>VMHT01126940.1_pt1 | contig 10593 bp, 3 predicted proteins | sample 4693611 | NCBI WGS metagenome assembly VMHT01 (sample SAMN12280063, study PRJNA550983) | marine metagenome | isolation source: seawater sampled from same location over 5 years 0.02-0.2 micron viral filtrate | place: USA: collected off the coast of southern California halfway between the port... ...
AAAACTGACATCTAATTATTCTCCGATCTGTAGTGCTGTTAGTGTTACGGTAACCGTGGATGCGGATCCACTTCTATTTGTTACTGAAAGATAAATTGTAGTTGTTCTAGGACTATCATTATTGAATCCCATAATACCAGGAGTAATTAATATAGATTCTGCTGTAGTAGTTCTTACTTCAGCAATAACACCACTACCAGGAGAAGGATCTGCTCCCTCACTTCTAGTTTGATCAGCATCTCTGGAAGCATCATCAGTATATACTCTGACCCATGCTGCAGCGTCAACTTCAATCTTAAATAATGAATACGCTTTGTAACCTGTAATATTTAGTTCTGCGGTTGCGTCATCAGCGAGTGATGATGTAGTACCTGTAAGATCTTGAATCTGTGGTACGCTAGAACCGCCTGTAGCAGTGAGAACACCTGCAGCATCAATAGATAAACCAGAACCAATTTTAATACCACCCAGTGTTCCTGCTGCAGCGATTGGCAGTGTATAACCACCAGCAACAGCAGAGATATTTCCACTACCATCTACTGTAATAGTAGTACCATCAGGAATTACACCACCAAGTGATGATGCTGATGCTGCTGGTAATGTATATGCAGATGGAATAGATGGTTTGTTAAGGATCTGTGCTAATCCAGAAGTAGCATCCCAATCTGATTGAACTGGAGCAATGCTATTAATCGTAACTTTTTTATTAGCACTATCCCAAGTAATATCAGTTCCATTGCTTCCCGTAAATTCAATGGTGTCATCATTATTAGCAGCATCACGCAATGTAAGAATTGCATTGTTGCTGGTTGTATTTGAACCAAGTAAATCGTAGGTAGTGCCTCCACCACCTCCACCACCAGTTACTACAGCATCAATACTATTATTATTGTCATCATATGTAAAAGTAATACCAGTATGAGTTCCATTACTGAATAACAGTGCTGCAGCATCTTGTGCATCTTCTGTTGTATATGATCCACCACTAGCACCAGATGGTGCTCTGAAGGTGAGTGTGTTAGCATCGGTTCGTTCTACAAGTAGACCGTCAGCACCAGCAAATGTAATCTCATCAGTAGTTCCAGCATTATCAGTTAAAGTAAGTTTAGAACTTGCTGCTCCTGCCGCAGTTTCTGCAGAAATAGAATATGTAGAGTTTGCAATGTCTGCAGTCAAATCAATCTGAATCTCATCACTAGAATCGCTAATTGCTAGTCCAGTTCCTGCGACTAAAACAATTTGATCTGTAGTACCGCTAGAATCTTCAAGACGAATTATTTTTCTTGCAAGATTCTCTGCCGTAGTTCCTGTAGTAAAATCAACAACGTTAATATTATAAGTAAGTTGAGTATTACCTAGAAGTGTTGCAAAATCTGAAGATGTGGTACTATTTGTAGTTACTAATCTTTGACTGGTCCAACTTACTCCATTGGAGTAATACATTATTCCCGTATCATCTGCATATGCAAATTTACTTTCCGAATCTGCTACTGCAGGGAATGATGCTACATCAGCATATAGAATTGATGGAGATCCTCCTCCACCGCCACCAGTAATTCCTCCTGCCGGAGATGCGTCAACCCATTGATTACTATCAGAATCTGAAAAATATACTTTTAATGTCCCACTATCACTCTTCCACCACAAATCGCCATTAACCGGATTTGCGGGAGGTACATCTGCTGTTAATACTTTTGCACTAGTAGCGGATGCAGAGGTAGGACTAGCATCTACCCATTGATTTGTATCCCCATCTTCATAATAAACTTTTAATACACCACTATCACTCTTCCACCAAAGTTCACCATTAGATGGATTTCCCGGTTGATTATCTGAAATTGCAATAGTGGACTTTAATAAGTACCCTGCTTGAGCATGATTACCCCACAAGAATGCACTGTCCCAGTTGGCAATTCTTAAATGCGTTACTGAATAAGCAGGAGATGCTGAAAATATAGGATCACTTTCTTGAAAAGTTGAGGTAAACTGATATGCAGAATTCCAATCACTAATATTTTGTGTAGTTACAGCCGAAGCTGCAGATGCTGTAAATATTGGATCAGTTTCCGAACCAATAGAAAGTGCGTGCAGATCAGCAGCGAGTAAGTTAATCTCTTGTCTTTGCTGTTCCAGACTAAAAGTTTTAGCTACATTCCTTAATACCATTGATATTACGCTACTGGGACAGTCTTTTGATTATTTATCATACCTTCATAATGTATGCCAATGCATAATATGGAGGTCTATTTTCGTGTGCAGTTCCATTTCCAGTAGATCCAGTATCACCACTTCCACCATCATCAATAACTCCCGAAGCTTGATTTGTACCTGGTGAAGAAGTACCAGTTGAACCACTAGAACCTCCAGTTTCTCCTGGACCACCCTGATTAGTTTGACCACTAATAGACACATTAACTGAGTGTAAGTGAGTTGTGTCTGTTGCTGCTCCCGTATTCCTTGGGGAGTAATCACCTGTATAATTAGTTCCAAGTGCCAGACCAGAACCAGTTCCTACAGTTCCGGTAATAGCATGTGTATGAGGAACTGCTGTGTTACCAGTATTACCGGTAGCACTACCACTAAAGTTATGCCAATGATCTCCAACACTATGAGTATGATTTCCGATATTATGAGAATGACTATCTACACTATGACCATGATTTCCGATATTATGAGTATGGGCAGAAATAGTATGAGTATGTGAAGGTAAATCTGACGTTGTTAGAACTACACTTTCACTGCCACCAGTATCTCCAGTACTGTAAGTTCCTCCAGAACCTACAATAAACATTCCTCTTAAATCTGGAGTAGCACTACTTCCAACCGTTTGACCATTACATAATGCCCAACCAGATGGAATGCTACTTGCAGAACCAGACCACATCACAATAATTCCATTTGGAATTGATGCACCTCCACCTTGAGTCAAGGAAGTAATTTGTCCTTGACCGTTTACTACAATTTGGTCTGGATTATTATACGTACCTGCTGCAACACCAGTATCTGCTAATTCTATAGTCCCACTAGATGTAATAGGACCGCCACTAATTCCTGTTCCTGTGTCTATCTGAGTAACTGTTCCACTACCACCACTACTACTTCCTCCTGCACTATCAATAGTAAATCCAGCTGAAGATACATTACTAAATGTAATATTATTTCCAGCATTCATTACTATACTAGTAGTACCTGACGCACCACCCGAAACTGGAATGGAAAGAAAATTCAATTGAACAGATGTAGATCCTCCAATCAACTGTTGCGAATAATTATTAGTGCTGTATCCTGCTTGAGAATGATCACCCCATCCATATGCAGTATCCCATTCAGTTGCATTTGCAATTTGAGATTCATTTGCTAATGGAACCCAAGCACCTGCATGTGCAAAATATCCTTTACCAGTTCCATGTACATGAGCAAACATGCCATGATAAGATGATGCACTCGGAAGATCTCCAGTAGTGGAGAATACGTTCGCAAAATATACTTTACCAGTTGTATTAATATCCCTAGTTGTTGTTGCACCTCTAGAAAGAACAGTATCTAGAGTATCAGATTCTGTACCTCCACTGCCACCACCACTACTACCGCCATATACTGCAGTTGGAGTCAGTAATAATCCGTTTGATTTAACACCGGAAATTGAAATATTTAAATTGGTAGTTGTAGTTGAAACTTTAAAACTACCAGCAGTCCCAGAAGTAAGAGTAACCCAACCACCAGTAGATCCTACCGCTCCACTTACATCCGGAGTAACAGTTACACCATCTACTTCATACGTGTAATTTGCAGTATCTGCATATCTAACAAAAATTTCTACAGGACCATTAAGTATGGGGAGATTTGCACCATTAGCAGTATTATCCCATCCTATGTAATCTGCACTTGTAGTTTCTACTTTTGACCAACTAGTCAAATTTCCATCAAACATTTGATCTGAAAGGTCGCTAGAATACCATCCAGAAAATACTACACCATCTGCCCACTGATATGTTGTTCCTGAACTACTACCGCCACTAGATTGTGCTACCCATGCATAATCAGATCCATTCCAACTTAATACATGACCATTAGTTGGAGAAGATGTTACATTTAAATGTGAGTCAACATCAGAATTTGTATATGCTGCAGGGATATTAGTTAGATCATTATAACTTCCAGAAAATAATGTGGGTTTATCAGTTAAATCATTATAGCTTCCAGAGAATGTAGAGTATCCTGAAAGGTCTGGAGGTGTATATGAAAATAATCCTGTGGTATTATTGTATGATAAATCTGCCGTACCTACTGAAAGTACATTGACTGATAAATCATCTAGTTCAATAGGATTACCAGAACTGCCACCAGAAGCAGTTGTACAGTATATAAAACATAATGAATAATACGGAGGGAGATTTGTACCGACAGCAGATATACCTTCAGATCCGGTATTACCACTAAGACTTACATTAACACTAACATTATGACTATGACTTAGATTTGAACTATTTGTACTTCCAGTTATGCTTACATTATGTGAGTGTGATCCTGCATCAGAAGTATCTGCACTTTTATTTCCACCACCATTACCTTGAGGATTATCTAATGCATCAGCATTACTACCACTCTGTACTGACCATGTATTAGCACCCCATCTATGATCGTGACTTCCGGTGTTATTTGTACTACCAGAACCAGAAACATTATGAGAGTGATTACTTAATTGACTATTAGTAGTACCGTTTGAAGTACCACTACCAGACCAAGTATGTGTATGAGATGGTAAAGCAGAATCTTTACTACCACCAGTATCTCCTACTGGATAAGTACTACCAGCACCTATAACAAATCTATCTCTTAAATCTGGAGAATTGCCGCTGCCATCACAAAGTTGCCATCCAGTGGGAATATCAACGATAGCCCCAGACCACATCATAATAGACCCTACGGCGACATTACCGCCACCACCTGATGAACTAGATGACGTTCCGCTATTTTGGTCAGCACCTAGTTCCCATCTACTATTTGTACCATTATATTTAAGAACCGCTCCATCATTAGGAGTTCCTGAAATTAATACATCAATTAAATCATTTAATGACGAAGGGATTGTCGGTTTATTAGTTAAATCTACGTAACTTCCAGAAAATAATGTAGGTTTATCAGTTAGATCATTATAACTTTCAGAAAATAATGTAGGTTTATCAGTTAGATCATTATAACTTTCTGAGAATAATGTAGGTTGATTAGTTAAATCTGTATAACTTCCGGAAAATAATGTGGGTTGATTAGTTAAATCTGTATAACTTCCAGAAAATGTAGAGTATCCCGAAAGATCTGGAGGTGTATAGCTGAATACACCAGTAGTATTATTATAAGTTAAAGTTGATGTACCTACCGAAAGCACATTAACTGACATATCTGATAGCGCAATACCAGTACCAGTTGAAGTCAGATCAGCAGCGGGTGACCATTCCGTACCATCCCATTTTAGTATTTGACCAATTGATGGAGATGTAGAATTTACATCAGTTAGATCTGATACTGAGAATGTAGGTTTGTCAGTTAAATCATTATAGCTTCCAGAGAATGTAGAGTATCCTGAAAGGTCTGGAGGTGTGTAACTGAATACACCACTAGTATTATCGTATATTAAACTTGCAGTGCCAGGAGATAAAGAAGTTACAGTAATATCTGTTAATGCAATTCCACCACCCGATGAAGCAACTGTTCCTGCTATCCAAGTGCTACTAGGAGCATTCCAAATAAGTGCTTGACCAGTAGTAACTCCTGTGGTATCAACATCAGTAATATCATTTAATGCAAATGCAACCGAAGTTAAATATCCAGATGTTGAGTGATCTCCCCATCCATATGCAGTATCCCAGTTAGAAGAGTTTGCTACTGCTGTATTAAGATCAGATGTTGTTGCATAACCTTGAGTAGAGTGATCTCCCCATCCGTATGCTGTATCCCAATTAGTTATCTTAGTATTAGTTACATTTACTGCAGCAGAAGCACTGTATACGGGATCAGTTTCTACTGCATTATTAGTAAATGTTATTTGACCACCGGATAATCCAATTGATAAACCAGTTCCTGCAACTAATACGACATCAGCATTAATGCCATCAGAACCTGTAAGTCTAATTATTTTCCTGTCTGGTCCACTACCATCAACAGGGTTCATAGTATAAGTAGTAGGTGCTACTGCTCCCTGCGATAAAGCATGCACATCAGAAGCAAGTGAATTAATTTCTAGTCTCTGTTGTTCTAGACTAAAAGATTTAGCTACATTTCTAAGAACCATTGGACTTCAGCAACTGGTGCAGTAGGGATTTAATTTCACCGACTTCATTTTTCACATAGTCTAGTTCCTGTTCCATATTACGAAACTTATTTCTAGACTTTTTATATTTTTCAAAAGACGATCTGTCAGTATTTATGATCGCACCTGTACCGGAATCACGATACAAGTGATCTTCGTTCTTAACCTTTATATGTTTCATATTAATAAGAAGCTACTACTCTCAAGTCTTGAACTTTAGGAACATATGCTGGATTACTAGACTTCATTACGATCTTGATAGCGAATGAAGAAAACTCAGGGAGATCTTCAATACTATATGATAACTCTTGATATGAATCTTGTTTTTCTGAAATACTACTAATAGAATTTTCAGAAGATGCAATTACATCTACATCAGGATTTCCAGTTTCATTGAAATATACCCATTCAATATCATCAAAATTTTCTTGAGAAGAAGATTTTTTAATTCTATAAAGAATTTTGATATTTTCAATGTCAGACACATTTACAGTAGTCTTAACATCAATTGATGTTCCCGGATTTTCAATGGCAATTTCTTTAGTTACATATTTGGCAACACTAGAACTATTTTTTGATTGAGTATCAGAAACATAATCCGTACCATTTGAATATGTAATTTTGGAAATTTCAATGAAATTATATTCGTCATTTGGTTGATCTTGATATGATAAAATATCTCCAACTCTAAAGATGTCTTCATTTTGAGCATCAACTGAGGCATTTCTTGTAAATGCTGCAGAGTCAATAATCTTTCCTGTGTAATCATCAGAAATTGGTTGTTTATCATTGACTACGGTTAATTTACCGGATTTCTCATTCCATAAAACAATTTTTCCTGTAATTTTATTGTCATAAGTATCAGCAAGAACTGATGGGTTTCTTGCTGTTACATATGTTGGAGGAACAATTATATTAGGAATTTGGAATACTTCTTTAGATGCACCCGACAAAGCTACTGTAGTAGTTCCGGCAAAAGTTTGATTTGAAAAACTTAATTGTTCACCTGGAGTAAATGCATTAGTAGTTTTTAACTTGACATATACTGTAGTACCAGTAACTTTAATAATTTCACCGGATGCATTGGTTGTTGATCCAGCAATAGTCTGATTTGGTTGAATAATTTCTGTAGTGGTATCAATTCCAGAAACAATAAAATTATATACTGGATAAAATTCTAAGATTTGATTTTTTCTTCCAAATCTATCTTCCGAACCCGTCGCATTTTCTACTTTATTTGTAATAGTTTTAACTGTTGAACGAGATAGATCTATGATAGGTGATAGATGAGAAACAGTACTTGAAAGATCAATTTTATATGTAAGAGACCTATCTAGATTATTAATAGTTTGATTTACTCTTGAAGCAATTAACTTCTGATTGATAAAGAATATATCCTCATTCAAAAATGTTTTTTCATAACCAGTTTGACTATATGAAGTAAATGTATTAACATTATCATCTACAGGAGAAACATTAGTTGTTTGTATAAAACTGGTAACTTCTGTACTTCCAAAAGATAAGAAAGGAACTACTGCATGTAACTTTTCAAATTTTCTGTTATATGATGCTAAGATGGAATCTCCTCCACCAAAAGCATTTGACGAAGATCTACTACTAGAGAAAATGTTATAGTAATCTATACCCGTATTATGAACTTGATATAGTCTACTATTAATTTGTGAAGCAGCAACTCCACCAACATCTAAACAATTTTTAAAGAATACGTATGATTTTTTATCAGAATCAAATCCATTATCTGGATGATTTACTTTAAGAATAAAATTATTATTCTTAAACAAAGTTGAAGTAGCAGAAGTATTTGATTCTGCGCTAGATTCAAAACTGTTAAGTTCTAATTTTTCATATCCTAAATCTTCGTTTGTGAGTAATAAAGATGCAGTTCTATCTGTATCAAATTCTGCACGGTTAAGTTTAAACTTAACATCTTCAAATAAATCTTCAACCCAATTATTAGTATTTTGAGATTTGAATAATGATCCTAAAGCAGGTTGTGTTGTTACTGTAGTACTAGTGGCAATTTCAGTTTCACCTAACTTAGACGCCCAGATAAGATAATCTGTAGAATCTGTTTCTACAACCATAGAGTACTCAGTATCTGACTCTAGATATACTGGATAATCAAATATAAAGTTTGTTGGAGTAGTTGATTTAGTCACCCCATCTTCATCAATAGCAATACCCATACGAACTGCAGGACTGTCAATAGTAATAAATGACTCAATTTCAGCACCAGCATTACCAGTTCCGGTTCCGCTAATAATAACTGCCGGAGGTTCTGTATATTCCGATCCAGGAAGTACAATTTCTGTATGGTAAACTTTACCGCCAGAAACTCTAACTGTAGCAGTTGAATTACCACCACCTGGCAATTGAGGACTTTCAATAGTTAAAATTGCTGAATCATAATCAGAACCAGTATTCTTAACTCTTAGGTCTGTAACTCTTCCTGAATCTTTAGTAATTTTTAAAGATGATGTTTTGTTATTTGCATTATTAGATTCTGTTATAGATGGAACTTCTAGAAGTTCATCTGGGTTAAACAATTTACCATTATGATTACTTAAGACTAAAGTATAAACTTGGTCATTAGTTAAAGTAAATACTCCTGTTGTTGAAGGATTAACTGCAGTATTATTTTTGTCAAACACTTTTGAAATAGGACCAGATGCATTAGAAGAAGATCCAACTACCTTCTCATCTTTAGTTACAGTTAAAGTTTCACTCGCAAAAACTCTCAAATAAGTTTCTGGATTTAGAATTTTTTGAGTTCCCGGAATAATATTTTTTCCTGGTTTGCCACTTTGAGTATCAGTTAAATAAACTCTTAGTGGAATAGTGCTACTCTTTGCAGAGAAAAACAGATCTAAACTAGTTACAAACACACCACCTTCAAATCCTTCTACTTTAAATGTTTGGGCAAGTGGATTTGGTTTGATTGGATTTTCGGTATTACTATCAGTAGTTTGAATTCCTTCATTTGATTTAAAGAATGCAGGAGTAGTTGATATAATTGAAGATGGATTTTCTGGAAGAAGACCTGTTGCATAAAACTTAACTTCTGCATATGAATCTACTTCATCTTTAGATTCATCAGTAGAGCTAGATGTAAATCTAATAGTCTTTACTCCTGTTGAAAATCTCATTTCATCAGCATCAGTATCATATACAACTGTTTTAGTATCACCAGTCCATGTAGCATTTTCTCTAGGTGGAAGACCAGCAGGAATTAAAATAATACCACTAGCATTACCATTTTCATCAGTCTTAACTTGACTGTTAAAAGATGATAAAGAGTTTCCTGCAATACCAGTATATCTAAAATCTGGATTAACCCAACGTGAAATATCTCTACTTTCCATAAAGACTGAAATATTTGTATTTGGTTTCAATCTACTAATGTTAAATTTAACTGGAATACTTCTAGCAAAGAAAGATAACGAAGTTGAAATAACATTATTCCCTACGCCTTTAGTGGAAATACCTTTTCCAATTTCATTATTTTCTGGACTGATATTAGAAGAACTACCAACTGAAGCACTTGTTACTGAAGAATCTGATATACTACTATTAACATCTGAGAATGATGTAATATTAAAGAACGACCTACTCGCACCTAACCAGTTAACTTTATACGAATTGTAGATACTTGAGAATGCATCCTTTAATTCATTTTTTGCTAAGAAAATTGAATATAGATTTGTGTTATTGTCATTTACTAATGGAGCAACACTTGTATCATACCAAGAGTCTACATTAGGTCCGACAAATGCATCACCAACGTATTGTAAGACAACAAATGGATTTGGATTAATAGTCTTTGTAGCAAAACTATTACCCAATAATTCTAATTCTGAATACGGTAATGTGACACGATCATTATTTTTAACATAACCAGAAATAGATCTTTGATCATCTCTTTGATTAACTTCAATTAAAGTAAAAGAATCTTCTTTTGATTGAGGTCTCATCACAGATTGCTGAGTATCAATAGAGCACTTATAGTCAATAGATTGTAAAGAACCAATTTTATGAGTTTCAAAATTATCTACGATAAATCCGCTCTTAAATCTATTAACGCCAGCAGCATCAATGATTTGCATATTTAATGCTTGCTGTTCCAATACACTTAATAGTGTATAATATTCAAGACGTTCAATACGTTTTTCTAGTTTGCCGATATCACGCATCGTATAACGACGGTTATCAACAGGAGTAATTCTTACATCTTTACTGCTTTGTGTAAATGCAGGTACGTACATATA
>VMHT01142454.1_pt1 | contig 10593 bp, 17 predicted proteins | sample 4693611 | NCBI WGS metagenome assembly VMHT01 (sample SAMN12280063, study PRJNA550983) | marine metagenome | isolation source: seawater sampled from same location over 5 years 0.02-0.2 micron viral filtrate | place: USA: collected off the coast of southern California halfway between the port... ...
CTATATCGGTGTCAATAAACATTCCGTTCGCTTGGTCCATAGTAGAGTTTCCGTCGGTTTGGTGTGCGTTTGTGAAAGGGGATATCCACCTTACTTGTGTGCTCTGTCCAGCGTCCGCTCTTAAAAATCCTCGTGAAACCATAACCCCTAATGAATTAAATTTTTCTTTATAAACAATAACTCCTTTATCGTATGGGGTGGTATTCCATTCCCCCGTGATGTCCCACGTTATTCTCACTCCATTTTGCCGTCCCTCTATCCCAGTAATTGCGAAAGAGGTTAATGCTCCCCCATATTGGTTCATATTGGAATCTGAGGGGTTTGCCCCGCTCGCATTGCCGTCCACTTGCTGTGCGATAGCGTTTCTTGATGTTTGTTGATGGAACTTAAATTGCTTAATATACAAAAGGTCGCCGTTTTGTTTTGTTATAAATTCTTCTGCTGTTGGTGTGCTTTCTATGGCACTGGTTGGTCTATTCGTATCATAAACATTCGTTCCAGTGAATGTGTTATTGCCAGCTAATAACACGTCGCCAATAACACCAGTCACAGCTCCGCTTGCTATTCCACTCATTGTTCTACTCATTATATATAATATAAATATATAAATTATCTTTAATGTCTTCAATGACTTCTAAACATAGTGATATTCAAATGGTGCTAATGCTGGTTCTTTCATTGGGTGTGCCACTGGTTGAGCTTTTGCTTTTTTACTGGCTTTTTTTTCTGCTCTCAATCGTTCATATTCTTTCGCTACTTGCTTAACAAAGGCAATATCCTTATACTCAATAGTATCGGCAGCTTCCTCATCAGTATCCAACATAGCCACAGCGTCTTCGATGACTTCCTTTTTCTTACTAGCCCTCGCTTTTTGTTGAACACGAGCGGTTGTCTTTTGTTTTCTAGCTGCTAGTTTCACTGCCTTCTCTTTTTCTGCCACAGTCTTTCGTTCTAATCGTATGGTATCCCGTTTTGCTCGCCCATTCGCTAGATTCTGTAATTGTTTCGCACTCAGCTTTTTTTTGGGTTTCGGAGGGTTGGGGTCGGGTGGTTTGCGTGGACGACCTCGCTTTTCGACTGGCTTTTCGACTGGCTTTTCGTCTTCTTTTGGCGGTGGCGACGGCGGGGGTGTGGGCGGAGTTGGACTACTCGTCAGACTCTCCACAACTTCATTTTCACTTTCACTATCGGTTTCAATAATTACATCATCATCAGTGTCATCGCTACTAGTGTCGGACATTGTTATAGTATTGCTAAATATATTTATATAGTTATATAAAAATATAGTTATTAAGAATATATATGTCCACTCCTAAAAAGCAAAGAACCGATAAAGAACGTGAGCAAGAAAGGTGTGGTGGGTGCGATTGTTTCGAAACAGAAGATGGCTGTGAATGTAGAGTTGTTGCGTGTAGTCATTGTGGACATCGGGACCACTTATACAATATGGAACACGAAGAATTCCACACGGATATTTGGTTTGATGGTATGGAGTTCGAAACAAAAATGAATGAAATAAGATGTAAAGATTGCTATAATAATAACAGCAGTAGTGATGAAAATGAAGATTAATCGCTTTCACTACCTTCATTATATTCAACTAGTGGTCGCCCTCCTTTAATTAACATTGGAGCTTTCCCATATCGTAAGTCTTCAATTTTATTTCTGTATGACTTTGTATATTTCTTTTTTTCTTGTGTGGGTTTGCGTATTTTCGGTCTTACAGACTCGTCATAAGGGTCGCTCATAGCATTAAAGTATTCTATATTTTCTTTATTGGTTCTTCGAGTTTTTGTTCCCCACTCACCTACGTCATATTTGACTGCCTCTTTTCGTTTTGCGTCCTCTAATAAAAAATTAACATTGTTCACAGCATTTATTAATTTTAATCTTTTTCTTTTAAAGTGAACTAATCTTATAACAGATTTAAATAATTGATGCTTTATTAAATTGGAGTGCTTCTTAATGTCTTTAAAGGCGGTAATATTCACTGGACCTCCACATAAACAAAATGGTTTAACAACACCATACAAATTACACAGCTTTTTATTAACATCTTTGTTTTCCATCGCAGCCAGTTCCTCTTGCTTTTTTTTAATGTTTCTTTTCAGTGTCACCTTTGCTTTATTTTTATGATAATATTTTCTTGAAGCTTCTTGAAGTTGAATATTTCTATGTTCTTTTTTCATTTCATCGATAACAGCTAGTTCATCGGGATTATAAAATGTGCCCTCTTTAATGGCTTCTTTGTCTTCAACCGCTTTCTGTTTTCTACATAAGTAAGTAATCTGTTGTTCTAACTTACGTGCTATTTCTGACAACTCACTACGTTCTTTAACATAATTCAATCGCCAATCCTCTTTGTCTTTAATGTATTGCTTCTTTCGTTCAAAGCCATAGTCATTAAAGTCGAATGGGGCACGAGGTGTTTGGAAATAATTATATTCACCCATAAGATTAACTATTCTATCTCGTTCATTTAACACAGCTTCTTTGCTTTCCATATTAATATCACTCAAATAAATATCCTTATTGGTGGGGACCTTCGGATTATGTTGAGAGGTTATTATTACGTTTTCTTTTTGATGGAATATAAAATCCATTGTAAATGGTCTTAATATTATCTTTTTAAATCATTCTAAAAATAATATTTATCATCTAATCACAGCCATTTTCCTCCCCTAGCTAAAAGTAATGAGTTTTAATAAAAATAAAAGTAATGCTTTTGTTTGTTAAGTATAAGACCATAATGGTAAGCTTACTTATATATTTATATTCATTTATTTTTTTTATTTTATAAATAATGATAATAATCGATTAGTATGAGTTTTTGAAAAGTAAATTGAAAAAATTTCAAAATGAAATGCTACCCAAAAAAGTTCCACAGCTTTTCACAAACCCATTATTTTCTTTAATTATCATTATTAAAAAAAATAAATAAATAAATGTATAAATATATATTAATACCACATCTAATAAGGTGTCATAATTCATATGTATAGTCATTCTTTTTTTTTTATTAAAAGTCATTACTTTTAGTAAAATGGCAATATTTTTTTCTAAATGAGTTTTGGAACTTTTTTAACTAGCATTGGATTCTAATATACTATATCTACTTTGAATATTCTTTCGAAGTCTTTTATTGACTTACGAAGCGTGGGTTCATTCCATAATAGGTAATAAGCTAGTGAACCCGATGACACTTTGTTTAATCTATCGTTTTTATGTCTACGTCTGTAATTTTCACGAACTCGCTTCCTCTCTGATTCGTTTGGTTCATAATATTTACTAGTTTTTGAATTCATCAACACATAATCCCTATAGTTTTTGTCGCCGAATTTAAATTTCTTATCCTTAAATTTTGCCACATATTTCGCATCACCATTTCTGTTTTTCTTTAAATATAGCACTGGTTTTGGTTGTCTTCCCGTTGCCCTTTCCTTAACGCCTTTAATGACTAAATCAAAATCCTCGCCTTTCCCTTCCTTCACATATTCATTATTACGCATTTTCATTACGTTAATTATGTATTTGTTCATTCGAGCACGTGCCCATTGGTCAGCCGACTTCACAGACGGACGTGTCCCAGTAGACCTCGCAGCCGCCAAGCCCCTATCATACACGTCATCTAATAAATCCCTTTCTATTTTAAAAAATTTAACTAATGTTGATTTTTTTTTATTGGGTAGAGCCTCTCCATATTTCTTTTCTAGTTCAATAGTCCATTTGGATTCAACCATTATAACATATAATAAATATAATATTATATCTTAATTATAATCCTTCGTTTGAAATTTTAAATTATAGTGATTTATTAACGTGTCGGTATCTGTGCCTCTTCGGTCAGCCATAACTTGTAATGCCTTGTAGTCTGCGATGTCTTCAATGGCGGTCACTTGTATTTTATTTATATCGGATTCGGTAAGTCCACCACTTATTGTTTTTATTTTGTTTGTAATAGATAAATCAGTAATAGGTTCTCCGTTAATGTGTAGCACGTGGAGAGGCATATTCGGTGGCATTTGGTTTATGAAATATCGACAAGCCCTAGTCATTGTAATTGATTTAAAATAATGTTTTTTTTGCTTATAGGTTCTTTTGGTTTTGTAGTTGTTGCGAATATAAACAAAGTCTTCCTTGCGACGAACTAAATAATTTCTTTTTTTATCTTTCTTGGTAGCGTGAATACTATCGACAATCTCTATATTAACATCGGCATTGCGTGTGTTGTAATTAATCATTAACCATAATATAATGTAATCAGCCCATCGTTCCTCATTGAATAAGCTTTTTAATCTTTGGTCCAATTCGTCGGGGCTGGGTAGTTTATCCCTTTTTTCTAAAGCTTTGCTAGTTCTATGTTTTATTATTTCCTCAGTTATAATTTTTTTATGGTCCAATAGTTTTGTGTTATCTAACTTGGAGAGGTTATAAAAAACAATTCCAACATTTAATAATGAAGCTTTTGTATTTGGATTATTTGCTATTTCATTTACAGCTTCAATAATGTCATCTTGTGTAGAGTCCTTAATGGCGGTGCCAAGATAATCAGTCAAACGACGATGACCATTTTTATAACTGGCTATTGTGTATTTTGATTTGAATACTGAATTGCTAATATATTCAGTCCATTCATTTTCTATAGCCTTGCTCATATAATATAACTATACAAGATATATTTATATTATAAATTTTTATTAATAGAAAAATTAACTGGTGGCACTGGTATACCCTTCATTATCTTTTTCTCGATTAAATCATTAATATTTTCTAACATCTGTTCGATTGAATCTCTGTGATGCTTTCTTATTTCTTTTGCTGTTTCCAATTCGTCCAACTCTTTAATATATTCAACATATAAATAGTCCAATTTTATTTCTTTTAATTTAACATATATGTCCACAATGCGTTTATATTCAGTAAGACAACGGAAAGCTAATGAATCAATAACGTTTGTTCTCATTATAATAACTAACCAAGTTATATTTAAGTTAATATTATATTATGATATTTTGATTTTGCCTCTACATAATTTTTATGTGCCTCTTCTTGTGTGTCGTAATAGCCCAAATAAATACGTTTTCTATTTAATGTGATAACAGACCTCCATTTCCCATTCGCAACTTGCCAACACCCACGACCTTTTTGATTCCACAAATTTTCTTGCTGTGATACGATACGTAAGTTTTCGATATTATTATTTAATCGATTTCGGTCAATGTGGTCCACAGCATTATCTAATGAACTATCATTAATATCCCACTCGGGATTATGAACTTTATAAATGACACGATGTAATCTATACCTTTTTTGGTTAATACATACAGTAATATAATTGGGTATGGTTCCATTTCCGTCATCGGTGAGTGCCTTTGGTTGTTTCATTAAGAACCAGTTATAAGTTTTTGACCTTCCATATTTAATATATGTGTATAGCTTACCATCTTCAAATCTAACCCTAGTATCATTTATTATACACTCCATTAATAAATAACTGGAATAGTTATATTTAAATACTAAATAAAAAATATATATATGTATGTATTATTTATTTTCCTACTTTTTTCATAGCGTCTTTATGAGCAGTCACGAATGACTTACCACTCATCATTGACGCTTTCATAGATTTCATATGTTTCTCGGTGTGATGTGCTTTATGTTTGCTTAACTTGTTTTTTTGTGCTGTGGTTAACTTTTTTAAGACCATATATATTACGCCACTATGTTAATTTTTCTGCGGGTTTTTTTCTTTTTTGGGACTACTGACGGCGGAGGCGGTGGCGGTTGCTGTGAATGGTGCGGTAGCTTCTTCTTGGCAAGTCGCTTTTCGTGGAATACTCGGTTTTGTTCCTCATCGGCTGGTTCGCCTTTCAAGACTCTTGGAGGTAGTAGCGGAAGTTTGTAGACTCCGTTGTTAACACAACTGGACACACGTTGTTCGAATTTTTCGGTGAAGTGTGTTGTAATGTGGGAGGTAATCATCAATGACGCTTTTATTTTAAATCCCTTTTTGACGTTGGTTTGGTGTTTGATAGACTTACAATGCCGCTTGTATTCTTGGGTTGAACAATTACAATGAAAGCAGTAGACTCCCTTTTTCCACAGCTTAATTTCCTTGCCGTCCTCGATGGCTACACCTTTGCGTCGTTCATCTTGCGTCAAGAACTTTTTGTATTTTTTAATATGGCAGCTGTCGACAGTGTAGTTCCACTCGGCCCATTGCTCCGACTTCATAATGGCTTCCTTCTCTTTCGAGTTGGGCAACGCATCGATTAAAGCAATCATCTCGACTGCTCGGTCCATCTTTTCTTGCGTGACCCGTGCGGGCGGCGGAGCTTTGCCTTTGTTCTCCATAGTTTGCTTATTGCGTATAACTTGTATGTTATATTTGAATTCAATTTTTTTTCAAGTATAGCAGCCCCCTACTATAACGTAGAGGGCATATATATATTTTTTATGTTTTGTTGTTATAGTCTACAATGACTTACAATTTAATTAATGCCGAGATGAGAGGGTGGCGTTGGTTAAGTAGTAGTTCCTTTGACACGGGGTCTTTCTTGGGTGTTGTGAGAAATCGAGTGAATCCTTTAATGTTGTTTGTCTTACATAACTCGGCGAGGTCTTTCTTGCTGACGAGGTAAGACTTACCCGAGAATTTTCGTAGGTTCATCTCCCATAGGCTATGTAGTAGTTTGTTGGTGTATTTTAGTTTGTATTCTGCCCCTCTGAACTGCTCGCCATTAAGCTTAGCAAAGAAGCTTGTGTCGTAGAGTGAGTGTGCGTTGAGATGCCAGTCCTCTATGAAAGTCCTCCCAGTCCAAGCACAGACCTCATTCAACCACTCGTCTTGGTCGTATATGTCTAATTCCTTGTAGGGAGTTGCGTTCTGCGACCACGCCCACTTACCCACGACTTTTACGACCTCCGTAGCACTAACTAGTTTGCCGTCCTCCTCCACGAATGTCTTGGTCTTCCTCGTTTTTTTCGTCATTACACGGCGAGTAGTCTGCGACTTAATAATGCCGTCCTTGTGCGGGTCTTCGGCAACATAGCTAAATATGTTCCACGCAATCTCGGGTCGCACGAACCCCTTGACGAAATCCTCGACGCTCATCTTTGCTAGTGCGGAAGACATAGTGTAGTCGCTTGTTTTTTGCTTTTTGCGTATAACTTGTATGTTATATTTGAATTCAATTTTTTTTCAAGTATGGCAGCCCCCTACTAACGTAGAGGGCATATATATTTTTTATGTTTTGTTGTTATAGTCTACAATGACTTATAATATAAATGTGTTTTTTTATTTCAATTTTTTTTCACTTACTCAACCCAGTAGTCCAAGTTTAGTTCTGCCTCCACTACCGCTTTTCGCATATGCTTCCTTGCCTCACAGCAATACACGAAGTCTAGCTTTTCCTCGATAGACCTATCCACTTCCATTTGGCTTGCTGAATCTTCACACTCACTAACAGCTTGTTTATACATACCTTCGATGGTTCTTGTAAGACGTAGGTGGAACTTGACTACGGGCTTTTCGGGTAAGAACTGGTCGAGTGCTGCGAACTCTTCCACACTTCCTTCCGCAAAGAACTCCGCCGCTCGCAGTGTGCCATACAGCCAGTCGTTCTCGAAGTCTTCCTTCAATCCTTCAACCATCGCTTGTTCTGTTGGGTAGAAGTCTTTCTCGCAATCGTGTTTCCAGTTGTCGATGGCTTCGACGACGCTGTCTTCTTCTTCGATATATTTAAGGTCGAAGTTGAGAACGAATTGCTTGAGTCGAGAATCAATGAGCTCCATAGTTGTTGTTTTGCTTTTTGCGTATAACTTGTATGTTATATTTTAAATCAATTTTTTTTCAAGTATAGCAGCCCCCTACTAACGTAGAGGGCATATATATTTTTTATGTTTTGTTGTTGTTGTTGAGTTGCGTATAATATAAATGTTATTTTTTATTTCAATTTTTTTTCAAGCTCCTCCTTATATTTCTTAATACCTTCAATGACTGCTGCTCTCTTTTGTTGTTGATAAAATTTCCGCTGCTCCGCCACCGCTAAATCAACTATTAAAACTTGAAGGTCTACTTGTTCTCCAACCATACCATATCCCCGAGCATATGATTTTTTAAAGTTGGATTTTGGTCCAGCGTGAAGACGCTTGTATTCTCTTCCTTTTGGCATTGTTGTTGTTGAGTTGCGTATAATATAAATGTTATATTTTATTTCAATTTTTTTTCAAGTATGGCAGCCCCCTACTATAACGTAGAGGGCATATATATATTTTTTATGGTTTGTTGTTATAGTTTATTATTTACACACACTCAAATTTATTTTTAATCAGTCGTTCTAAATACTTATCAAATGTAAATGCTCTTAATAATTGTGGTTCTTCGTCTTTAATTGCTATATAACATCGTTGATAATTCTTCACAACTTTACACACCATATCAATCGGTAATCCCTTTGCTATTAAAACTTGTGTTCCCATATTGCTTTGAGTAATGAGATATTTATCGTTGATATGTTCCATTTTGTAATATGCGTCTATAAGTAATGTTATATTTTATTTCAATTTTTTTTCAAGTATGGCAGCCCCCTACTAACGTAGAGGGCATATATATTTTTTATGGTTTGTTGTTATAGTCTACAATGACTTATTTTCCACTTTGCTCCGCCCTATATTTCTTAATACCTTCAATGACTGCTGCTCTCTTTTTTTGGTAAAGGGCTTTTTTGTGGTCGGCTATTACAACCGCTATACAATAGTCTTGGAATGACCCTTGTTTTGAGCAATGTGGGGATTGGATACTTCCCTCGCCTTTGCTAAAACAAGTAGCTATTCCCGAATTAAAACGCTTCATTGTGCTTCCTTTCGGCATTGTTGTTGTTGTTGTTGCGTATAACTTGTATGTTAATTATCAAATCAATTTTTTTTCAAGTATGGCAGCCCCCTACTAACGTAGAGGGCATATATATTTTTTATGTTTTTATGTTTTTATAATATTAAAAGTTATTTATTTTTTCTTGTTTCTTTTGTGTTTCTTACCACCTCTCCGTGTAGGTTTTTTGGCTTGTTTGGTTGGGATTAAGTTTAGTAGAATCTTAAACATATTATATTCTTCTATGGCATTTTGACTTTGCTCAACAATTAAGTCTTGACCCAAATAAAGCCACCCTTTCTGTAGCCAGTCGTCCATAGCCTCGTTTACCTCGTTTAACGTTTCGGGTTCTTTCTCGTAATTAATAAATTCTTGCCACGCTTTACATTTGGTTTCGCAAAATTTAATACACGCCTTATAATGCTGGTCGTGTAGTTTCTTGTGTTCGACTGTTTCTGTATACCTTTGTTTATCTTCGGCAGCATCGCTGTTAATTTCTGACTCGGGATACATACTAAATATAAAGTCGCCCACTGTTAATTTAACCGCCGCTTCATCTATTAACTTTGTAAGCCGTTCGATTTCGCTGGCAGCCATAAGCGACTTAATATGATGCGTTTGTTTGTCCATAAATACTGCCATTGTTGTTGAGTTGCGTATACTAAGTTTGTTAATTTTGAATTCAATTTTTTTTTATAATAGTAGTTAATTGCGTATAACTTGTATGTTATATTTTATTTCAATTTTTTTTCAAGTATGGCAGCCCTCTACTATAACGCAGAGGGCATAAATATATTTTTTATGTTTTATGTTTTTTATGTAATGTTATTAATATTCGCCGTCGCCGTGTTCCCACCATATATTACTAGTTTTATTACATTTTAACCCCAACGACCCATAAGCTACCCGAGTTGTTTTATTATTGTTTGCTATAATAACTGCTCGTTGTTGGCAATATCCATATTCGTCCCTAAACATTTCCCAAACCATAGGGGGTGGTAAAACATCAACAATGTCCCCTAACATTTCTTTTTCTGTTTTTTTAAATTGTGTTTGGTCCTCCCACTCCTTATGGACAAATGTGTAGTCTGTGTGTCCAAGTCTTATTTCTGCTATTTGGTTGTATACCGCCACTAATGATGGACGCTTTGTGTCGCAGTCATAAATGGTTCCGTCTAATTTAACAACCCAAGCGTGAAAGTCTTTCCTCTCAATTTCTTCTTCTGCTGCGTCTTGTAATTTAACTTGGCACGCCATATTGGAAAACGAACCATTTTTAAGCTCGTAGTTTGATTCCCTTCGGTGCTTCGTGACGATATTGGCATTGGTATTTTTACGAAGCTTTTTAGCCAGTTTACTTTTGGTTCCTCTCGGCATAGTAGTAAGTTGCGTATAATAAGTTTGTTAATTTTGAATTCAATTTTTTTTTATAATAGTAGTAAATTGCGTATAATATAAATGTAATATTTTATTTCAATTTTTTTTAATAATAACCTCTCAATAATAAAAAAAATAGTTATATGTCTATAAGTAATATTACAAAATAATAGTAGTAGTAATAAAAATATTGTAGACTATGGTAGGTAATAAAATAGAGAGGCTATATGGTTAAATAGTCATTAATAACAAGAACATTAAATATAACACAATAAATACGCTATATTATATTTTCTTGTGTAATTTTATATACGATAGGCTGTGCCACCCTCCGTCGTCATTAA
>VMHT01171709.1_pt1 | contig 10593 bp, 9 predicted proteins | sample 4693611 | NCBI WGS metagenome assembly VMHT01 (sample SAMN12280063, study PRJNA550983) | marine metagenome | isolation source: seawater sampled from same location over 5 years 0.02-0.2 micron viral filtrate | place: USA: collected off the coast of southern California halfway between the port... ...
ATGTGGCACTTGATTACCTCGGTTGGTTCATCAAGTGATTCCTCTTCATCCTCTTTGTGAACGGAGAGAAGCATTGCTGTATCACAATCCTGTTCGATTGCCCCTGACTCACGGAGATCGGATAACATAGGATCTCGACCTGCCGTTTCCAAGTTCCTATTCAATTGGCTCAAGGCTAAGATAGGAACATCAAGTTCCATTGCCAATTGCTTTAATGACCTAGATATAAAATCGACCTCTTGAGTCCTTGACTTGAATCCATGTGCTGACAGGAGTTGGAGATAATCAATCACTGCGAGTCCCAAGTCACCCTTTGCTCTCTCTTGGAAGAGGAATGCTCGGAAGGAATCCAATGTCGCTTTGTTATCATCCTTGAAGGTCAATGGAAGACTACTCATGCGTTTAACACTTTCCTCAATCTTTTGCCGATGGGATTCATTGAGGTCACCTTTCTTTCTCGGACGATAGACCATTGAGTCACGGACAAGCATCCGACCTGCGCACTCGGTTGCAGACATCTCTAGGGAAGCATAAGCGACCCTGTAGCCTTTGGAAGCAACATGATGAGAGAACTGAATGGCAAGTGCTGACTTACCAATCCCCGGCCTTGCCCCCAATGCATACAACCTACCCCTTTGGAAACCTCCACCGAATGCAAAGTCTAAAGTTTTAAATCCTGTGGATACTGCGGTTGAGTTACCCTCATCAATAGCAAAGAACTCATCCCTTGCTTTCTTGACTGCACTACTCACCTTGCTTTGCCCACTCCCTGACGATAGTGCCTTGGCTACTTTGCTATTGAATTGACCTGCAATATTCTCAACTGATGTCCCTTGATCAAGTGCTTCCATCGCTTCCTTGAGAGCCAAATCAGTTATCCTTTGATTTCTTGAGGAAACCAATTGCTCAACATACCGATCAATCTTTCCCCCACCATAGCGCTCACCTAGAGCTAAAGCTTCTTGAGAGCATTCAGGTAGCTCAATACAAACATCGACCTCATTGATGTCATGCTTCTGATTGATGAGGTTGAAGATCTTCTGATGAGCCTCTGATGAAAAATCAGATTCAGTGAGTAGCTCGCAAGCCTTGGCACTTGATAATCCACTATCATCTCGTAGACACGCAGATAGTACTGCCTGTTCAGATATCTGATAATCCATCAGTCTAAGGAGATTCGATTAACCTTAGTGGATTTGCTAAAGGAAGGAACTTTATCCTTTAACCAATTCCTACAGGCATTCCTGTAGCAAGCAATCCAATCGACATATTTCTTGTCACCTGCTTCAGCCCAATTACGAAAATACTCAACTGCTCTTTTGTGATCAAGGTTCTCATCGCTTGCGATGGTTACAGGGGGATTGAAATCTTTAGGTATGGAACAAGCACGTTTTTTGGGAGTTACCTTTTTTTTCTTTTTTTCTATATAATTATTAGTAACTTCCGAAGGAAGTGTCGCGCGTACGTGAGGGATATCGTCCAAAATGTCCGCATTTTGTCCGCATTTTGTCCGCAAAACTTCCACATTTTGTCCGCATTTTGTGGATAGTATATCTGCGAAAAGTGAACGGATTGCCGAGGTAAAAGTGGAATATCTATCCCTATTATTATTATAATATTCATGTAATTTATCATGTAATTCATTATCAATTCTTATCCTAATCTCTTTTTTCATTTCATTATTCCCAACTTTTCTTGTTTAATAGTGTTAAAAAATCATCCAATTTGCATGTAAAAAGTATGTCTGCATTGTTCTTTTTATGGATGACACATGGTGCTTTTTCACCTGAATCTTTAATCGATTGTAGCATAGCATTATCTATATTTAATCTCTCGACTGCTTTGCATTCTATGTGAAAAGGAAAGTCGCTACTGACTACATCAGGTGAGTCAGGACTCCCTGCAAATTGCTGTCCACGCCTTGCAGGGAATCCATTATCACTTAATATATGTGCAACTTTACGCTCAAACGCTTTTCCTTTTCGATTTGCGTTTATTTTTTTTGCCATCTGTTATTGCTTTAGTTACCTCGTTTATATCATACAGGGTTTCTCTTCCTACTATCTGTTTCTCTAACCCCTTTATGTATTTACTTATTGTGTTCCTTGATAGTCTAAGGTGCTTTGCCAATTTAGTAATCGACATCTTTCCATGAGTTATTTTATTGCTCATGTCAAGCACCTGAACACTATCGGGATATCCATCCCATACTCCTGTTTCCACACATTTTGCCCATTTAGTACAGGCTTGCTCCATCATAGGAATATATTTATCTACATCATCATTGGAGATCTCATATATACCTGTCAAATATGGTGGAGTTTTTTCTACCGCAAAGAATATAAATCTCTTTGGGTTCTCACCACACAATCTTAATCCATGTAGATACCAAGCGGCCTGAAAAGCATAACCATATTTATGTACACTTCTCTTAAACTCTCTTGGACTTGCATCTGTAGTAGATTTAAGATCAATGATTGTTCCATCTGATGGGGAGTAATAGTCAGGTCTTACCTTGCAACTTGCACCCATTAGCTCAAAGAATCCTGTGCCTTCAATTATCTTGTCAGGCTCAGATAGATAACTCTCTAAGAATGGATGCTCCTTAGCCTCTTCGGACATCTCTATTACTTTATCCCAATCAGATGGAGTCAACCATCGCTTATGTGGATTTGATTTCTCAATCATCTCAAACGCTTCTTTATAGTGTTTTGTCCGAGATGATTGACCATCAATTTCGGTTGGCTTCACAGCATACTCTTCATCGAGCTTATGTGGCTCAAGTGTAGCAGTATGAAACGCTCCACCAATAACGAAATGAGGGGCATCAGTTTTTGTTGTTTGTTGTTTGTGTCGCACAAGCTTTGGGCAAGTGTTCAGCAAGTCAAATGCTGTACTCCTACCCAATTCAGGTCTTGAATGATACTCGCTGTTGCTTATATCAACCTGTAGCATTGTCTTTGATTTGTTTCAGGGTTACATCAAAACTAGACCTCTGAATCTCCTCCTTATGAGGTGATAAAGCTCTTGTAGATACATTGCTCTTACCAACCCTCTTGAGGTTTGCAATCTTTGCATGAGCAATCCTTGGATCATGTCCATCCAATAGATACCTGTGTAATGTATCCATTGCATCAATAGCATCTGCTACTGATCCCTCAAACTCATACCTAGATGGACTACTATGTACCTCAATAGTAAACTTTCCACTCATGCTTCAGGCAGTGGATCACCACCATCAAACAATGCTTTTGTGTCGATAGTTGTTGATGCAAGCTTTTGCTTAACCTCATCAGTCAACTCCTTCTCCTTACATGGAGTAACTTCGTACTTAGTCAGCATTTGCTCACCTTCCTTCTTTACCTTGATATCGTAGTTACGAGGATCTCCCCACTCAGGATCATTTGCCAACTCACGAATCTTTGTCCGTATAGTTGCCTGAGTAATATTCCAAATCTGAATTGCTTCAACTTGGTAATTCCAAACAGGTACTGCCATGAACACTTTTGGATCATCATTGAAATCCAATTTAGGTGCTTCTGATTTAAGATCCCAACGATGAACTTTCTTACTATCATCTCCACCTGTCCATCCTTCTTTACCGAAGATGAGTAATCCATCATCACCTCCGCCTAATAAACGAAGACGATTTTCACCATCTTGCAATCTTACATACTTACCTGCTTTAACAGGCTCTTCACTAATGTTGTCTAAGAATCCCATAATATTATTTTATTTTATGTTTTAGTTATGCCCTTTTGGGCGAGAGATTTGAACATAAACAGGTATTGCACAAATATGTCAACACATAAAAAAGCTACCCCCTCTCAGAGGTAGCTACATAATAAGGATAATATTATGAATAATGAATGTAAGTACAATCTACCTATATCGGTGAAAGTGTCAAGGGTTAGTTGGTTGTAGGTTGGGACGAGTGATTCGTTTTCTAACAGGTCTTTTAGGTATACGCATCCTAATCTTAGTCCTTTCCTCGTCACTCATGTCTAAAATAGATTGTACCTGATCAAGCACAAACTCCCCAACATTTTCATTTTTATTTCTTGCGGCTAATTCATACACTGCCATAATTCTATTTGCTGAAAGACCTTTTTTTCCTAACGCTGCAATATCTTCCTGTAACTTTTTTATATTGTTAACACCATAGGCAGAGTCTTCAATATCATATCGTTCGCGCTCAGAAAGAATTTTCTTGGATACCATAGCATTTAAGAAATACTGATCTCTACTTCTTACAGCTTTAGGCGTTTTTACATCCTCAAGAAGTCTTTTCATTAAGACAGGATCTCTTGTAGCTTCAATAAGTACCTTTCTAAGTTTATCTTTTGGTAATCTAGACATCAGATCTTTACCGGCCTTAGAGAAAATTGATGAAATAACTAACTCATGTCCAATCCCACTAACTATGGGGCTTGCTTGTGCGACAAATACACCTCCAAGTCTTCCCATAATATCAGCAATTGCATCACCTTTGGGTAAAAGGTCTACAGCTTCACTAGGGGCAATGCCTTCTCTGATTAAGAGATTCTTTTCTAGCTCAATAGCTTTATCTGCCATTAGCTTTATAGAATTAATTTGTTCCTTAGTGAATATTTTAGTAGATAATAAATCTTGTTCGAGTGTTGTCTTGCCTTGTTTTTGCTCAAGCAAATCTTTAATATTTTTACCACTTATAAGATTTAAATCTGCTACCTCTTCTCCATAAGGCGTATACTTTCTTTTAAGAAAAGATTTATTAATCAAATTTTGCAGTACAGAATATTGTACACCTTCAAGAGCTTGAATTGGGTCTTGCTTATGGAATTGCTTTCTTTTGATTAAATCTGTTAGCTTAAATAATTCTTTTTTTCTATTGGTGCTACTAAATAAAGTTTTATCTATAAACTCCTCAACGCCACTTAAATTCCTTTCAGGACTTGGTTTTGTATCTAAAATTTTTTGTAAAATTTTTTGTGTTGGCGCTTCATTCATTTGCTTATGATATTCTTGCATCTTTTTCACAAATAAAGCCTGATTACGAGGTTCACTTAAAGCATCATACATACCAAGGGCTTTCAAACCTTCTTGGTTTCTAATCATAAATGTACTTAATTTATCAGCATCAACCAATCCATTTGGGTCAATAGCTTCATCAACTGCGGCTAAATAAAACTTACCTAGTGGATTGGCATTTTCTTTAGACAATATTTGCCCTCTAGTCGCCACTAATAAATCGTTAAATGTGTTGTATGCTAATAGCTGTTTGCCAAGAAGTTTTTTTTCTAAGATTAAATCAGGCTTAGGTAAATTACCTTGACCACTTTTTTTAAGTAATTCGGATACAACATCTATATCCAAAAAACCATATTTATTTCTAGTGGCCGCATTTGCTATTCTTATTTGTGCGCCAAATCTTTTACTAATTTTATTTAAATCATTGTACACACCATTTTGCATAATGGTTAACTCTCTTACTAGGGGAAGATTGTTTGCATTTTTTGCCTCTCTTATTCTTTTCGATAATTCTTTTTTTGCATCGATCAAGTCACCTGAACTTACACCTCTAGCTTTTACGGGATCAATAGATTCACCAATATCCCTTACTGCCCTAAGTTTACTTAAAGACTCAGGAACAAAAGGTGTAGACCCTTCGTCAATAAGGCTAGATATTGCCAATTGAGTTTCGTTTGTTTGTGCATTTAGGGTTCTATCAAGCTTATTCCATTGTGAAGTTTCATAATCATCAAGTTGTTTTAGATTTTTATCTATAATCTTTCTGATTTGTACAGCACTACTTTGTTTTGCAAGTGGTGCATTTGGCAATTTAACTAATCTTGCTTGTTCTTGTAGGTTTTTTATTTTAGTAATCTCATTACTAATCTTAGTACTAAAAAGTGCATTTATTTGAGCCACTCTAGCATCTGCAATTTCCCTTACTATTTCAGGATTTGCACCTTCAATTTTTAAAACATTATCAAAAGCATTATTTAGTGTGACTACTGCGTTTTTTGCCTCCTTTGCCGCCTCTTCAGTTACATCAGGAATGTTGTTTATTATTGCAGATTCAATTGCAAGTAACTCTTTATTTCCTGTTAATAATCCTACAGATGTACCCGGTAGTTTACCTTCAACTAAACCCTGTTTACTTATTGCTTCACTTAAAACTTTTATAGCTTCTGATGGATTCATATCCACCTTTGTAAAGTATTTACTTAATTCCTTACTGAGTTCAGCTTCTATTGCCTTATCTCCTTGCAGTAACATACGTGCTACTTTAGTAGCTTGTTTTGTTACCCTTGGTACAGCTTCTCTTGTTATGGAATTTAAGAAAGAAGTTAAAGCAACTCCACCTGATGCTACAAGCGGAACAGGTGCTAGTGTTCCAATCATCCTTGCATTTTCATCACCCGGTGCTATTTTTTCCGCTACTCCACCACCTAAAGCTTGTAGTGAGGCTACACCTGTTTCCACACCTGCATATGCTAATGGATTTTTGGCAAAAGCTTGAACTTGATCATTAACTGCTTGCTTGAGTGCAAAACCTTTTCCCTGACTCATTGCAACAGGAGTAGGTGCAAGTTTGGCAAACCTAGCAGATATCGCTTGTGGAGCAAAGAAACTCATACCTATAGCCAACTCTTCTCCACCTACGGCATATGGCCGTAACCTTGATGGCATATCTCCAAGTGTGGCAGGTTCAGATGTACTCTGTACGCCTAATATTGTTTGCGTTATAGGGTTTAAGATTCTTGGCTTAGAATCATCTGCTGTTGGTAAACGCTCGGAACTATAATATCCACCTCCTAGACCCTGAAGACTTCTGCTTAGGTTTTTTGAACCAAAAGGACTTTCACCCTCGTCCATACCTAATCTATTTGCTATAGCTTGTGATATATCAGGCAAAGCGCCCATAATATCTACACCTTTTTCTTGGAAACCACGACCTATAGCACCAATTTGTTGAGCCAAGCTAGGATCTTTTTGTGTCTGCTCCTGTAGAGCAATCGACATCCTTTTTGCTCTTTCAGCATTTAAAGACTCATAGTGACTTTCTGCCTCTGCATAGCCTACTTCTCCTTGTAATCCAATATTTTCTCTTAAATAATTTTGAAATTTACTATGTTGATTATCAAGATCTTTATTGCTTAATCGAGAAGGATCAAATGGTAGTTTGGTATTTTGTTGCTCATCCATAATTATCGGGCAAGTATATCGAGTGGGCTAATATTCGAATTTGTTTTATTTGTATCTCTTGGCAAACTTTGAAGCAATTTTTCACTTTGTAAAAGAGCATCTACATCAGATAAAGAACCCATGCTACCATCTGAAGGAATGTCACCATAGTATTTATTAACTATTTCCTCTATGATTGGTAGGTTAGCGTCAATTTCTTTTATCACACTTGTAGCTTTGGCATAATTTTCTGTTTCAGGATTAGAAAGAACCAATACATCATTAGCTTGAGAGCGTTTTTGTTTTAATAATCTTATTGATGCTCTAAGTTTTTCCATACCCTCCTCAGTTTGATCACCTTCAAGAGGAATACTTTCATTTATCAAATCAATCTGTTGATTTGTCATTTTACCACCAAATACTTCCATTAATGGTTTTCTAATTGTTGATCCTATAACTCTAACCATTTGTTTGGCTCGAAGTCTTTCGCTACCTTTAAGTTTAAACCCAAGTATTTCTTCTTGAGTCTTACCACCAAGTTTCCTAAAAACACTTTGCCCAATATCCTCAAGAGTTGTTGCATAAGATTCAGCAAAACCTTTTTCGGGATCAAATTCTTCAATTGATGGTTCAGGTGTAGTGATTGTAGGTCGAGCCACAACATTCTCAACCCCTGTACCAAGAATAGAAAATTGACCTGTACTTGGATCTTTCCGAAGTAATGTAGTGCCTCTTCTAGCTAAACCGGCTATAGGTTTACCACTTGAATCAAATACAGGTTGAACAGTTTGAGATGCCTTAGCCTCTGTTATTTGCTTTTCAGCTAGTTTCTGTGCCCCCTCCATTTCAGGAGTATACACTGTTCGCATTGCTTTATCTTCGTTGCTCTTTCTAATATCTTCCGCTAGGCTAAATACGTCCTTCGAGATACCTAGTTGCTTAATAACTCTATCAAATATCGCTTGATCTTCCTTAAGTTTTTGATTTTCCTCAGATATTTTCATGCTTGCAAGTGTTGCCCGATCAGCAATTTGGGCACTACGCAATTTCTGTGTAACCCCAAGATTCTGCATAAAGCTTAATGCTTCTGCCCTTCTTTGTGACAATGGAATCTCAGGATCATTTATTCTTGCATCTTGTGCTTCATATAGATCAGCAAATCCATCATCAGCTTTTGCAAGTGTTTTAAGGGCACTTGATACACCTTTTATTTGCCCCTCAGACTCTTTGGCTCGCTTCTTAGTATCAAAGTAAGTAGTAGCCAAACCACCCAAAGTCTGCCCTATTTGCTGACCAAGCTGACCTTTTACTCTGCCTGCTTCCAATATTGCCGAGGGATCTACCCTCATTAAGCCCGCCTGTACTGTATCTCCTATTGCCATTTTGTTTTCTCCTTTAGCCCGGAAAGGGCATTGCGTCTGCCATCATTGCATTCTGATCATAGTTATAATAATCACCCATCGATTGTCCCGGCTAACCGCCTCCCATTCCCGCAGTTACAGCGGCACCTCCTACTTGACCTATCATATTCATCAGCCCACTCGCCATACCTGCGGCCGCTTGTTCGCGAGCCGCGTATGTGTTGGCGTTGTAATTGGCTCGGTTACCAAACTCTTGCATACCAATATTCACGCCCGCATCAGGATTGATCCGAGTCACCTGTTCCTGTGGCATTCCAAACAAAGCCGCCCTTGCTCCATAGCCCTGTTGGGTAAAATTACTTCCTCCCCTAGTCATCATTACTGGATCGACAGAGGTGGCTAAATTAAATTTTGCGGCGGTAGTCCCTAAATTCTGAAACTGTCCACGGGCTTGATTTACGATGTCTCGAAGATAGTCCTCCCGACTCATCGCTTCTGCGGCAATTGCCACATTATCCATGTCACGCCCTCTTGCGGTTAATGCCTCTCTTGCGGACTGATCTGCTCGCCTACGCATCTCAGGCGAAAGATCCTGCATCTGCGACTCTTGATATGCATCAGTAGCCACTTTATTCATCTGCTCAAGTTGGGCTTGCATGAGCGGATCGGATGCCCTGCGAGCCTGTGTCATGTCAGCACCAAAGCGATTTATCAAAGATATATCAGTACCTGCCTGACGCTCGGCCATGCGACCGCCAAAATCCTGTGCCCTCATAGCCTCTTGCTCGGCTAGGCTTGCCATCGGATCAGCGGCTCTTCGAGCAAGACTCATCTGTAAGTCTTGATATTGTGGGTCGTAAGTTTGGCGAGTCTCTAGTAGTCGGCTCTGTATTTCAGGGCTCGACATTGCATCGATATATTCCCTTGCAGATCCACCCACATCAAACTTCTCAAGCTTGGGTGGTGCTTTGCCTCCACCAAAAAGCTTCTGTAAAAAGTAAGAAGGAACTCCTGAACTATTAACAGGTTCGCCCGCTCCTCCGGCATCTTTAAGCATCTTAGCTTCTGCCGAATTTATGTATGCGAGTGATTCGCCTTCAGGAGCATTCTCGTTTAAAAGTTTTGCGGCCTGTGCCAATGGATCTTTGATTTTTTTCTTCATCATGGCGATTAAGTTTTAATTATATAATTTAAAATGATTGTTGGCTGAACATTGTTGTGAAAATCAGTCGCACTTTGACCAATGCTTGTAGTTGTTTGATGCGTATCAGAAGTGCCTGTAAAATTTGTTCCAACTTGATTACCACCCGCAGTATCTTCTGTACTATAAGAGATGTCGTGATTATGTGCAGGTAATCCTGATTCAAGGGCTGTAAGCTTGTGTTCTTCATCTCCACCTGTGGAACCCAAAACCACACCATTTAGATTTGACGCTGAAGATGATGTCAGTCGGTTTGCAGTAAGCCCATTCATATCATCTTTACCCGCAACCACTCGGCCTCTTAGGTCAGGCAGATTAAAATTACTTCCTGAACCCCCATAATTAAATCCAATTGTATTGTATAATGCTTGATAATCTGCAATTGCAACAGACTGCCCACCACAAAACAACCATTCGTCATTAGGAAGATTCTCTCCGGCAAATGGCATGACTGTCCCTGTAGGCATAAGTGTGTTTATGGCAGTCGTTGCTAGTTTTTCGGATGTTACTGCACCATCCTTTATGTGATCAGTAGTGACTGCACGATTATTATCATCTGTTGCATCCTGAAGTAATTCGTTACCTGTGATTCCGTTGGCAGGAACTTTCAGTTTTCCATCACCATTGTTTTGTCCATTATTGTAGAACTCGTTGTTTACAATAATAGTAGACCCATCCGCAGGTTCCTCAAATGTAGCGAGATCAGCGATATCCATGAGCTTTTGAGAGGTGACCTGATCACCCGATGAAAATTGTTGTCCTGTTTTAAGTATTGGCATTTTAAGTTCTCCTTATGAAACTGAAGTGGTTGAACGATCTGTAATTCTAGCATCCACCTTAGTGGCCCTAACATAGGGTCTA
>VMHT01165136.1_pt1 | contig 10592 bp, 25 predicted proteins | sample 4693611 | NCBI WGS metagenome assembly VMHT01 (sample SAMN12280063, study PRJNA550983) | marine metagenome | isolation source: seawater sampled from same location over 5 years 0.02-0.2 micron viral filtrate | place: USA: collected off the coast of southern California halfway between the port... ...
CTAAATACGAAACAATAAAGATAATATAATAAATGAATTATAGCGATAAAGATTTAAAACCAGTTTCTGATAAAATAACAGAATTAGCTGGTAAAATATTAAAAAGTAAACAAGACTATGAAAAATGGTTGTATAAAGTATGTAAAATAGATGACAATGAGTATAATTAAAGAATTAAATAAAATAAGTGAAAATATGTATGGCGAGTTTGGCTTTAGTACATTAAATGAACAAGAAATGGAAAATGTTCTTGTAAGTTACCAATTATTAAAAGGTTTTGAAGAAGAATCACAAACTAAATACGATTAGTTTAAGATAATATAATAAAGAAATGTGTGCGTTGTTAGTTCTCTACACTATAAATACAGTTGAACTATCAAAAATGTGTAAATGGTTCATGTGAGTTCGATTCTCATCTACACAACTAAATAATAAATAATGAGTAGAATAAAACTATATAGAATATTTGCTATTGCAAAACTATTAAAAAATCATGTAGAATATTTTCAAGATGAATTCATAAATAATAAACTAGATGAGATTATGAATCTTACTGAAGAAATAAATAATGATCAAGAACATAAATTTTAATATGACAATAGCTTATTATAAACAAAGAATAGCATTTTTATCTACAAGAAGTAGATTTTGCTTAACAAGTAGAAAACAGTTATTACAACTGAAAAAAGAATTTGAAACACTAAAATAAATAAAAAATGGGAAATATGAGTTATTGCAGATATGAAAATACTGCAAAAGATTTACAAGATGTAGTCGATGCATTACATAACTCTGATTGTGGTGAAACATTATCAGAATATGAACAAGAAGGTCTGTATACTATACTAGATCTTGCTTACGAGGTTATTGGTTTAGGTGATAAAATAGAAAATATCATAGAAAATCAAGATGAAAATTATAGTAAAAATAGAATATTAGAAAATATAGATAATAAAATAAGATAATAATATGAGTGATAATAAATACAATGGCTGGTCAAACTATGCTACATGGCGAGTTAACCTAGAAATACTAGGTGATATGGATTTAGCAACACCAATATCACATGATAAAACATGGAGACCAGACGTGGATTATTTAAAAGATGTTGTTGAAGAAGTAGTATTTGGTTATGATGATGAAAGAAAACAAGATTTATTAAAAGATTCTTATGCAAATGCATTTTTATCTAAAGTAAATTATCATGAAATACTACAGCATATGCTAGAAGAAATAGAATTAGAATTAGAAAATATATAAAAAATGAATGAAATAAGTAAATATATGACTACCGATGGTATAAATACAAATGGTAGTTCAAGAATTGGTTCACTGAACCACATGAACTATAATGATATAGTAAGAAGAGTTGGACCACCAACTATTAGTTATGATGGAGCTCATGATAAAGTTAATTATGAGTGGATATTCAAAGTAAATGGTGATATATTTACTATTTATGACTACAAAGCTTGGTCTGAAGTATATGCTTTTGAGCAATTACAACATTGGTCTGTAGGTGGTTTTGCAAATACAAATAAAAATATGCAAATACTTATAGATTATTTAGTATTATGGACTGATAAAGCAAAAATAAATAGATTATTAACAAAAGAATATGAATAAAATGATATATAATGGTGTAGATATGACAGAAATCATCTCTGCATTTAACCGAGGTGAAATATCTCGTAGAAAAATAGAAAATCAAATTAAATTAATAAAAAATACAATTAAATGTACTTCCAAAGATTAACACCAAAATACAAACTAAATACGATAATAAAAAGATAATATATACATGAACACAATAAAAAGATTATCAAAGGATAGAATTAAATTAAATGGTATTAACTATAAAGGCTATTTATTAGGAGATTTACCTCCGTCTTATGGTTATATTAAAAAAATAGTACAAACTGATGATGGTGCTGTAACTGATTTCGGCATCAGAGAGTGGTTTAATTACAAAGGACTAACATACATAAAGAATTAATAAAATGGACAAACTAAGCATAGAAGAAAAGTCAGAGAGAGCACATAACAAAGCTTTCTCTAAGATGATAAATATAAAAGATGATATTAAAAGAGTACAAAAAGAAATACGCCAAGGCGGTGATGGTTCTATACCTGTAGAAATGTTACAAAAAAGCCTAGATCACATGCAAGCTGATCTTCAAACATGGGAATATATAGCTAAGCTCATTGAAACTGATGACTTTAGACAACCTATAAAAAGTAATGTAGAGCTATTACATGGAATGATGGGATTAGCTGATCCTAGATACATGGAGGTAGACTACGAAGAGGTTAAAAACCAACTTTATAATGGTGATTTACCTATAGGATAAATTTGCGCGGTGGAGCAGTTGGTCAGCTCGCGAGTCTCATAAACTCGAGGTCGAAGGTTCGAGTCCTTCCCGCGCACCAATGCGAAAGTAGCTCAGTGGTAGAGCTTCTGACTTCCAATCAGATGGTCGCAGGTTCGAACCCTGTCTTTCGCTCTATAGTCTAGTAGTTCAGCTGGTTAGAATGCTTGCCTGTCACGCAAGAGGTCGCGAGTTCGAGTCTCGTCTAGACTGCAATACAAACTAAATACGATATAAAATGGATAATATAGATATGAATGACAAAATAAAAGAATTAACAGAAAGAATAGAAGCATTAGAAGAAAGACAAACTGATATTTCTTATTTCTTAGCAAATCCTAATAAATTAAATTTTTATTAATGACTGATAAAGAAATAAATAAAATAGCTAAGCTTGTTGCTAAAGAAGTTGTAGAGACATTTGTAAGAGAATATGCTGGTGAAATGAAAGTTGATCCTGTTGATGAAACAGATCTTGTAATGATGGAACTAGATAGACTTAACAACCTAATGTCACGCTATGTAAGTAATGAGCAATATGAAAAAGCTACAATAATTAAACGTAAAATAGATATAATAAAAAACCGATATGACCTTAAATAAAACCAAACAATTCCAATGCATGCTTGCACATCCTGTAGGCAAAAAACAAACTGACTGGTCTGATGCATATATTCAGCCAAAACTTGACGGCGTAAGATGCTACATTACAGAAGCAGGCGCTTTCAGTCGTAATCACAAACAATTTCACAATGTAAATCACATACTCAGGGAGTTAGAACATGTCTTTAGTAAGTATCCAGATATTATTCTCGATGGTGAACTATACAATCATAAGCTTAAAGATAACTTTAACAAGATAATATCTCTCGTACGTAAGCAAAAACCTACATTTGCAGATATGAGCGAAGCACAATCTTTAGTGCAATTTCACTGCTATGACATGTTCAACCCTAAGTTACCAAGTGATAATTACTATCAGCGTGCTACTGATATAGATAGTATTATTGATGTATATGATCTTACATATACTAAACCAGTATCATTTCAAGCTGTACTCAGCTTAGATGCTGCAAAATATAACCATCAAATTAATTTAACTGATGGCTATGAAGGCTCTATACTACGCTACAATAAGCCTTATGAACAAAAACGTTCTTATAATCTACAAAAGTTCAAAGACTTTCACGACACAGAGGCTAAGATTGTTGGCTGGGTTGAAGGCCAAGGTAAACGTATCGGTACTATCGGTAAGTTCCTTGCTGTAGATTCTAACGGTGTTAAATTCGGTATGCCTGTTATGGGCAAACAATCTATGCTCGAAGAAATGTATGATATAGCTGAGTGGTATATCGGCAAAACAGCTACATTCACTTACTTCCAACGCACTCCATCAGGTTCATACCGTCACCCATTATTTAAATGTATTAGAAACTATGAATAAAATAAAAACAATAACAATAACACTTGCATTATTAATACAATCATGCATGATAGATGAATTACCTTATATTTATTATCAAGGATATTGCGACTGTGTACATTTTGATCTTGTACAACAGGAAATGGTTAAAACATTATTACGACCTGGAACATATCAAGTTGGAAGTAATACATTTAGCCGTACAGAGTATTGTGAAGATGTATTAAAAGGAACTTTAGCAAATTGTAAATCATGAGTAGATATAAATTATACAATCATATAATAGACACAAATTTATTTAATATAAATTCTAAACGTAAAAGAAAACCAGATGCAAACAAAAACAAAAAAGTTCTTCAGAGAACTAAAAAGAATAGACACGCATAAAGATTATTTATGGAAAAGAATATATGATTTAAGAGGAGAAATAACCGATTATGTATTAATAAATACAATAGATAATAAAGAAAATAAACCAGCAACCCACTGGAAAGCTTTAAAAGTTAAAGCTAATTTAATTAGAAAATATTCACAAAAACTACGTAAGTTTGATACAGTTAGATGGAACGAAGATGTTCCTGAACGTATATGACAATAGGTAGTAGTATATAAAGAGTAAGAGGCTAATGTCACATACAAAAGGATTTTTAAAGCTAGAATTTTTAAATCGTAATAGAATTATTTATCGTAGAGATCCTATAACTGATAAACCTACACAAACATTTGATTGGGGTTGGTATTATAAAGATGGAACTCATGAGTGTTATGAATTATTCAGAAGCTCAGCCAAGATAAATACTTTTAGATCACTTAAGTGGCATTTATTAGTTTTATGGTATCTAAACCCTAGACTTTCTATTAATGAATTTGAAGATCTAGCCCATTATATAGCAGATAAAAACAATGGGTTTGTAACATTCACAATGTTAGATAAATATCTTACTAACATGATATATGATGTAACAATGTGTGATTTAGAAAGACCACCAAAAAATAAACTACGTAAAGTTATATTTAAAGACTTTACTGGTTTAGACATGAAAGAGAAGCTATCTATTGTAGGCCAATTAATAGGTCGAGATAAAATAGTAAATGAAGAAATGATCTACCAATGTATGCTAGATCTGCATGACAAAGGTAAGAAGATAACTGTAACAGGTTTAGCTCGCTTATTAAGCTGTTCAACCCGTACAATATATCGCTCACTATCAAATGATCTTAAACGAGAAAAAGAACTTTTAAATAAGGACAATGAAAAAGTATAATATTAAAAATTATATTCGGTATAAAGAAGATGTTAAAGCTTCTCAACCAGACTTTAAAGAGTTAGATCAATATAATAGAGATGAACTAGCGGCTAGATTTCTACCATTAGTAGAAAATATAGCGAGAAAGTTTTCAACATCACAACAAGCAAGTGGTGTATTAGATATTACAGACTTAATTCAAGAAGGATCAATAGGACTTATAAAAGCTATTGATAAATTAGATTATGATATATTAAAAGAATCAGAAGATAAAGAAAAAACTTTAAAATCATTTTTCTTTAAACGTATCAAAGGCGCTATACGTAGAGCTATTGATATAAAAAGAGGTGATATACGTATACCTGAGCATAAGCTTAACGATATGCGTAGAAATCCTAAAGATAAGAAAATGGTTGAAATGTTCTTTAATAGTATATTTTTAAGCATCGATGCTAAATCTTACACAGATGATGAAGATATGACGTATCAAATACCTGATGAATCTGAGCCCTATAATATTGGGTTATTAAATAGTTATTTAAAAAGCTTGATGAAAAAATACTTAAATCCAAGTGAATATGAAGTGTTAAGATTATCTTACGGTCTTGATTGCGATAAGCATTCGGCTAGAGATATAGCACCTCAAATTAATATAAATGGAGCTAGTGGTTACGTTAGAGTTTCAGAGCTTAAAAAGCAAGCTGTACAGAAGCTAATAGACAACGTAGATCATTCACAAGTAATTGAATATCTGTAAGTTATATATGTAAATCATCTTATTTATATGTGATTATATAAGTAAGAATAAACCATAAACCTATGACTATAAACGAAAAGTTATCAACTATTCAGACTAAGTTTAAATCTAAAAAATCAAGATTTAACTCATTCGGCAAATACTACTTCCGATCAGCCGAAGACATCCTCGAAGCAATTAAACCCTATCTATTAGAATTAGGAGTATCAGTAAAACTAGATGAAGAGCTAGTTAGTGCTGAACCTATGCCTATTTTTAATAGCGTAGCAACCATATCTGATGGTGAAAACTCTATAGTAGCAACAGCACTTGTTGGTGTTGATCTACTACAGAAAGGTATGCAAACACCACAACAGTTTGGTTCTGCATCGAGTTACGGAAAGAAATACGCCCTTGGTAATCTATTATTAATAGATGATACACAAGATAGCGATGCTGTTAATGATCACAATAAGACAATGTCAAAAGATCAAATAGCAAAAGCTAAACAGTTTATCAAATCAGGAGGTAAATTAGAGGCTATTAAAGCTAAGTATGCATTAACTAAAGAAGTTGAGCAGGAATTAACAACACTCTAAATGACAAAAGAAAAGGTTTTAAAAGCGTTAAAAAACGATGATGAGTATTACAACGGTATTGGTAAACAATATTTAAGTAATTCTAACATATCAACGCTATTAAAAAATCCTTTAGCACTACACGAGCCCTCGGAGCCACGTCCAGCATTTCTAGTTGGCGGTTATTTTCATACCGCTATACTAGAGCCGGATAAACTTAAAAACTTTAAAGTTATTGAGTCAGCTACAAGGAATAACAAAGTGTATAAAGAGATCTCAGAAGGTGAATTATGTCTACTACAACACGAGGTTGATCAAATAGAAATCATGGTTGATAAAGTTTTAGCCAATGATGTCTGTAAAGATCTTATAAGAGCTCAAGATGTAGAATATGAAGTACCAGGTATTGCTGAGATAGAAGGTGAAATGTGGAAAGGTAAAGCTGATATAATTAATCATAACGAAAGATTAGTAGTTGATTTAAAAACAACTGCTGATATTGATAAATTTAGATTTTCAGCTTCACGATATAATTATGACAGCCAAGCTTATATTTATAATCAATTATTTGGTTATGAAATGGTTTTTATTGTTATAGATAAAACAACTCACCAAATTAAAATATGCGATTGTTCTCATTCATTTTATGAAAAGGGTCAAGATAAAGTGAAAGAAGCAGTAGCACAATACCAATTATTTTTTAAGACTAAAGACTTTGACTCTAAACAATTTTTTAAAACAGAAACACTTTAATTATGGCACGAACTAGAAAAAGAACCTGTGATGTAACAGGTATGAATACAAGCGTTAACAATTTTTACACTAATCAAAGCCATGTAAAAGCAGTTGACAATTTACGTAGAACAACTGGAGCTACTAAGCCTCAGTTAACTAGGATGTTTAATCAATTGGCTACATATTAACAATGGCATCAATAATTAAAACAAGTATTGATCTTACTAAGATTGATAAAAGTAAAATTATAACAGGAGCTAAAGGTAAATACTTACCTATCAGCTTAACTCTTAACGACGAGGTTGATCAGTTTGGTAATCAAGGTCCAGTTATAATAGAACAAACAAAAGAAGAGCGAGCAGAAAAGGTTGCTAAGATTTATCTTGGTAATTGTAAAGTTGTATGGACTAACGGTGAAAACGTAGAGCCTGCACCTAGAACAGATCAACCACAAGCAGCTCCAGTTAAAACAAAAGTAGAAGAAGACTTACCGTTTTAATATATGCAAAAACAAGAGATCAACGGATTTTTGATTGACAAATACAATCAATATGGTCTAGATGAGAAAACGCAGGGGATTTGTCCCCTGTGCTCGTCTGAAAGACAACCTAAAAATCAAAAAGCAAAGTGTGCTTCATATGATTGGGATCGTGGTCTTGGTACTTGTCACAATTGTAATACTACTTTTCAATTACATACTTATCAACGTAAAGGAGCTAATGAAAAGGTCTATGTAAGACCTAACGAATACATTTACAAACTCTTACAAAGTAAAGTAGTTGATTGGTTTAATACAAGAGGTATATCTCAGAAAACCTTGACTGACTTAAAGGTTGGTGAAGGTTCTGAGTTTATGCCACAAACAGGTAAAAAAGAGAACACCATTCATTTTAATTATATGATGGGTGATCAACTCATTAATATAAAATATAGAGATGGCAGGAAAAATTTTAAACTATATAAAGGAGCAGAAAAAGTTTTTTACAATATTAATAGTATTGTTGGTTATGATACTTGTGTTATTGTGGAAGGCGAGATGGACGCTCTGTCTTTACATGAAGCAGGCTTGCCTAATGTGGTTAGTGTACCAAATGGAGCTACCTTAAATTCTAATAATTTAGATTATTTAGATAACTGTATAGATTATTTTGATAAAAAAGAAAAAATAATATTAGCAGTAGATTCAGATGAAGCAGGTCAAGCATTACAACAAGAACTTATAAGACGTCTTGGTGCTGAGGTTTGTTATTTAGCAACGTTTGAAGATTGTAAAGATGCTAATGAATATTTATTAAAATATGGAAAAGAAAAACTTACCGAAAGGATTCACAAAGCTAGACCTGTTCCGCTTGAAAATGTCACTACATTTAAAGACATTGAAAGTGAAGTCACCGACTTTGTTGAAAACGGTTTTAAACCAGGCTTTCAAGTGGGTCTACAAAACTTTGATGACATTTTTTCAACGTATACCGGCCAGTTTATTACTGTTACTGGTATACCTAGTAGTGGTAAGTCTGATTTCGTGGATCAGATGGTCATCGGGTACAATATAAACTACGGTTGGAAAACAGCATTTGCATCACCTGAGAACGCACCCACTTATTTACATGCACATAAATTAATGCGTAAAACTTGGCAAGGTATGCCAACAAGAGGTGATATTAAAAGCGATAAATGGAATAGAGTAGCTAATCATATTAATGATAATTTTTTCTTTATTGATATGGAGCGATATACTCTTGAATCTGTCTTACGCAAAGGAGCTGAATTAGTTAAACGTAAAGGCATTAAATGTCTAGTTATAGATCCATTTAATAAAATAAGAGACGTTGATAGCAAAACAGAAGATGTTAATCGTTACACGATGGAATACCTAACCAAGATAGAATCATTTGCTAAAAAGTTTGATGTATTAGTATTTATAGTAGCTCACCCTACTAAAATGTATAGAACACAAGATGGTAAAATAGAAGAACCTACAATGTATAATATAAAAGGTGGTGGTGAATGGTATGATGCTAGCTATCATGGTATATTAGTTCATAGAAACTATGAAGAAAAAACTGTTAAAGCTAAAATACTTAAAGTTAAGTTTCAAAACTTAGGTGAAAACGGAGCTGAGGCTCATTTTAAATGGGATCCAGCATCTGGTTGTTTTATACCTCATCATGATTTAGTTAAGCAAGATGAAACTATGCCATGGGAATAACTGACAGAGAAAAAAGACGTAGAGGTAAGAAACAAACTCATAAAGGATTAATGTATAATTATCCTTCTATGAATAAACAAGAAAATATAATTAACATTTGGTGTATAAATAACAACGTTAGAATAAATCCCGTACCTACTAAACCTGGAGGATTTCCAGAAGAGTGGCGGATAGAAGTAAGGTTAGGACCATATACAAAAGGTGAAAAAGCTCATCTATCTCCTAGCGTTTATACTTACGAGAACATACACCAAGAAATGAGAAGAATGCAAAAATATTACTATGACAAACATAAGAAATAGTTTTAAAAATGCTGATCATGCTTATTATTATTTTTATGATCTTATATCACAAGATGGTATAGATTATGGAGATACTAAAGCACTGTTTAATGTAGGTTTTTATCTTAATAATCCACTAGATATGGATATAACAGATGAAGATAGAAACTGGAATAGACAATATGCTGAAGCTGAATGGCAATGGTATTTATCAGGAGATCCTAGTATTGATAAGCTAGGTGAAATATATGGTAAAGTACCTTTAATATGGGAAAATATGGCTGACTCAGAGCGTAAATGTAGATCAAACTACGGTTGGCAATGGAATAGAAATAATCAAATAGATAAAGTAGTAGCAAAACTATCTGAAGTAAAAGATACTAGACATGCTGCAATATCTATTTATGATGGTAAAGAGATAAATACATATGCTAAAGATACTCCTTGTACTTATGGTATACAATTTACTTTATTGTATAATCAAAAACTTACAGGTAGACAAAACCCAGCATTAAATATGACAGTTCTAATGCGTTCTAACGATCTCTGGTATGGTTTTTGTAATGATCAGTACTGTTTTGCACAGTTACAAAAGATGATTGCAGAGAGACTATCTGTTGAAGTTGGAACATATTATCACTTTGCTACAAATTTACATTTATATAATAATAAATTAAATCAATAAAATATGTATTATTTATATCATATACCGGGTAAAAAAATAGGTGTAACAAGTAATCTTAATACAAGGGTTACACTTATACAAGGTTATAAAGAAGGAGAGTACGAGGTTCTTGATTCTAGTGACGATATAGATTATATATCCGACAAGGAGATAGAACTTCAAAAGTCTTATGGCTACAGGGTAGACATGAAAAAATATAATCAATTAATAAAAAAATCTAATAAAATGAAAATAAATGCGACAGAGCAAACGTCTACGTTTCCTTATCCTATTAACAAGTTGAAGGGTAATCTGTTAGATAATAAAGATCTTACATGGAAAACATCACA
>VMHT01071777.1_pt1 | contig 10591 bp, 17 predicted proteins | sample 4693611 | NCBI WGS metagenome assembly VMHT01 (sample SAMN12280063, study PRJNA550983) | marine metagenome | isolation source: seawater sampled from same location over 5 years 0.02-0.2 micron viral filtrate | place: USA: collected off the coast of southern California halfway between the port... ...
CGAGTATTGTGACATCTCTTTCAAAGTGGGGGCAAAGCATGAGTAAGATTGGAAACAGTGTAGCACCCGAAGTGGATAGCATGTTGGCTACATGTCTTAACGACTACGGCATGACCAACGAGCAAGCGTTGAAACATATCGAAAAGAAGAAAGGTTCTCTGTATCGAGCAGTTGCAGAGGACTTGCTCAAGAAGTGGGAGGAGGAAGACAATGAAACTTATTGAGACAATCATGGAACTGTACTCAGCCATGAGTGCAGACGAGAAACGTGATTTGATTATGGCAATCGGAAAGCGTGTGGTGGATGACGGAGTGCTGACAGAATCGGAGATGGAATCAATGACGATGAAAGTCGGTGGCAAAGCAAAACCAAAGACGAAGAAAGCTGGAGGTAAGTTTCGTCCGTATTGGATTAAGGCAGTTGATAGTCTTGACCCAAGCAAGAAAGGTATCTTTGCAGTTGTAGGAGGTTGGATTAACGACGTCGAGAAAGACCTTGGAGTCGGAGCCTTGTGTATGATTGGATGTAAGAACCCAAAGTATTACTACCTATGCGAACGTAAAGATGGTTCGAGTGTGGAAGTAACGTTGGGTTCTGACACGAAGACAATCGACGGACTATCCGTGATTGTAGATTCAGCAGTGTACGGAGACGTACACGCTGAGATAACTAAACGTCTTACATAGGAGGATTACATGAGTAAGATAACATACATGACTAAAGACGACATTGTGCGTATCAACAACAAAGCCATGAGGCTCAAGAAGAATCGCTCGATATATCGCAAGGCATACAAGGTGCTTGAAGATGGGGTTAAATACCCCATCGGCATGCACTTCATTCACAATGACGTGGAGATACGTGCCGAGGTATCGTATGGCAAGGGAACTTTTTGGTTGGACATGGACGTGGAAGACTTCAACAAGTTGTCTACGGAGAAACTTACGGATGCGTAGCTAAACTTATTCCCTTGTATAATCTGTTATACTATTATATAGTGTGAGGGTTATACAAGGGAGTACAACATGACTTTAAACTTAACTTTACGTAATGACGTATGGCAAATCACTGGCACTGTCATACAAGATGGAAGACCAATCCGAGTTCGGAAATCCACTGGTCTTCACAAGAGCCAGAAATCACAAGCCAAAGACGAACTAACAAAAACTTTCGCTGCCGTCGCAGCGGGAAGGGTCAAGACGAAATCAAGACGTCTTGCTGCTGACGCAGCGAGCGAGTTCCTGGGACGACCAAGTTCACCTGGGACTACCGACCAAACAATCATGCGACTTTTTACGTCTGCACTTGGGCATGTTCCATTGCATGCGTTGACGTTGGAGCAGATTATGAGCCACGTAACAAGTCGAGGGAACAAGCCGAACACTGTGGCGAGAGAGTTGAACAGTATCAAAGCCATGCTATCGCATGCAGAAAGTATGGGGTGGGATGTGCCAAGCATAAACATTGTACGTCCGAGCGTTGATGATAGTCGCTTGCGTTGGTTGACCGAGACCGAGCGAGACCATCTGATTGACTGTTGCGATAGCACAATCAAAGACGTCGTGACTTTTTTATTCTATACGGGGGCGAGGATTGGCGAGGCTTTCGCACTTTGTCCACAGGATATTCACAGGGGCTCGGCATTATTCACCAGCAGAAAAGGCAAGACGAAACGAAAAAAGGTTCGAGCTGTTCCGCTGGGGGCCAGAGTTCTTTCGATTCTGGCAGTCGACGACGACGACGATTTTGTTTTCACTCAGCCAGATGGAAGCCAGTGGTTGAGGGCGAAGTTCTACGACAGTTTTTACAATGCTTGTTCAGTTGCTGGCATAAAAGATTTTACACCACATGATTGTAGGCACACGTTTGCCAGTCACTTGGTGCAAAAGGGGGCGTCGCTTCGAGCAGTCGCAGACTTGCTTGGACATTCGTCTCTAGCGATGGTGATGAGATACTCGCATCTTGCACCGACACACTTAGAAACAACAATAAACTTACTTGAAGGAGAGTAGAATGGCAGAAGAACAGAAACAACCAGAGTTTGTGAAGGTCGCAGACGTTTGGATGGTAAAGAACGACGACACGTTCGTTGGTTTGGAGATGACGTTTACACAAAATGTCTTTAATAAAGATGGGGCAATGACAGTAATAGACTACATGAAAAATTCTATACTTAATACAAGATGGATGTTTGCAACAATCAATAGAGTAGAGGACAAAGATGCACCGACTAACGTACAAGCAGAAAGTGATGGCAGTGAAAATCCTAAAGCACCTCCGCCAATCAACGACACCAGTGAAGAGACAAAAGGAGATAGCTGACGCCATTGGCGTAGAACAAAACTCTGTTTCAAGACATCTGAAAACACTAACTTATATTGGATTCATTGACAGAGACGAGAATAGTTATATTGAGGGGCATAAAGCCCCTCAATATCTGGAGCATTGGGCTGTAATTTTATTAGATTCTGCCTAGATACTTAGCCAATCCTAATATTAGGATACCACCAACGACGACGACTGCGAGTATAACTAAGAACCATGTGCCAATTAGTTCTGTTATCTCTCTTCGTCGTCGAATCTTTCTTTCTTTTTCTTCCTGTCTTTCTCTTCTGATGTCAGCTCGTAGACGTATTAATTCTTGCCATGCTGACGGCCCTCTTGTTGCGTAAACGATAGCACGTAAATTATCTTCAAGGTCTTCTGCTTGTTTCTTACTAATGAAAGACTCCATAGCCTCTTCGTTTACAGACTGGAATGGTCTGTTCTTAGCTTTGTTATGGTCATTTTTTACTGCGTCGATAGCATCGAACATTCGTCCAATGTCTTTAGCCAAAGACGTCATCTCTTTTCCAGCTGAGACGCCAGCTTTTATTGCACCGAACGCTGCGATTGCGACACTTATAGGTTCCAATTTCTACCTCCTTAACACCCTATACTAAGATACAAAAGGGAGTAGGAAGTGTCGTCCTATAGTTCGTCTTCGTCGAACCTGACTAAGCCAGACATTACCTGTTTCTCAAGGTCGTCGTCTGAAAGACTGTCCAAGTCGTACATGTATGATGTGTTATTGAGTTTCTCCTGGGACGGCTGCGGAGTTTTTTTTCTTTTCGTCTGCGAAACGTTCTTCCCTGTAACGCAACTGTTCTCTGTGGTGGAGGATGTCTCTAATACTTCCAATGTCCAGAAGCTCGACGTACATTTTTTGCAAGTCCTCTTCCGTCTCGTCGTTCCGTCCTTTGAACGACTGTCTAATACTTGTGTAGAGCCTCCGCAAGTAACGCAAATCAAACCATTCTCGTACGCTTCTTCTGCTTTAACTTCTTGAAGTCTGCGCCTGTGATTTGGTCAAACGGTGGAGCCATGCCAGCAATCATCTTTTGCTTTGCTGTTAAACCTGACTTCTTCATTTTCTTCTTCATGTTTTTGTTGCGACCCATCATTTCTTTTTACCTTTCTTCCAGCTGATACGTGCTGGCCCTTTCTTTTTTCTACTGGCAGACGAGCATTGAGCCTTCGTCGGTCTGCAAGCTGGGTAAGGTCTCTTGGATTTACCCTTCGCCGACTTACGACCACAAGGCTTTCCAGTCTTGCAGTCTACCCAGCCCTTGCCTTTGTTTCGGCTGAACCATTTATGTAGACTTTCGCTTCGAGCCACTCTTATTACCCCAGTTCTTTGCGCCAACACGTCTGCATTTTACCAAGGCGCCCGATGCGTAAGCACTTGGCCATTTGGTGTAGCGAGACTTAACTTTATGATAGCAAGCGTCTTTCTTTGAAGACGTCTTACGCTTTTTTGATGTTGACTTTCTTGCCATTGTTACCTCTTGCCAACACGCAAGGACAATTTGCATGTTTCATTTTACCTGTCTGCGTTTTGTTAGCGACAGCTTTTACCTTTCTCGCAATGCTAGCCACAGTATTTACCTACGTCTGAGTGAACGACCACGACCACCGAAGATAGGCTTTACTCCTGTAGTTGTTCTGCCAAACTGGCTTGGCATCATAGACATGGCACGATACGGGTTGATGTTTCTGCCACCAACCTTCATCGTCTGCATCCCTGGGGTTCTTCCACGAGAACCAAAGATTACACCTCTATTTTTCTTAATCATTAAGCTCTCCTAATGGGCTTTTTCTTTTTCATTGAGGAGCCTTTTTTTGATGCCATAGCTTTCTTCTTCGGCATAGGCTTTTTCATTGACTTTTTCATTCCACGCATTGTAAACCTCCTTGCGGTTGTTAATGTATTTAATATCTTCTATCTTAAACTTTTGATAGTAACTTGTCTTCCTCAACTTATCAGAAGCTTGAACAAGTTTACCTAATGATTGCACTAAAATTAGTGCGTAGTCGTCCTCAACAAGACCATCGAACTCAGGAATGTTGGGATTGTGTTCGGCGTCTGGGTGAAACCCCATCAGCCAAATACCGAAATGATTTTTGTTTTGGTCGTCTATCCAAAGCTCGAACTCTTGTTGAGTCAAGTCTTCCCAACCTGTCCACGCTACGACATGCACTGTGTCGTCTGTTGGTAACAGCTCTTGGCTTTTAATATCTATGACTGGTGCGAGGTGGTCGGTTACATGGACGACGACATTGCTTTCGAGCCATGCTTTTCTTGCGAACGGACATGGTGGCATGTCTGCAAATAATGGTGTTGGTTTTTCTAATACTTCGCTAGACCAAGCTTGTATTTCTGCTGCTATTAATTCTGAATACTCTTCCCACTCGTCTGACATTAACACTTCCACCTACGTCTGGCTGCGCAAATTCTTTTCTTTGGAGTCTTCTTACAGCTGATGTTGTGCATTTTCATTTGTCCAGCAGACCTTGCACAGTATGATTTCTTACGTTTTCCACCCTTTGGTTGAGGTGCTTTCAGGTTAGAGCCAGTAGCTTTGTTGTATTTACGTCTGCCTTTTGCGGTGAGGCCCGCCCCTTTGGAGGCGGGTCTCTTCTCGCCTCTTCCTACTGATAAGCTTACGTTCTTTTTTCGTGCCATACCCAAAAACCACTCGATATAATATGTATAGGACAAGACAAGCTACGAACTCAACCTCCTGTCCTTCTACAAGATTACCGATTTTCACAACACAAGTCGTCCTATCTGTTGTTAAATTTAACAGACCCTGTTTCTCGTAAGTAACTAGAATAGAATCTTAGGAAGTCGTCAAGCCTAATTAGACAAAGGCTGTCGCCAGTCTTCATTCTATTTTTTCTGTTAATTACAATAGGAACTTCTGGTGAATTGGTTTTCTCTATGTTACGTTCGGCTTGTCTCAGGGCGTCATGGAAGTTCAGACGTTCAACACGTTTTGCTTCTATGAATATCCCTGGGACACCAAGAACGTCTGCACCTCCGTACATATCTACGTTGCCTCCTCCAGAAAGAGGGGCTCGATGTGCAGTTCTTAAACCAGTTTCTTTGTTTATGTATTTGGCTAACTCTCTTTCGTAGTCGTCGCCTTTTTTCTTTTGCTTACTCAATCTTCATACCCCAACTCTTTTCTGCAAGACTTACAGAAGAACCACATTCTTGGTCGCTCTGTTTTATCGCCACATTTCATGCACGGCCTAGCCCACGTTTTTCCTTGGAAGTCACGGCGAACCTGATACTTGGCCCCATCGAACTCTTGTAAGCCTTCTCTTACAAGTATTCTTTTCAAGGTATCGACGCAACAGTTTAACTTTTGCGCCATGTCAGAGTAAGTTTTAATTCTATGGTTTTGACGAAGCCAAGATAAGTCCGAGTCCGAGACTCGAATGTTTCTTGGCATATATCTCTGCTCCTTTTCCAATAATAGTATAACATTTAATACTAAATATAAAATAATTCAAATTATTTTTTCAAAAACTATTGATTTATCCAGTCAAAACTGATACAACGACTAAACGTTTAGTCTTAAAAGTCGGGGTTGTAAACCCCGCCTTTTGACTTAATGCGTTATTAGCTAAGTTTGGTCGTTGTATCACATTCTATACATGAAAAAATTAACCAGAAAACAAAAAGACATAGAAGATAAATACAATTCTTGGAAGCGTAGTCGTGAAGAGAATAGGAAGAAGCACCCCGAAGTTGCTAAGATAGTTGACGAGGTGCGTAAGCACTTCCCTGATGCTAAAGTTACTTCGATAACTCCAACCAAAGACGGACAAGATTAAGAGGCTTGCCTAGCTTTTCAGCTATGTGACCAGCATCCAATCCATTCAACGCCATCTCTTTTGCTTTTTGTTTCGTAGACTTACTAGCAACAATTCTTTTCTCGCCAGTAATATCATTAGCAGAAAACCCTAGCCATTGAACTCTGTCGTGTAGGTCTGTCCACTCACGGACTTTCCCGTAACGAATCTCCATAACCATGTACAGACGAAAGTTCTCAGGCAAAGTTCCTTGCAGCAAGGGCCAAACAGGTTGGTCATAATTGCCGTCGTACAGAGCAGCATTTTGTTTTGCTGTCTCTTCGTCTTGGAATACTTGAGCTACACGTATCTGAGTTTCCAAAGTCGTGAGCTGATTCGTTGAGCCAGCTTCTCTTCCGATACCACTGTCACTAGGTTTGTTACTATGATGGATAAGTATTACAGACAAGCCAGAGTTTCTTAGCTTGACTGCCAGCTGGTTTACCTTAGACCATTCGTCTGAACTGTTTTCTTGTAGCCCTGGGTAAGCTGTTCTTAGTGTATCTATAACGACAACGTCTGGGTCAGAGAACTGTATCCATCCTTGTAGTTCTTGAAGACCATCTCTGTTGTGCAGATTGATTTCTTTCTTATCAATAAACGGAGTCCAAATGTTTAGCCTGTCAGCTGTATCCGAATGAATAGATTTCAAATCAATCAATCGTCTTGCGATTGTTGCCATACCCATTTCAAAATCCATGTACAAGACACGTGCTGGTTTACCTATCTCGAAGGGGCCAAAGTATTTATTCCCAGCAGACAAAGCGCCCATTGCATGTTGCACAAACAACGACTTGCCGTGACCACTGTATCCAAATACTTGGACAATCGTGTTACTTGGTAGCCAAGGTTCTATTAGATATGTCTTGGCGTCAGCTTCTTGAAGTAGCTGGTCTGCATCTTTCATTTGTATAAGTCTGCGTGACCTAGCTTCGACTGGTTGGTTCGCATTTATGTAGGGCTTATATATATAGTCTCCCTTTTCATCGAATCTGTCTGGATGATTACGTCTTTCTGATTGCTCCATTGAAAGCACTGTCGCTTCAAACTCACGCTCGGTTAATGGGTCTTCAAAAAACTCATTCATAAAAGCAAAGCCACGAAGACGTAAGTCGTGTCCCCAGAAACCTTCTAGTATTGATTCGGAAATGTAACGCATCACTCGTTCGTTGCGTCCGTTGCCAAGACCAGATGGAATCTTCAATGAGTTAGGGAATGATTCACGGACATACTTAGCTGTCCTGTCCCACTCAGAAATAAACTCGTCTGGTTCTAATGGCATGACAGAAGACAAGTCTAGTTCTGAAAACTCAAACTCTTTTCCGTCCATGCACGACAAGACAGGCTTCCAATCCTTCCACATCGGAAGGTCGTCCCAGTCCATGCCCATGCCTATCTGCCAGCTATAGTTTTTACTTGGAGGTAATAAAGCATAAGAGCCATCACCTCTGAAATCTAACCCATTAATACGAGGCCAGTCGGAGCCCGTGCTGTTTACTCCAGCACGAGGCCCACGACGAACGCCGTCTTTGGGATGCTCGAAATATAAATGCACTCCTCTTTTCGTCTTGACTGTAAAAGCCGAGCGCATGCCTGTATTGATTGCCTGATTGTAAGCTTCTTCGTTATCACAATCGACGACAACAACTCCACTCACTTCGCCTGTTATGATTGCAATGTCATACTCAGGCCACTGAGTCCACCATTGCTCCACTTCTTTTTCTGTTGGCGGTGTTTCTTGATATTGTCTCCACTTTATAGCGGGTCTCTTAGCGTCTGGTTTGATTGGTATTACAGACCAACCTCTCTCAAGATAATCCAGAGCTGCGTCCAGTTTTTCGTTCATGTTCATCATCCTCAAAGTAATCGTTAAAGTCAATTTCTGGAGCATGCTCCTTTATTTTCTCAAGAACTTGGCTACTTAAATAGCATCGTTTAATCCAACCATATGGGGCAGTCCTAACGACGCCAGTTATCTTAGCCACCGAAGACGCTCCACCTAAATCGGTGACGAGCCTTTCGATGTTAAGTCGCATTTTGTTCTCCTTTTGACTTGCATTAATGTATAATTTATACTACACATATATTATTAATCAAGTCATCATTCATAAAAATTTGCTGATGACACATTAAAATAAGGAGGTCGTATGACTGATAGTTGGGACGTGTTCGACGCAACACGCAAAGATGATGTCGCATCTAAAACGACACAGCGATTGGAAGAAATGTCTTCCAAGCTGTATAAACTAAGCCTAGAACGGCAGACCCTCGATGAGCAAATATCTGTGCTAGAGGGAGACATCTCAAGATTATTTCCAGAAGAGTCAGGCTCACAATCCAAAGACTTAGGATTGTATGAGGTTACTGTTTCTCGTACTGAAAGATGGTCTTGGGATAAGGATGCGCTTGAAAAACATTTTGAAGAGAAACCTCTTCCAAATTATGTAAGGCGTAATCTTAGCATAGATAAAAGGCAGTATACAAAGATGCCTTTGGAAACTCAAAATGAAATCAAGTATTGCTTAACACGCAATTTAGACAAAGCGAAAGTGAGGGTAGTTAAAAATGTTCAAGACGTTTAGCACAAAAGACATAATGCAAGATGGGCCTACAAAGGTTCTGCTTTATGCACATCATGGGTTTGGTAAAACATTTCAGTGTAGATATTACCAAGCTAGATACGGTAAGGGTCTCATTCTTTCTGGTGAGGCTGGGTTGAAATCAATCGAAGACGTGGAGATAGACTACGTTCCATTTACTTCTTGGGCTGGTAAGCACGAGCCTGAGAGTGGGACATATAGTTTCCGTGGGATTATGCAGATGATTAAGACGGAAGAATTTGCCAAGCAAGGCTACAAGTGGATAGCCATTGATAGTTTGACAGAGATGTCAGATAGATTGATGGAGCATCTTGAGCAAGAAAATCAGGGAGAGAGCAACAACTTTAAAATATGGGGCGACAATGCACGTATTATGGTTGGTGCTTTGAAATGGATACGTGACTTGCCTATGCACGTTTACGTTACCTGTTTGGCGAAGGAGGAGAAGGACGCTAATGATGTAACTCATTATTGGCCTATGGTGAAAGGAGCTTCTGTTGCAAAACAAGTTCCAGCTTTGTTTGACCACGTCTTATGTGGTGTGAGACGAACAGAGACAAACGATAAAGGCTTGCCAAAGGTTAAGAGATATATCGTTACCGACGAAGTAAGTGGGTGGCATGGTAAAACCAGAGACCCAAAAGGTGTACTGAAACCATTTGAAAAGGTGGATGATGTCACTGAATTATTAACACGAATGGCTACTGCCGAGGAGAAATAAATATGAGTGATTGGAACTTTACTAATCTTGACTTGTCTTCAGTTGAAGAAGGGTCAGGAAGCACACGTCTTCAACAAGGCGTTTATACAGTGGAATGTAAGAGTGCATCCATTGAACCAGTTGGTGCGACCAACAATAGAAAATTGGTTCTTGACTTCGACGATGTCGATGGTCAAGGTGATATAAGGGTGAACCTTAACATCAAACACACCAGTAGTCAGGCACAAGAGATTGCGCTCAGACAGTTAAAATCTTTTCTCGTCTGTGCTGGACACTCGACACCTGACAAACCTGGGGATGTTGCTACTCTGAAAGGACTCAAGTGTAAAATCAGAGTTGGTTTAGGTAAGCCTTGGACTGGTGATGACGGAGCGCAAAGACAGACCTCAGAAGTCAAGTCGTACATGCCGATTAAAGGTGATGACAAGTCTGGAGGTTCTGACTCTCCCACAGACACGAAAGACTTGGACGACGAAATTCCGTTTTAGTCACTAGCAAAGAAGGAGTGGACTCCTCCCCACTCCTTCTTTTTTTATAGGTATGATTATGGTTGAAGCACATAAAATAGTAGAAGCAATAGACGAAGGATACGAGAGACAGCCAAAAGAAAAAGCTCGTGATTACATAGGTGCGTCTATGATTGGCACGGCTTGTGATGCAGAGATAGCTTTTAGTTTGCGTGGGTTCCCAAACAATCCACCTACACCAAGATTGAAAAGAATATTTAGACTTGGTCATATATTAGAAGACGAAGTTGTAAAAGATTTAAAAGAAAAAGCTGATGTTCGAGTGTGGGAAACAGATGGTCTCACTGGGAAACAGCATACGTATGAAGAGCTTGGCGGTCACATTGTATGTCATATGGATGGACACATACAATTAGATGATAGCAAAGAGGACTTACATGTTCTTGAAATAAAAAGCATGAACGATGCTTCATGGAAAAAGTTTTATAAAGATGGTGTGAAGAAATCACATCCAAGATATTACTCACAGTTACAGATGATGATGGGGATGTCTAAAATGGAGACATCTTTTTTTATAGCCGTTAATAAAAACACTAGCGAGTATCACTCAGAGGTTGTC
>VMHT01173370.1_pt1 | contig 10590 bp, 13 predicted proteins | sample 4693611 | NCBI WGS metagenome assembly VMHT01 (sample SAMN12280063, study PRJNA550983) | marine metagenome | isolation source: seawater sampled from same location over 5 years 0.02-0.2 micron viral filtrate | place: USA: collected off the coast of southern California halfway between the port... ...
AAGTTCTCTAATCTTAATTTACCAACATTACCAGATAAAACTATATCTTTATTACAATATAAAGTATCCATAAATAAATTACCATCATTAATACTCGTTGAATCAAAAGCACTCTGTCTTATATGTCCAGTAAGTAAATTTAAATCTGCTTGACCAAATCCAGTTCTACCTAAAAAAACTTCACCATATTCCCCATCTACATGAATAACTCTGTCTCCGTTATTATCATTAACATCAATATTTCCATGAGAATCCACATCATACAACCGCACACCAGTTATAGCCCCACTAAAAGTTCTTACTTCTTCGGCACTTAATATACCATTTATAGTCATATCACCATTTTTAGTTGTATTTCCTTGAACGTCTAAATTACCACCAACATATAAATTACGACCAACTCTTGCGTTACCTTGTGGAACATCTAAAACATAATCGGCATTGCTTATAGATGTAGCTTTAAAATCTCCACGTTCACTATCTAGAAAATATAAATCTTGTATAGCACGAATTGGAACTCCACCTTGTGTATCAAATGTTAAATTATTATTTATAAATGTGGGAGACTTCATGATAATTCTACTATTGGCTATTATCCCACTATTAACAACTTCTATTATATTTTCTTGATCGTTAATAGCATTTATAAAAAACTTACCACCATACGATACGAATCCACCATCGGCTTCAATTAATCCAGCATCATTAGAAGTTCCACCAGTTAAAGTTATTTTCGGCACATCATTTTCATCCGTAACAAATATTTCATTATTACATCGTATTATATTAGATCGTAACGTAGCTGTATCTGTGGCATTATCAAGTGTTATATTTCCAGTTGTGGTAAATGTAATATCACTTTTTAATTTTTCACCGGCTATGGAATTATCTGGAATCGTAATTTTATCAACGAAACTCCATTCAAGTTTATTATCATCCTCATTTTTAGCTAGAACTTGACCCTTCGCACCTATATTTCCCCCAACAATTAAAGCACTAGTAGAAGCTGGTAAATAAATATGGTTCACAGAATTACTATCAACACCGCTTAAAGTTCTATCTGTATTCATCATGTTATACTAAATAAGATATTATTTTCTAAAATTATAATGAATGAAAATTAATTTCTTCATTAAGTTATAATAATGAGTGATAATGAAGAACCGAATGAAGTTAATGAAGTAGTTAATGAAGTTATTGAAGAAGATAAACAATATACTAAATCAATAGAAAAACCGAAAAAACCAAGAACAGAAAAACAGAAAGAAGCCTTGAGAAAAGCCCAACAGAAACGAAAAGAGAATGCCGAAAAAAGAAAATTATTAAAAGAATATGAAAAAACTAAAAAAGATGATGTAAGTGTATTAAGTGAACTTAATAAAGATGAACTTGATTATTTAAAAAAACTTGCTTTACAACGTCATACATCTCAACCAGTAGATATTCCACAGCCCACACCAAGACAGAGAAAAAAGAAAGTTGTTTATGAAGATAGCTCGTCAAGTGAAGAAGAAGTTGTTTATGTTAAAAAACCCAGAAAGAAACAACAGACTAAAAAGAAAAAGAAAGTCGTTTTACCGAGTAGTAGTGAAGAAGAAAGTAGTGAAGAAGAACAACCCCAAGTTGTGAAGCATCAATATACACCCTCATATACTTATAACAAGCCGACAAGATTAAAATATAGTGATGTATTTAGATTTCAATAAAAATATATAATATAATATAACAATAATGGAAATTAGTGAAAAAGAACCAGAAAAAAAGATTGTTTTATCTAAATTCAATTTTTCATGTGACGATTTAGACGAATCAATTCCGAAACCATTACCACAGACACTTAATTTTTTCATGTTAATAGCCGGAAAACCAGCATCTGGAAAAACTTCCTTAATTTTAAACTTAATAGCCAAGAATAATAAATGTTACAACCAGAAATTTGACAGAATATATGTGTTTTCACCATCATTAACAACAATTAAAGATAGTCCATTTGATGACTTACCAGAGAACCAGAAGTTTAAAGAATTAACACAAGAAGATTTACTTTTAGTTCAATCGGATATAGAAAATACCGGTGAAAAAATATTATTTATTTTAGATGATGTAGTTAATGACATGAAAATAAAAGGAGTTCAACAAGAATTAACTAAAATGTTAATGAATCGTCGTCATCTTGCCGGAGCCGGTGGATCAACAGCTTTTATAACCACCACACAAGTATATAATAAAGTTCCAGCTCCCATTCGTAAAGTAGCAACACAAGTGGTTTTATATTCTACTAAAAATAAAACTGAAATTGAGACGATTTTTCAAGAGTTAATACTTATACCCAGAGACGATTTTTTTAGTATCTTAAAATATTGCTTTGATAAACAACATAATTTTATTTATATAGATGTAAATAAACCCCATGATAAGATGTTTCATAAGTGTTTTAATGAATTAGAGTTTAAGAGTAAAAATGAAATTGGATTTTAAAATCTATTTTATAATATAATGATAAATGTATTAGAATTATTTTCTGGGACTGGCTCGGTTGGTAAAGTATGTAAAAAACTTGAATGGAATGTTGTAAGTGTTGACATGTTATTACCAGCAGACCATCAAGTAGATATAATGGATTTTGATTATAAACAATATGATAAAGATTATTTTGATATTGTTTGGGCTTCTCCACCATGTATAGAATATAGTATAATGAATAATGTAAGGCCAGAAAAAACACCAGATATAGATGGTGCTAATAAAATAGTGTTAAAAACATTAGAAATAATAAAATTCTTTAATTGTAAATTATGGTTTTTAGAAAATCCGCAGACTGGAACACTTAAAAATCAATCATTTATGAAAAATATCCCATATTATGATGTAGATTATTGTATGTATAAGCATCATATTAGAAAAAGAACAAGAATATGGACGAATAAAAAAGATTGGAAAAATTTAATATGTGATAAATCATGTGGATTAATAATTGATAATAAACACCCACAATTTAGATACTTGAATATAAAAGGAATAAAAAGACAAGATTTAAGATATAAAATACCAGAAGATTTGATATTTTCATTATTTTTAGAATAGTTTATTTTTTCGGAAATTACCTAAAATAAAAATATATATAAGTATTATAAATGAGTTGTGAAGATTATATTCCGGAAATTGATAATGATTTTGATGAACTTGAAACTGAAGACACATTACAAGACCACATGGAGAAACTCTCTAAAAGTGATATTAAAAAAATTCATGATGGAGCAATGAAACAATTAATAAAAGATGGTGGTTTAAGAGTTGAGAATATAATTGAGATACAGCAACTTATGGCTTTAATTAAATACTGCCCAGAAAATTTTAAAGATTGTCAACAATCTATTGCTAAATGCTTGGAGTTAATTATAAATCTTGCGAATCAATATTTATATTTATATGATAAAAATGTGAAACTAGAAAAAAATAAAGAAAATAATAAAGAAGAATAAATAATTAATTTTTTGATAATCTTGTAATTTCTACTTTTGGGAAATATTTAAAATTGTTATATTTTAAGTTTTTCTTTCTACCACAACTTATATCGGCCACAATATTATACGATAATCCAATATCATCACTTATATCTTTAAGAGTTATATAGTCTTCATTATGTAATTCTTTTCCATCTTGAGTGATTTTACAATTAAAACAAGGATGTTGAGCTTTCATGTTATTTATACTTATATATAAGATTATTTTTTTAAGTATTTTAACGAATTATATTTTTTTACAATTTATAAGTTTAATTTTCTAAAATTAAAATATTTGTTAAAGTATAAATGGTGATGAATAAAAAACAACTTGATATTTCACATGGATTAAAAATGGAAGAAATCTTAAAGCCGATTTTTGAGAATAAGTTTGGTTCACTTAATTATACAAGACATTTTGATAATTTTGATTATGAAAACGATAATGTGATGATTGAACTTAAAACGAGAAATTGTAAATGGGGTCAATATCCAAGTCTAATTTTTTCAACAGCTAAAATAGATAAGGCTGTTAAGCTGTCACAAGATCCCAATTTTAAAAAAGAAATCTATTTTTTCTGGAAACTAAATGATGGATTATTTTATTGGAAATATGATCCAGATGAATGGGCTATAAATAGTGGTGGGAGAAATGATCGTGGTATAAACGAGTGGCAAGATGTAGTCCATATTGATAATCAATTCATAAAAAATTATAATGATTTAGAGTTTCCAGAAGGTTATTGGAAAAATTAAGATTTTTTATTTAATATTTTATTACCACGTATAACTGGTTTTTCATTTCTATAATTCATGAAATTAACACCAGCATTAAGAGCTGATTGTTTTGATTTATAATTAGTTTTTACATATTTTTTTTCTTTGAGTTTGTAAAGTTTATAATTTTTACCAACTTTTTTCACTTCATAAGGCATTATATTTATACAAGATTATTTTTTGGAATCTTATAATTAGTAATTATATATTCATCAACTTCATAAGCCCCCTTATCTTTTTGAGTAGATTCGTATTTTGTTTTTATTTTATATATGTTAAACTTGGGACATATCTTTTTAACATCTAACTCGGCATCATAACTCATCATGAATTTTCCCTTAATACCGGTTAAAAATCGGCATATATCTTCTATACGAACTCCAACTTCTTTATAATCTTTATTAGATTCCGCACGTGAATAAGGTGGATCTAAATAAAAAAATGTATCTGGAGCATCATATTTTTTAATTATTTTCTGGTAATCTTGTGAATGAATGGAAACATTATTATCTTTTAATCTATCTCTAAATTGGTCATATTGTTTCTGGTCTTTAAATTTTACGCCGACATTTTTATAACGCTTATCCGACTCAAGATTTTCACCGATATAGTTCTGTCTATCTCCACGAAATGAAACTAACGATAAATATAAGTTTCTATAAAGTCTTTCTTTATTATTTCTAAATGTAGTCTGTTTCCGAAGTCTATCAAACTTTTTACGATTCGGCTGAAATTCCTTATCCGATAATGACTCCACTTTTTTAACATCTCTATAAATATTCATGACATCAACATCTTTATCATTTATAACTTCTATTTCGCTAGGTGGTTTTTTAAAAAAAATAGATCCACCACCCACGAATCCTTCCACATAAGTTTTATGCTCCGGAAACTTACTAATAAGTCTGTCGGCTAGTTTAGTTTTTCCCCCAATACGTGCTATTATAGGTTTAACCATTTAATAATATAATTAATATTATAATTCATGAAGATATTTTAAAATCTTAATTATACTATAAAGATGCCGAAGAAGTCCAAGAAATCCAAGAAGACTAAAACGAAATCTAAAAAATCCGTAAAAGTTATACCGGCGGTGGCCGGAGCCGGATCTAGAGGCGTTCAACAAACCATCGTGGTAGCACCCACCGGAGCTCGTGGTAGATATAAACAAAGACGAAGTCCAGCTGAAATCGCTGCCGAGAGAGAGAGAACAGCTAGACGAGTTTTAGGAATACCAGAGGGACAAAGAATCCAATTAACTGGTCAAGCACCCATAGGTAGAAGACAACCCACTCAAACAAGGGTTCAACAGCCGGTAGGTGGTTTTACTGGATTAACTGAAGGATATGGTATAACTCCAAATGCCGATCAAAAATTAGATAAAAAATTGAGAGCTATGGAGACTAGATTGTTAAGTCAATTAAAACAAGAAAATAAATCTGTTGATGGTGTTGAAACTCAAAGAGATAAACCCAGAAGAAATGAATTAGTTGAGGGTTTTTTAGAACAACAAAGAGCAGAAGAATTACAACAAAGAACAGCAATAATAGAAGCAGAACAGAGACAAGAACAAGAGAAAAGACAACAAAGTTTAAGACAAAGCCAAGCAAGAGCGAGGGCAAGAAATAGGAATTATAGAAGTCAATATTTACCAACTTTTCAAACTGATGCCCAGTTACAAAGAGATACTGAAATTATAAAAGAACGTAGACAGACAGCTTTAAGACAAGCAGAAAAAGAAGAAGAAAAATTAATACAACAATTAAGCACACAACAACAACAGAGAGCCGATACACTTCAAGAAAGAGTATCAAGATTTAATGAGGCTGATAAAAGAAGACAACGTCAATCAACGTTACAAGAAAGTAAAACTCGTGGTAGACGATTATTTTTAGAAGAACAAAAAAGACTACAAGAACAAAATGAAAAAGAAATAAGACAACGAGAAATCATGAAAAGAGAAAAAGAATTAGAAAAAGAACAAAGAGAAAGAATAAAAAGAACTCAAGAAGCAGAGAAAAAACAAAGAGAAAAAAGAATACAACAATTAAAAGAGGATGATGAAGATGATAAACTTTTCGTTGATCCAATAACAGATAAGGATATACAATTACAAAAAGATTTAGTAGAACCATCACCATTTCCACAACCACCACGTCCCACTCCATTACCAAGACCATCACCAACAATACCCAAAGAAAGTGAAGTTAGACCAGTTGAGAAATTAACATCAAAAGAAACTGAAATTAGACCAGCTGAAATAGTAAAAGAAGAAGAAGTAAGACCAGCGGAAACTGCTGAATTACCACCACAGCCAACATTATTAGAACAAGTATTAGAAACTCAAGATGAAATAGAACAATTGACAGAACAATTAAGAGTAGCCGTAGATGATGACGATGATGAAGATTTCGTAGAAATAGAACAACCACAAGATAGACCATTACCGAGTAGAGAACCACCAGCTTTACCACCAAGAGATCCAGCACCAGCTTTACCACCAAGAAATCAACCCCATAAAAAACAATCATTATCAAAATCAACATCTACTTCTACTGAAACATCAACAAGAAGTCAACAGACTGGTATAAATCCACAAGCATTCGTAGAGATACAGAGATTAGGAGACATGATTGCGGAATCACCAGATATACCAGATGTAGCAGATGCTCCGGCTCAAATACCAGATAAAGCGTTTCAAATAGCTACAGAAAAAGCAACACAAGAAGAAAGAAAAAGAAAACAATTACAAAGACAACAAAGACAACGTGAGGCTATGGGTCGTGAAAGAGCGAAAAGAGACAGAGAAAAAAGACAGAACTTACAAAAATCGGTTGATGTAGCTGAAAAAGTAGTTGATGATTTAGTATCTAGAAGTATCTTACAAAGTGAGGTGGCACAATCTGGTGGTGGTAGACGAGGTGGACAAGGTAGAAAAGTAGCTGATGTAGATGTTGAGATAAGAAAATACAGACAAAGAACTGGACAAGAACCAGATAGTAGTTTAATAGTTGCTTTTTCCGATAAAGAAAATCTACAAACTAGAAAAGCTGAATTAACTAATCTTTTATTAGGATTCGGAGTGAATGGAAACTATATACCATTTAATGCTAGGCAGTTTAATAAAATAACAAATCAAGCCAACGATAGAGATTTATTAAATCAATTACGATCTTTATTAGAAAGAGATAGACGAGACTTCGTAAGAGATAATGCTAGAGAAATAATGGAATATGCTAATGAATTAATTGATGTGAAAAATAAAATCAAAGTAAATCAAAATGCGATCCAAAAATTATTAAAACGCCGATAAATAAAAATATAAGTTATAATATAAAATGAAACAAATGACAAAAGAACAACATGAAAAATTTAAGAAAGCTGTTAAAGATGGTTTATTATCAAAGAAACAACATGATAATCTCCCAGCAAACTTGCTTGAGGCAATACTTAAATCAAAAATGAAAAATGGTAAAAAGAAAAAATAAATATAGTATATAATATAATGTCATATCAATTACAAGTTAATGCTGATCCATCAAAAATACTTTATATTGATAGTAGAGATGCCAATACTTATCTAGCTCAAAAAGAAGTTACAGATACAGAAGGAAATACATTTACACAAGATTTAACATCTTATTTCCAGTATCAATTAAAAGAGAAAATAGAAGTTCCATTAAATCAAAGAGCATTAATATCATTAAATAGTGCTACAATACCATATTCATTTTATAATTTTAGAGTAGGTATAAATGATAGACTGGCTATGGAATCGCAAATGAGTGATGGGACTACTATTAATGCTGTATTAACTATACCAGATGGAAATTATACAGCTTATACACTAGCAGAACTAGTTGAGGATTTTATTAATACAAACATGAATACTGGATCATTTAATTTTCGTATTGATGTAGATTATGATACAGATAAACAAAAATTCAAATATACTTTATCAAAAAGTAATGATGCCAATGCTAATTTATTAACTACGTTACAATTTACATTCTCTAATAACGGAACTCAAACACCGCATACAGAATTAGGATTCACGCAATTTAGAGATGTAAATATAACACTACCGGCTAGTATTGCTGGACAACAATCAACCATATCTGTATTTTCTACTAATGTAATTGATATAAATGGATCTATTCATGGTGTCTATGTTAGAACTAATTTAGTAAGTAACGGAACATTAGATACACAAAGTGGGACATTTAGTAATATATTAAGTAGGATACCGATTAACGTAGGGGCTGGTGGTATAATTTTTTCTACACCAAATAATGCTACACATAGATCGGTAGTAGATTTAAGAAGTATTGATATATTAACTATTCGGTTGACAGATGAAAGAAATAGAATATTAGATTTAAATGGGTTACATTTTCAAGTGGCTATAAGTGTAGATTTTTTATATAGTAAAAAGAAACAAGCAATTCCAATGGGATCTTTAACACAAAATAATTTCGGTCATTCTTTTCATCATGAAGAAGTTGAAGATAGACGATCTAAAATAAAAAATAACAATAAATCATAAAATATTATAACTTATATATTATAAAATGGGATTTTTTTCAAGACTAGGAAGTAGAATATCAAGTGGATTAAAAAGTGCTGCCAGAGTAGGTAAAAAATCATTAGGGGCTGTGAGCCGTGTAGGAAATGCCATAGCTCATGGAGCAGAAAAAGTTGTAAATGTTGTTGATCGTATTCCGGTAGTTGGTCAAGTTCTAGCTCCAGTTTCTGGTGTAGTAAGAAGTGGAATAGGATTGGTTCAAGATGTAGCTGACGCAGCCCAAGCTGGTAAAGAATTAATTGAAGGAGGAGAAGAATTGTTAAGTGGTGGTGGTGATGCTCAAGCTCTCATGAAAAAAGCTAAAACACAATTAGAAAAAGGAAAAGCTATTAAACAGACTGGTTCACAAGTTTTACAACAAGCGAAAGCCGTAAAATCAAGTGCTAGTGCTAGACAGATGGCGAAGGATGCTGTCAATCAATTTCGTAATCAATAATTTAATATTTTAAGATAATGTTTTTTTATAAATATAATATTTCTTATATTATATAAATGCCCCACGAAGAAATGAGCTGTGTTAAAAGAGAATATTTAAGAAGGCTTAATACTCTACGATTATCCGTTAATAGTGCTGATGGATTTAGTAAAGATGAATTAGGAGAGTTTAATTTCGTTATTCCACCATTCCCATCACCAACTCATGGTGGTAGTCAATATGCTTTATTTAAGTTAATTTCGTTTTATGTTATAAGCCAAGATGAAGCAGATAGAGTTATTAATGATGCTGGACAAGATGTTAGTGGATTTTATGTAGAAATTAATGGTTTAGGTATTACACCCAATTTACAGACAACACATGCCAATCAACGATTACGTGGAACGAATACCTTCGCGATTGTAAATGTAAATGCTCAAGCTGAATTAGGACAAGGTCAAGGAGGAGGTAATCAACAATTTAACGTTGTCTCTGGTGGATTTTATCATGGTAATCCGGTTGTCTGTTCTAATCCAGCTGGAACTGAAGTGAATATTAAAGTTTTTACATTAGACGATGGAACATTAGTTGCCGATAATGTAAGATTAACATCGGTTCTTGATTTTGAGATTGAAATATTAGATTTAAGTTAAAAACTAAAATTATTTACATGAAAATAAATATATTTGTTAAAGTTATAAAAGATGGAAGAAGGAATGATGGATTCAAGAGTTGCCCCACCCCAAGTCAATTATGATAATGTGTTACCACTTGCTATTGAGAGCCGTTCTAATCGTCGTGAGTTTTTACCGGTAAATGGTCAATCATTTTCCAACTCTACTGGTGCTACTATTTGTCGTATTGATGTGAATGCTGACAGCATGCTTGATGCTACCCATTCATATTTAGAATGTGATATTCGTAATGATGCTGCGAATGATACTGATTTTTTGTCACTTAATAACTTTACCCCATCGTGGATTCAACGTCTACGTATTGAGAGTGGAGGGGTGGTAATTGAGGATATAAACGAATATTCAAGACTTTTCGCTATGCTTTCGTTATGTCAGTGTCCCCAAGATTACTTGAAGAATAACTATGCCAATCTCGGTTTATATAGTGAACCACCTTCGGCTTTACTTAATACCGCAGCAGCTGGATCGGAACAACTTCCAAGTTCTACTGGTATAAGTGCTTTTATTGGTGATCCAGCAACTGGTGGACAGAATGTTACATTAAGTGCTGCCGATTTAACTTATACACCCACCGCACGCACAACTCTTTCTGGTATCCAGACGGATCAAGTTGGT
>VMHT01101904.1_pt1 | contig 10589 bp, 17 predicted proteins | sample 4693611 | NCBI WGS metagenome assembly VMHT01 (sample SAMN12280063, study PRJNA550983) | marine metagenome | isolation source: seawater sampled from same location over 5 years 0.02-0.2 micron viral filtrate | place: USA: collected off the coast of southern California halfway between the port... ...
GAAAAAACTAAAGGTGGGGTTATTCTCACAGATAAAACTTTAGAAGATTCTCAATTAACTGCATCGGTTGCGTTGGTACTAGCTACTGGATCTGATGCATATAAAGATAAAGAAAAGTTTCCTAATGGTCCTTGGTGTAAACAAGGGGATTGGGTTGTGTTTGGCAGATACGCAGGATCAAGACTAAAAATAGAAGGTGGAGAAGTTAGGTTACTTAATGATGACGAAATACTCGGCACAGTTGAGTCACCTGAAGATGTATTAACAATTATATAACATGGGAGGTAAACCATGCAAACAGAGATAAACACTGTAAAAGATGAAAAGCTCGTAGATCTGGACACATCAGGCGAAGGAGCAGAAATCGAACTTGAGGATAAATCTCACGGCGCTGTAAGTCCCGAAAAATACGAAGACGTAAAGACTGAAGAAAAAGATCCTTTAACCCCTAAGGTTGAAGCTCCAGAACAACAATCAGAGGAGATGGATCAATACTCGGATAAAGTTAAAAAGAGAATTGATAAACTTACATATAAAGCAAGAGAGGCTGAAAGAGAACGTGAAGCTGCATTACAATATGCTCAGAACGTTCAAAAAGAATTAGCTGAAGTGCGAATGAAAACACATGAAGTTGATAAAGGCTACATGTCAGAAAGTGAAGTTCGCAACAGAATGGCTTCCGATCTCGCTCGTGCAAATCTTATTACTGCTAGAGAGCAAGGTGATTTCACGAAAGAAGAAGAAGCTAGACAAGCTCTTACAAAACTTGATCTTGAAGCTGAAAGAATACGAGTAACTAAATCTAAAAAGGAGCAAGAATATGAAGAGTTCCAAAAGAAAATGGAGCAAGAACAGCAAACCAATATACAACCCACATCTCAAAGACCACAGCCTTCACAAAAAGCTCTGGCGTGGGCTGAAAAGAATACTTGGTTTAGATCTGACGAAGAAATGACAGATTATGCTCAAAGAATTCATAGAGGTTTAGTAGCGGAAGGATTTGACACAGAATCAGATGATTACTATAATGAATTAACTGTAAGAGTTAAAAACAAGTTTCCAGAATCTTTTAAAGATTCGGATCAGGCTACCAGAAGCAACAAAATCGCCCAACCCGTTGCCTCTGCATCAAGGTCTGCAACCAGTGGGCGCAAATCTGTTAGGTTAACTCCTAGTCAGGTAAAAATAGCAAATAAGCTTGGAGTTCCTCTAAGTGAATATGCTAAGTACGTTTAGGAGGTACAACATGACAGATAATAAAACACCAAGAAGTGCACAAACAAGGGCAACCGAGGAACGTAGAAAACCTTGGCAGCCACCGTCTCAACTAGACGCACCACCATGTCCTGATGGATATAAGCAAAGATGGCTTCGTCATCGTGTAAATGGAGCGGATGATACTAAAAATATCAACGCTAGACTCAGAGAGGGCTGGGAATTAGTCAGAGCTGACCAATATACCGGCAATTTATACGCTGCTTACAATGGAAGTATCAAAGCTTATGAGGGTGTCATCAGCGTAGGTGACTTGCTATTGGCAAGAATCCCTGAAGAAACTGTTGCCGAGCGTAATGCTCACTACAAGCGAAAGACTGATCAACAGACTGAAGCTTGGGAAACAGATCCTTTAAGGGAACAACATCCAAGCATGCCTGTCAATGTTGATAGGCAGAGTCGTGTGTCTTTTGGAGGTCCTAAAAAGACCGAATAAAGCACACTTAATAATAAAGGAGAAGAACTATGGCAAATCAAGCTGGATATTACGGATTCAAGCCTGTCAAGATGCTAGGTGCTGCTTATAATGGTCAAGGCCAAAATGAGTACACAATTGGCAACAATGAGGCATCCGCAATATATCAAGGCGACCCAGTAATTTTGGTCGCAAATGGTGCTATTGATGTCGGTTCAACTGCTGGTGCTGAACTTATTGGTATTTTTAATGGTTGTGAATACACTGATCCAACAACAGGTAAACCAACTTGGAGTAACCACTATCCAGGCAGCGTAGCAGCGGCTGATATTAAAGCATACGTCATTGATGATCCGAATGTAATATTCGAGGTCAAAGTTGACGACACTAACGGCGGTCAAGCGCAAGTAGGAACAAACTGTAACATTGCAACATACACTGCAGGTTCATCAATTGATGGAATCTCAAACGTTGTTGTTGATGGTAGCACTTTTACTACAAACGCTGGCGCTAATTTTAGAGTTGTAGGTTTATCAACTGATGTTGATAATTCTGACTACACTGCAGCAAATGCAGCGATTCAAGTTAAGATTAACTTACACTCACTAACAGATACAACAGGTATATAGGAGGTTAAACTATGGCTATATCTAGAAGTCAACTCGTTAAAGAGTTAGAGCCCGGTCTAAACGCACTATTTGGCCTGGAGTACGGACGTTACGATGCAGAGCATTCACAAATATTTGATACAGAATCTTCCGACAGAGCATTTGAAGAAGAGGTAATGTTATCAGGTTTTGGTAATGCGAGAACAAAGAGTGAAGGTGGATCAATTGTTTATGACAATGCGACAGAAACTTTCACAGCACGTTACACACATGAAACAATTGCACTTGGTTTTGCAATCACTGAAGAAGCTGTCGAAGATAATCTTTATGACAGAATCTCAGCAAGATATACAAAAGCACTTGCACGTTCTATGGCAAACACTAAGCAGGTTAAAGCTGCAAACGTATTAAATAATGCGTTTGATGGTAACTTTGCTGGTGGTGACGGCGTTGAACTTTGCTCTGCAGTACACCCAATTGTAGCAGGAACATTCGCAAACGAATTAGGAACTGCTGCTGACCTAAACGAAACTTCATTGGAGCAGTCTTTAATAGACATCGCTGCATTTGTTGACGAAAGAGGTTTATTAATTTCAACACAGGGAAGAAAGCTTATCATTCCTTCTGAGTTACAATTCGTAGCTGAAAGACTTACACAGTCACAGTTAAGAGTTGGCACAGCAGACAATGATATCAATGCCACAAGAAATATGGGCATGATTCCTGAAGGTTATGTTGTAAACCACTACTTAACAGATCCAGATGCATTCTTTATTAAGACTGACATTCCTAATGGATTTAAGTTATTCCAAAGATCCCCAATTAGAACATCTATGGAAGGTGACTTTGACACTGGTAACGTAAGATACAAAGCTAGAGAGAGATACTCATTCGGTTTCTCAGATCCTAGATGTGTATTTGGTTCTCCAGGTGCTGCAAGTCCGCACAATAAATAAACTCATGAGGGGGCTTTCACGCCCCCTTTTTTTATGGTACTAATTAAGAACTAGCATAATAGATTACATGGACTGAGCTAGTCAGACGGTATAGAGACTATGTAATCGGTCTATACAACCTAGGAGGTTTATAATGGCAAATACAACATTTTCAGGTCCAGTCAGATCCGAAAACGGTTTCGATTTTGTAACAAAAAACGCAACCACAGGAGCAATCACAACTAATGCTACATACGGCAAAAGTATTACAGGTGGTGTTCAAACTTTATCAGGTGCTGGTGCAGTTGATCTAACTAACTTAGTAACTGAACTAACTACTACTGGAGCTGATGCATTAACTTTAGCTGATGGTACAACTTCAGGTCAAATTAAAATTATTAACATGATTGTTGATGGTGGAGATGGAACTTTAACTCCAACTACTTTTGCAAATGGAACTACAATTACGTTCGATGCAGTAGCTGAATCAGCTACTTTAGTTTGGAATAGCACTATTGGTTGGGTCGCAACTTCAGTTCAAGGTGCAACAATAGCGTAAGGAGATAAATAATGGCTGATTCTGACGTAAAATCAAAACGCATTACTGCTACCGGCTCTGTCGGTGTTGGTCCTGCACGTATCCGCCAGATACAGTTGAAAACAGCGGCAGGCACGCCTCGACTCACCGTTACCGATGGTAATGGTGGTTCTACTGTTGTTGATCTTGATTTCAACGCATCTACTACGCACTCAGTAAATATCCCGTCTAATGGTATTCGTGTCAGTGACATTAATGTTTCTGTTCTAACAAATATTGATGCGGTGACGTTCTTCTATTGCTAAGGTAGAATATGGCTGATAAGCAACCACCAAAAACTAAAAAATATTTCCGCTCCACTAAATCTGGGGCGGGAATGACAAAAGCAGGAGTAAAGAAATACAGGGCAGATAATCCTGGTTCTAAATTAAAAACAGCAGTCACAGGTAAAGTAAAGAAAGGTAGTAAAGCTGCAAAACGTAGAAAATCTTACTGTGCTAGATCTGCTGGCCAAATGAAACAATTTCCTAAAGCAGCTAAAGATCCCAATTCAAGATTAAGACAAGCAAGAAAAAGATGGAGATGCTAGATGAAACTACTTATAACAATTCTCTTTTTCTTCACACTAACAGCTACAATAACTGATTTAAAAGCTGAGACCAATACCGTGTCGTCAACTGTAGTAACGAATTCAACACCCCCTACCGCAAATGCACCTGTTATAGCAAATTCAAATAGTGATATTTGTAAAGTTGGAGTTGGCGGAAGTGTTCAAAATAATGTTTTAGGTGTAGCTTCAGGAATTTTAGTAGACGATGAGCTATGTCAGCTTCTCAAGCTATCTCGTTCCCAGTATTCCTATGGCATGAAAGTGAGTGCGGTGGCCCTTCTATGTCAGGACCCCCGTGTCTGGACGAGCATGATGGACGCGGGGACCCCATGCCCTGTAAAAGGTTTAATTGGTGCTGAAGCTGCAGCATATTGGGAAGAAAATCCTAATGAAATTCCAGACGGCAGTAGATATAAACCTGAATATCTACAAGCTAGTGTAGAAGAAAAACCAAAAGGAGATTTTAATGATATTAAGAATTTTGGTCTTGTGGCTCTTTCTTTATTGTTCTTACTCTAAAGCTAATTGTCTTCCTAACGTAGAAGGTCTTTGTACTCCTGGAGTCACAATCACAGAAGATACACAAATTGACATTACTGAAGAAGACAAAGGCACAGAGATAATTACAACTACAACAACGACTGTTACCACCTCTACTACAACTATCACTAATGAAGACTCAGGAGATATTTTAACAGGATCTAATGGATATGTTTCTTCTAATAAAGAAGGAGATATGGACATTGATTGGGGAGGTCAAGGCGGTGCAAATATGCCTACTGGTAATTCTTGCTATGGTCTAGGTGCAGATAAATGTGCACAGATAACAGGTGGTGGTAATTCAACATCTACGATGGGTGTTGCAGGTATGGGTACAACTTTTATTAACACCGTTGACATATCTGATTTACAAATAGACAACGGTGGCGAAGTTAAATACACAATCGAGGTAGATAAGCAAGATGCTCAAGATAGAATATACATGCACGTTTCAGGATTTAACGGAACTACTTCAGTCTTTTCAGGTACTGACATCTTGTCTGAATCTGGAATATCAACAGGCTACCAATCTTATAATGGCTCTTTCAATTTCAGTGGCATTTTAAATAAAATAATTGTGGAAGTTGGAGGTAGAGATATTAATCTTGCTGTTGGTCCTTTATTTGATGATGTCAGTGTCAATGTTTTCTATAACGTAATTAATACTATTATTACACAACAGATTACTACCTTAGAAGAAATTTATTATCTTGATTTGTTTACAACATCAGAGATTGATTTTGCTCAAGAAGTTTTTGAATTTAATGATGTTACAGTCGATGATGGCATGGTTGATTTTTCACCTATTGAACCTGAAACAGAAGAGGTATCTTTTGAAACTGTAGAATTAGAAATAGATCTGGAGATGAGTTTTGATGTAGAGTTTACACCACCCGCACCAATGGAGATGTTACCCCCACCAGAGATGGAAATGGAAATACCTGTGAATATAGAAACGGTTGAGGCAGAAATACAAATGGAACTAGAAGAATTACCAGAGCCTGAAATGATAGCTTCTGTAGAGGAGATGCCCGAACCAGAAATATCAGCACCAGAGCCTGAACCTGAAGAAACTGCACCAGAAATAGAAGAGATTAAAGAAGAACCTGAGATGGTAGAGCCTGAACCTGAAGAAGAGACTACCGAAGAATCTCAAGAAGAACCACAGGAATCAGAACAAAAAGAACCGCAACCAGAAGAAAAAGAAAAAGATCCAGAAGAAAAGCCAAAAGAAGAAAAATCATCTAAACCTAAAGTAACAAAAAAAGAGAAAGCTGCTACTAAAATAGTTAAGAAAATTGATGATAAAGCAAGGTATGATGATGCTGCTCAAATGAAAACATTGATTGTCATGCAAATATTAAGTAACACACAATCCTTTTTTGACTCACAAGCTACAATTCTAGATACAAATGTTAATGAATATTTAAACAAGACAATAGAAGATCAGTATGGTATTTTGTTTAACATGGCACAAGAAAATACAATTTCGGAGATGATAGATGCCCAGTATTGAATATTCAGGAATGAAGGTATCTGGAGGTAAGGCCTTTGCTATACTTACATTACTAGGTGCATTAGGTAGTGGTGCGTGGGCAGTCTTTGAGTTTTGGAAAAATTATCAAGACCTTACTGCTAAAGTTTTAGAGTACACTGCTCCTGATTTATCTCACTATGATGAACAACTCGCTGTTTTAAAGTCAGAGGTAGATATGATACTGCAAGAAATTACCATAATCAGTGATGTGGCACGTGATATGCGTTCAGATATGAAGGCTGATTTACGTCAACAAGCTAATGATATTCGACACATAACCGAAATTGTAAATGACGTGGAAGATAGACAAAAAGAAGATACAAGAGAAGTATTTGATGAGTTAAAGCTCATTGAAGAAAGCCTTGACTTACAAATCAATAAGGCTTTGAACAATCCTTTAGCAAATAAATCTGCTAAAAATTAATGGATTGTAGGAAGCTCAAAATCAGGTTCAAAAATTATTTCTATCTCTTCTTTAATAGGTTTTTTTAAAATTATATTCATTCTTTATTCTCTTTTAACTTGTAAAAATAATTAGTATCGTCGCCTGCTGTCCATTTACTTTCTGTTTCAACATTATATTCGATTGTAGAAACTTTGAAGTCAGGTGTTTTTAATTCAGCAGGAGTTAGTGATTTATCAAAAAATAAACAACGATTATTAGGCTGAGCTGCAAAGTGTCCGTTATCTAATCCTAATACATTGAACGATTTGTGTTCTTCTGGTATTTCAGAATATCCGCTATTTAATATATTGACGTCAGCATGACAATTATCAATTGTGAACAAATATTCGCCACCATACCAATTTTTTGAAGGTGCTAAATATTTTGCCTTACATCCTGCAATACTAGCTTTGGTCACTACAGTCATGTGATAACTAAAAGCATCCCATAGTTCTAGTTCTTCTAAAGATAAATCTAGTTCTGTTGGTTCTGATACAAAAGCAGAGATAGGAAGTTTATCGTAAAGAGCACCATATTCAGGGAGATATGTTTCAAAATACAAAGCTCTGCCTTGGATGGATTTACAAGTAACCCAAACACCTTCTACAAATTCACCATGACCTTTCTGATGATCATAGAGATATTGCTTTTTGACAAATACTTTTGTGGGTGGTAGATTAGCAACTAAAAAGGACATCTATTAATGAGTATAACACGAGCACAAGAGTCAATGCAAGTATCGAAAGGACCAGGGAAAAAAATGAAAAAAAAGATTAAATCTAAAAAAGTAAAGAAAAAATCTAAGTTTCCAGATATGAGCGGAGATGGAAAAGTAACTAAAAAAGATATTTTAATGGCTCGAGGAGTTATTAAAAAACCAGGAGCTAAAAATGGGAAAACTATGCGCAAAAGGTAAGGCCGCAGCTAAGCGAAAATTTTCAGTCTATCCGTCAGCCTATGCTAATATGTACGCCAGTGGTGTTTGTAGTGGTAAGATAACCCCAGGTGGTAAAAAGAAACCTAAAAAGAAAGCCAGTGGCGGAATGGTAAATGAACTTTCTCAACGAAGAAAAAAAGTTTCAAGCTACAGTCAAGGCGGTATTGCTAAAGCTTGTGGTGGAGTTGTTGAAGGAAAACGAAAGATAACTTCTTTTTCATAATGGCTAAAAACGGTTTACGTAAATGGGTTGCAGAAAAATGGGTCGACATTGGAGCACCTGATGGCAAAGGCGGTTACAAACCTTGTGGTCGCAGCAAAGGTGAAAAAAGAAAAGGTTATCCAAAATGCGTTCCTTTAGCAAAAGCTAGATCCATGAGCAAAGGACAAAAAGCTAGTGCTGTAAAAAGAAAAAGAGCTGCAGGCAACGCAGGTCCAAAACCAACTAACGTAAAAACTTTTGCAAAGAAAAGGAAAAAATAGATGCCTACACCAACAACTTCAGGAACAACAAGTTTTACACTTAGCATCGATGAACTAATAGATGAAGCTTTTGAACGATGCATGATTTCATCTGCTCGATCTGGTTATGATTTAAGAACAGCTCGCCGTAGTTTAAATATTTTATTAGCAGAGTGGGGCAATAGAGGTGTTCATTTATGGAAAGTTAAATCCAAGGAACAAAGTTTAACTCAAGGCACAGCTACATATAGCGCCCCTAGTGATGCTTCTGATATTTTAGAAGTTGTTTACAGAACAGGATCAGGGTCTACTCAACAAGATACATCAATGACAAAAATATCTAGATCTGAATATATAAATTTACCTAACAAAAATTCTCAAGGAACACCTAGTCAATACTATGTTGATAGACAGTATGTTCCCACAATTACTCTTTATCAGACACCTGACACAACAGGCAGTCAGATATTCTATTATTATGTCGGAATTATAGAAGATGCAGGAGCCTATACAAATGATCCCGATGTTTATTACAATTTTATTCCATGTCTTGCTTCAGGTATGGCTTACTACATTTCAATGAAAAAAAGACCTGAACTAACTCAGCAATTAAAATTAATTTATGAAGATGAAATGCAAAGAGCTTTAGTAGAGAATGGTCAAAGAACTTCTGTACATATAGTGCCTTCTAATTTCTTCGGGAGTTAACCGATGGCTTTTGCAACAGGTAAATTTGCTTTAGGAATTTGTGATCGTTGCGGTCAAGAATACAAATTACTTCAACTTAAAAAAGAATGGAATGGTTTATTTACTTGTCCTGAGTGCTATGAGCCTAAACATCCTCAGTTAGATCCACCTTATCATGCAGCTGACGCAATAGCTGTTAAAAATCCAAGACCAGCTCGTATTGAACCAATGACAGTTTTTATTGGAGCACCTGGAGACAGTGCTTTCACCTCTAATGGAATGATGCCGTCTCAACAAGACAATGACTTGCTTCTTCCTATAAGAACAGGAACTGTTAGTATAGTCGCTGACGATACTGATGTCGCAGTAACAGCAACAGGACTTCTATCAAGTTCTGGAATTGGTCAAGCCACTGGTGTAGGAGATACTATTTATACAGTCACGGTAGGATCAAAAGGTGGTGGAGGAAATGCTTTTTATATTGATGGAGTTGAAAGACCTACTCTTTCTTTAACAGAAGGAGATACTTACGTATTTAACTTAGATAGCGGAACAGTTCCTAGTCATCCATTTTATTTAAGCACAACAGATGATGGAAATCACAACGGAGGTTCACCTTATTCTACAGGAGTGATATATAGAATTGATGGTTCTGATGTATCTCAATCTGATTACACAAGTGATTATGCTTCAGCTTCTTCTAGAGAACTACAAATTACAGTAGCAATTGGAGCTCCGACACTATATTATTATTGTAGTGTTCACTCTGGTATGGGGAACTCAATAAGCACATGAACTATAGCGAATTATTAACAAATGTAAGAAACTACACAGAAGTAACTTCTGATGTTTTAACTAATTCAGTTATCAATGTTTTTATTACTAACGTAGAAAATAAAATTGCACGAGAAGTTGATTTAGACGAACAGCGTAGATACGCTACTACAACTTCTACCGCTAACAATGCTTTTATAGATGTTTCAGGACCTGAAGGTGGTTTTAGATTTGCTAGAAGTTTACAGATAGTTGGAAGTGATGGAACTAGAACTTATTTAGAACAAAGAGATCAATCTTTTATGGATGAGTATGCTCCAATTAGAAGTGAGACAACTGGAACAGGTCAGCCAAGGTATTGGGCTAACTGGGATTATGAAACATTGATGTTAGCTCCTACTCCAAATCAAGTTTATACTATAGAAATGGCCTATATCGAAGAGCCTCAAAAATTAGATACAAGTAACAGTAGTTCGACTACATGGATATCTGATAATGCTCCCGAAGTTTTGTTATATGGTGTATTGTCGGAAACCTTTTCATACTTGAAAAACGCACAAGATATGCAATTATATGATGCAAAATACTCTCAGTCGCTTCAGGCTTTAGCTACGGAGCAAATGGGTAGAAACCGTAGGGATGAGTACAGTGATGGTGTGGTACGTATTCCAATGAAATCAGAGGCACCATAAAAAAAGGGGTAACTAAAAATGGCAATAAACCAAGCAGTTTGTGCAACATTTAAACAAGAGCTGTTAAATGGCGATCATGACATAACCAACGACACAGTCAATCTCGCTCTTTTTACAAGTTCTGCCACATTGAA
>VMHT01030810.1_pt1 | contig 10587 bp, 21 predicted proteins | sample 4693611 | NCBI WGS metagenome assembly VMHT01 (sample SAMN12280063, study PRJNA550983) | marine metagenome | isolation source: seawater sampled from same location over 5 years 0.02-0.2 micron viral filtrate | place: USA: collected off the coast of southern California halfway between the port... ...
GTATCAGAAGAACTACGTAACTTGGCCATGGAGCTCAACACTATCTTTGTTACAGCATCGCAGTTGAACAGAAGTAGTGTGGAGGAGATTGAGTTTGACCACAGTATGATTTCCGGCGGTATTAGTAAGATCAATACAGCAGACAACTTGATTGGTATCTTTACTAGTAGAGCTATGCGTGAACGTGGACGCTATCAGATTCAGCTTATGAAGACACGTAGTAGTAGTGGCGTTGGACAAAAGATTGACTTGGAGTTTGATGTAGACAGTTTGCGCATTAGAGACTTAGGCGAAGACAAAGACGACAACAATTACAACAGTAACTCTACTTCTACAGCAGGCAGCAGTGTGCTAGACTCCCTCAAACGCAACAACACAAAGACCAGCAGCGATGATCCTAGTGACGGTGCAACTGTAGGCAAAATCAAAGCAGAAGTTGGGTCAAGTCAATTGCGTAACTTTATTAATAACCTAGGCGACGAATGATATTCTATGTAGGCGAGTTTAAACGTAGCGAAGACGCTGATTACGATTTTCTTGAAAGTCAAATGATGAACGAGCAACTAGGTAGTGGGCTAATTGACGACATGTTGAAATACAGTACTCGTGCTTGGAAAGAATACGGCAACAGCAAACATTACGCACCTAGTTACTATTTGCATGTGCATGTGTATTGCGAGTTTGATGATGCAAAACGTGCAACTTGGTTTCAATTAAAGTATCCAAACATAAAGTCTGTTAGTGCTGATTTTGCAGAGGCCAAGTGATGTCAACAACATTGATAAAGATGCAAGAACTATATACCATTCGAGGTAGGCACTGGCTAGGTGAAGGTCATACACATATCTTAGGTTGGAGCGAAGCAGCAATCGACATCAACAAGTTTACAAAAAAGATGCCAGTGCCACTACGCAAAGAAATCAAGCATAGGTGGCTACAAGGCCGTGTAACTATACACACCTGTTACACTAGAGAACACAGAGGTTTTGAAACGTGGTTAGGGTTTGATCAACTGTTGGCATACAGCAGCAGACGAACTGATACTAAAGATCCCGAACGTTATTTTGTGTGTCAAAACTATACACCACGTCCGTTTAGACGCAAACTATTGCAAAACTTGTACAAACACGATCTAGTAAGTGTAGCAAGAGTAAGCTGGCAAGAAGAAGACAAGCCTGTACCCGGCGTAGAAGATTGTTGGTTACCGCCGCAGCCTGTTGAACGATATGAATTAGCACCAATAGAACAATGCTTGCCACCTCCTGTTAATGTATGGCGTACAACTGCATTTAACCTAATAACCGAAACTGTTGCACGTGGATTTCCTATAACAGAAAAAACATGGCAAGCAATATGGCAGTCTCGGCCGTTTGTCATATGCGGTGCAGTTGGTACGCACAAACTGCTAATGGATCAAGGGTATCGTCCATTGCAGGACATTGATTATGAATTTGACAGTGAACCCAACAATGCTGTGCGCATGGGCAAACTAACAGAACAAATAAAGTTACTGACACAAAAGTATACACCGCAAGAAATACACAAACGCAACTCAAAAAACGCAAAGCACAACCGCAAACTACTGCAACGTCAAACTCTTGAACGTGGACTACCAAAAGTAATTGCTCAAGCAGATGAAGTATCACCGGGTGCAGCGGATCTCATAGACTATATGCAGAGAGTGTACAATGACATTTTGTAAGGCAGTATGGAACAACATGCACATACAGCCCAACGGCAACACCAGCCCTTGCTGTGCTTGGCCCAACAGTGTGGAGTTTGATAGAGACACTGTGAAAAGTCAGATGCTTGCCAACGAACCTGTTGTGGGTTGCGGGTTGTGCTATGCTCAAGAACGCAGCGGACAACCTAGCTTGCGTGGACACTACAACACATACCTCACAGGAGAAGATATTGTTGCTGTTGATCTAAGTGTAGACAATGTGTGCAATCTACAATGCTTGATGTGCAGCAGCGAATACTCACATGCTAATGCACATAGAGAACGTGAAGTATTAGGACACAGCATCACAGGAGACACAGTACTCAGCAATGATGTTTACAAGTCAGTGCATTGGCCTAGTGTGCGCAATCTCAAACTGTTTGGCGGAGAACCTACATACTCACCTGGTGTACAACGCTTCCTTGAATGGGCTGAACACAACGTGGATTTTAGCGTCATACACATAGAGGTGCAAACAAACAACACAATACAGCCCAATCAACGCTTAGACGCCGTGTTGCGCCGCTGTGCAAGTCTAAAGGTTATTGCAAGCATGGATGGCACACCTGAGGTTAGCCGCAGTATAAGACAAGGTACGCCCACAGAGTTGCAGTGGAGTTATTGGGAAAACATACCCAATGCCGAACTCATAGTACACAGTGCTGTGGGCATCTACAATGCGTTGGATGTAGTGGATCATCAAGCATGGTTGCGACAACATCATCCACAGTGGAAGTATCACAGAGAGTGCTTGGTGTCACCAGAATATCTCAATCTTCAGAACATGCCTGAAGAACTCAAACAACTGTATGCACAACACTTGATGCCTCAAGACCTACTGGACTACATGTTTGTTGATGGTGTGGATCTATACAGTGAATTCTATGCAGCACATCATGCATATCAACAACGCTACACACTAACATCACCTGAGGTGTTGACCAACTATATGATGGATAATCCAAGGAGCACAGACTATGCAGTACTACGCAGACTATTCAGCACACAGTAGAAAAAGTGTACAAGCACTTGTAGGCGCTAGGGTGTTGGACATACACGAGCCGTGGAGCAACACTGCAGGCATCATACTTGATTTGTTTGAAATAGAAGCAGGCGTACCTGCTACAACTGTGGCAAAGATTGCACAACACTTGTACAACAACCCCAACAGCACTGTAATACTCAATCTCAGTCACGAACAGTGTAGTGCATATGCCAGTGGTTGTGAACCCTACATCACACTAGCACAACGTTTTCCACAATCACAAGTCACTGTGTACAGCAGTTGCCAAGACACACTTGATGTAATACAGCACCATATTCCCTCAGCTACAACCTTGTTGAAGTACTACTGGGAAAACAACACACGTATGCATCTTGAGCACAGCACACTAGATCAACCGCCAGAAACAACTGCAAGGATCAGCAGTCTCAACAGAAGATACACTCCTACTAGAGCTCTAGCAATCAAAGGTCTGTGGGAATGTAGAGGACACCTCGCTTACACACTGGGCAGCGGAGACAGTTGGGGTACCAAGACTGACCAACAATGGCAACACGCAGTGTGGCGAGACAGCAACTATACGGATGCAGTAAGAGACAAAGTTCTCAAATGGCAACGTAAAAAATCACCGTTTCAACAACTTGAAGATGCAACATGGGAGTTTGAAGCCACATTCAACTTCACCAATGCTGCTGATATTGCACTAGTAGTAGAAAGCAAAACTGAATTTGACAATCCTAGACGCAGCAGTTTCCTCACAGAAAAAACATTTAGACCTATAGCACTGGGCAAACCTATTATATTAATAGCGCAACCTACTGCTATACAAGATTTAAACCTGCTGGGATATCATGTACTAAACAAGGAACCCTCACTTGAAGATGCGATTAAGACAGCCAAACGCATACTGTGTATGACACCAAATCACTACAAGGGTTGGATACGTGAAGCAAGCATCAAAGGACGGCACAATCAACAGTTGTGGAAAAGCCGAACAGCCTGAAAGGTTAGCGCCGCCAAATGCCGCTTGCGGTACAGCGCAAAATTCCTGTTGCTGCGAAGCAGCTTGCGGTAAACAGCAATCACACTAGTAGACCATATACATAGAAAAAAACTACTACACCCTAGTCATACGATACCGTACGACATGCCGTATACCACCGTACGACAAGGTATATGATTTTACACCAATTTAGGTTCAAACACAGCAACGTTCAACAAGTAAAAGTAGGCCAACATACGCTGTGAATCCGATTCAAACACTATAGTACTACGTGAAGTTTGGTAAGGATCCAAAGCGTAAGCACCACGCAATCTGCCACAGTGCCAAGCACATATGTTTTCTTTGAGTCTCGCTGACATTTCAGGTTTGTTCCACAGTAGTCGTATGGTGTACATGCTAGATCCTTGGTTAGCACACAGTGTGTAATGTGTCTGCTGTTTGTATGGTGCTATGCACACATCTTGAAAGAATTGTCCAAACCGTGTACTCGCACTGTGTGCTGATAGTACTTATCCTTGAAGATCTCGCAAGCTCGATAACTCGAAGCACTACGTGTCGTCTATTGACTCACTTCGTGTTGCTCGTTATAGTCGAGAAAGTTATAGTCCTAGAAAATACATCCATATGGGAATTACTACCGCATGTAGAAACACACACAGTGATACCATTAGTATTACTTTGCGTTTAGCGTGTGGATCGTTGGTACCGTGCATACTACTATATATCCGAAATGGGTCCTGCAGGGTAAAAATTTTGCTGCGCAGTTTTTTATAGAGAAGTACTTATGCTTTTGAGGTGGTGATTTTGCAACCCCACTACTACTAGCTAAGTGCTTGTAAAGAAAAGATATTTACTAGCGACCCCTCAGGAAAAAAATATTTTTTTTATTCTATAGTGACCGACAAAAACAAAAGAGACAACCATTTCTGATTGCCTCCCGTTGGTCACACGCCGTCTTTGCGTATTATGTGTGACCGTTATCCTCCTACGTGCAATGGTGTTAGAAGTGTAGCTGTTACCTTCCATGTAGTAGCACTGTTCCTATCCTTTACTAGTACAGTCTTAGGATTGACCTTGCGTACTGTGCCTGTAATGGTGCCCGACTTAGTATCAAAGCTGACTACATCACCTGTGACCAACTTGCGTGTGATGTTCCTAGCATTGTATGTGCGGCGCTGCTTGACTGCACCTATTACTCTATTGAGTTCGTCGTTGTCCATGCGTTGGATTTGTTCTAGTACTGTATCGATTGTCATAGTGTATTCCCTCTATGTTAGTGTTTGCCCTATGCTAGTGTATAGCATAGAGCTCTAGTGAATGTCAACCCCTAATTAGTCTGCACGTGATCCTGCACTACAATCAAAGCCTGCTGCCTTGAACACCTTGCTGGCTGCGGCTGCACCTGCTTCTTTGGTGCCCATGCATTGTGTACCTAGTCCACATGGGTTCCATATTTGATATGCACCAGTGTAGTCTTTGTTGAAGCCTGCTGCCTTCATGCGCTTGCCTAGTTTGGTGTTGCCTTTGATGTTCCAGATGTTGACCCAAGCAAAGCCACAGTACCATTGTTCGCCGTGTGCTTCGATGTATGCGTTTGCAGCGTCTTCAGCTGCTTGACATGCTGCTGCACGGATGGTGCGTAGGTCTTCTACAGTGTAGTCATTCAATGTAGTAGTTGTAAGATTGATAGTTGTCATTTAAGATGCCCTCTTATTTGTTTAACTTGTACTAGTGTTATACGATATTAATCTGCGCTTGTCAACCTCTTTTTCAAAGTTTTTCTAGGTTTTTCCACACGCTGGAGATCTACTGCATGACGTGCGCCAGGGTTGAGGATGTATTGATCACGCTTGCTGTAGGCATAACGTAGAAGGTGCATACGCTTTTCATTCAACGTATCAGTGTCGAAAGGCAGCTTGACTGTTTCCAGTTCGTATGCAATCTGGCTAGCACCATTGGCGATAACATCGTTGTCATCTACTTCTGCTACATTGCGAAGCAGTTTCATTGTTTCTTGTACTTGGCGTGCGTTCATTTTCATATGTGAAACCCTCTGTGTTTGTTTGCCCTATACACTTAATATAGTGCGAGTTGAACCAAAAGTCAACCACTAAGTTTTGTTTGTTTTCAATGACTTACACTAAGCCATTGAAATCATTCATTTCTTTTCTACAATTAATTTAGGATCATCTTTGCGATTGCTGCCCTGCATGAGCGCAATGGCATCCTCTTTGCGGGTGACCACTGCCACTGTTTCATCTGTGAGATAGTTCTTGACAATGTACATTATATTTCCTCCACTTCAACACCTTCGGCGAACAGCATCAGCTCTACAGCCAACATCCGTGCTTGGTGCTTGGTTAATGATAGATGATTGAAGTGTTCATCTACAGGACCGCGACGACCTTCTTCTTTTGGACGGCGCTGTGTGACTTGTATGCAAGTCATTCTGTTCTTGCCACCCCAGAAGCGAGTCTGTGTAAGTTCGTTCTGTGCTACGCAGTCTGGTACATTTCTAAGTTCTGTTGACATGGAGCCCTCCTAATGTCTGTTTGTATGTTTGTTATAGCACAAGCAAAAGTGCTTGTCAACCTCTTTTTAATCTAAATCGCATTCCCATGTATCGTTGCGATACTGTGCTCGCAGCGCACCTAGTGGATAGTCTGCGTGTTCAAACAGCATATAAGGTTTACCATCGTAGTCCATCTTCATAGACACTACATTAACTTCATCCATTGGCAACCACTTTGGTGCTTCGATTGAACCTGTGTATGCTGAGTTGAATACCTTGATCATTGTGTAAGTCCCTCTTACTGTGTTGCCCTATGTGTTAGTTATAGCAAATAAGATTCTGCTTGTCAACCCCTAAATGCCAGAAAAAGTAAAAAAGATTGCACCCACAGTCGAGGGCATGACTGTGGGTGCTGTGTGGAACAGAGCGTGAGGGCATAGCTCTTGTTCCTACTGTATGCGGAGCGTGAGGGCTATGCTCGACGCATCACAGTATTCTCTGCAAAACTTTCCCAGCGATTAGGGAATGCCTTGGCTAGGTCTGCGACTTTGAGCACTGTACGTAGGCTCAGCTCTCGCAAACGATTCTTGTTGATATCAACAAAGTCGATGATATCTGCTTTGAGCTCTGGGCTCAGCTGATAGGAGTTCAACATGCCGTCACGCACCACTTGCTGTATACGTAGCATTTTCTCACGATCAGTGTCAATGGTCAAGTCCATGTAGTGACAACGACTCTGCAATGCGTCTAGGTGCTCACGCAACTTGCCTTTGACTTTGTCAAACTTGAGGTTGGTGATAAAGATAGCTGAGGCTTTAAACTCGAAGCAATCTGGCACCCCTTCATTGCGCAATTTGAAGCTATCAGTGTTCCAATGGATCATACGCTTGCCTTTGCTGTCTAGGGCTGCTTTGAGAATGTTCAGCGACAGTTCGTCTTGGAAGATGCTGTCACAGTCATCAAACACAACCACTGAGCCTTGTGCGCTCATTTTGTAGAGTTTGCAGTACAGTCCAATAGGTGACATAGCACCTTTGATGACTTCATACTTGCGTTCACCACCTAGCGACTCTAGAGTCTTGTAGCGGTCTAGTACTTCTTCGACACCATGCGACTTACCTACACCTGGAGGGCCACTTACGATCATTGCACGTACATTGCCTTTCTTGACTGCTTTGGTCATGTCCGAAAGCATGTCGAATCGATCTCGCAGGCGCTCGATGATCTGCTCATCTGTTTCCTCCGAGTCGGTGGCAGCTACGGAGCCTTCAACATTTGTGAAGTCATGCTCACTGTCTACGTAGACCTTGATATTACGGTCCGGATAGCCAGCAACAGATTTTCCGTCTACTGTTACGTAGCCGCCACGAACACCAATTTTGAATCCTTGTGTTAGTGGTAGTACCTTGTCTGTGACATCAATGTCACGTCCTTTGAATGAAAAGTGCCCAGTCTTGAATTTAACGTTTTGCATGTGTGCCCTCATGTGTTTGTTTATATTATTAATATAATACATCTCTTAGACTTTGTCAAGTCCATATTGATAAAAAAATGCCAACCAACCTGTAAGTCCTACAATTGCTGCTACCACCAAAGGATAGCTGAGAGCACGGATTACCATAATGCCGACTCCGATAGCTGCAAGAATACCAAAGATGATTAGCAGTTCTTCATATGGCATTACACCTCCTCCATAAAGCGTTCACTCAGTTCGTTGCAATCAAGCATGTCTTCTACATCGTCTGTGCTCATATACTTGAGCGCCATAGTCAACATGTCTTCTGCTGACACCATGCCTTCTTCGACAAGTTCTAGTGCTTTGTCTCTGCTGTTGCTAGTTGGGCGTGGGCCCCATTGTGCTGTAAATTTCATAGTGTTTGCCCTCTATGTTTGTTTCTATATAACAGTTGTAGCATATAGATATCAACTTGTCAACCTCTAAATGCATCTTTTTGAAACTTTTTTTGGCGATCCCTATAGGATTCGAACCTATGACCTGCTGCTTAGAAGGCAGCTGCTCTATCCAGCTGAGCTAAGGAATCTCCAGAAAAAGTCTTATGCTCCATCATCCATTTCATATGTTTCATATCGTTTGTCAAGTATCTTAGCGACACCTGAGAACATTTCATATTGACGCTCTGCTTCATACTGAGCATCTTCCAAACGTTCTTTCCACTTCTCCATAATACCGTCCATCGTGTCCGAATCGGAGCCAAAGGTTGCGATAGTATCTAAGTCTTCTACAATTTCAAACAAGTCGTTCATATTAGCCTACCATCCAAAATGTTACGCCTGCAACCACTACTAGGTTCATTGCAAAGCTGGTTCCGTTAGCAAGTGCAGCCCAAATCCAGCTGCGCTCTTCTACATCATAATCAAATTCGAAATCTTCCATAGTGCCCTCTACGTTGTTTATATGTTAGTTATAGCACAAGCAATCCTGCTTGTCAACCTCTTTTTTCAATTAATTTGCAATTAATGCCCACCAAGTGAGACCTGGTCCTTGTCCAAAGTCAATCCAACCAAAGGCAAATACTGCAACCACAGCATAGCCAAACAATTCGCCAATCCATTCCTTACGTGTCATTATGCTGTCGCTCCTGTATGAATATCAAAGTTGCCTTGCCATTCGGCATACTGCCTGTGGCGTTTGATGTGCCACTTCTCTACAACAGGCAAGCCAAACTCGTCTTCGTCTACGCACACATAGGCAACAGTCTTCTTCACCAAACCATAACGGTAACCACTGCCGTTGACTACATCGCCAACCCAAATCTTGTGTGGCCAGTCTTCGCACCAGTGGAACGGATCATCGTTGAGCGAGTATTCAAACGGATTGCCGTATTCTTTCTCGTCAAATACACCAATTGGTTTTACAGTGTGAGTGAAGTATGCCATGTGCGCCTCTTTGTTGTTGCCCTATACAATACTTATAGCACAGGGCAACAGCGTTGTCAACCTCTTTTTTGATTTATTTTAATCTTTTTCTATTGATTCGAGATCGTCTTCATATTGCTCTTCATCAGTATCGTACCATTCGGATACATTGAAGTCTTCAAGCAGCTCGTGCAGCACACTATCTTCCTCTGCTGTGGTGTCTAGTAGATCGTCAACACCTTCGTAATAAGCATCGCCGCCTTCACTGTCAAACACACCTACAAAGCCCATGCCAGGTTCAAAGTATTTCAACTCAATGTAACACGAGTCCCAATCCTCTGCCAACTGTTGAAACGCTTCCACAGGCGGGCTCCATGCGCTGTCAAAGTATCCTTCAATCTCAGCAGTGCCGTCACCGTGATCCACAAACTGTAGACCTTCTGTGCTGACATCCCACTTGGTGCCCCACGCCTCAACAGCGTTGCCGTATTCCCATTCACCGATGGGCTTGATTGCATCTAGCAGTCCTTCGCCTGCTTCTAGCACTGGTTTGAGTTGTGACAATGTTTCTACATCGCCGCGAATGATTAGACTGTTGCTGCACCAATTTGGCATTACGCTGCCTCCAAAGCTAGTTCTAGGAAATCGAAAATATAGTTGCCTGCTGCATCTTGCTTGGCGTGATCATTGAAGATCCACTCTACGCCATCCCAAATGTAGAAATATTCGCAACCTGAGCCTTTGTAGTATTCAACAAACTCACCAATGGTGTCGAAGCTTTGCGCTCCTACATCCTGCTCGCCTCTGTCACGTCCGTAGAAAACTGTTACGCCTTCTTCTGGATTGTTGAAGCTGTGTTCGCCGTTGGGCATATACTCTGGAGCAATGCCGCTCTGGTCGCCTAGTTGTACCATTTCAAACACACGGATGTCATCCTTGTAGTGCTTGTCTAGGATTGCGCCTGTGTATGACGGGTAGCCATCATAGTGTGAATATTTGCCAGTGATACGACCGTTGTCGTCACGGAATGCGATTGCTGAACGTGTTCCCATTGTATTGCCCTCTGTGTTTGTTTATGCGTTAGTTATAGCACAAGCATTTCTGCTTGTCAACCTCTTTTTTAATAAAATTCTTCTACTACTGGAGTGTTCAACCAGTTGTTCAAGCAGTAGGTTTCTAGATCCTTGATCACCTTGCCATAGAACTGATACTTGCGTTCTGCTTCAGCGTGGCTTATCTCTCCATCACAGTGTAGGTTCTCAGGTGATAGATCCGCGTCCAATGAACGTGCTAGGTCGTTCACAGTCTTCTGATCCAGCGGAAAGGTAATTGTTTTGCTGTTAGGAAAGAAGCTGTTCCACTGATTGCGACGATCGATGTAGTCTTGTAAATGTTTCATGATACCCTCATATCTTGTTTATGCACTAGTTATAACACAAGCAATCCTGCTTGTCAACCTTTTTCTTCCA
>VMHT01067276.1_pt1 | contig 10587 bp, 11 predicted proteins | sample 4693611 | NCBI WGS metagenome assembly VMHT01 (sample SAMN12280063, study PRJNA550983) | marine metagenome | isolation source: seawater sampled from same location over 5 years 0.02-0.2 micron viral filtrate | place: USA: collected off the coast of southern California halfway between the port... ...
AAAATCTTTCAATAGAAACACTGGCGGTATTTGAAAACCTTCTTGGCTTTACTAGCCGTCTAAATAAAGAATTAATTGATCCTTTGGAAGTTTCCAGAGGAACATCATTTTTGGTTTCAAAGTATGCACCATTTCTGGTACATGCAGCGGATCTAAAAAAATACACTGAAAATGTACTTTCGGTGTTTACAAAATAGCGATAATATGGTATAATATCATCGCGCAACATACAACACAATACAACGCAATACGCAACAAAACAATATGTCATTCGATAACCTAAAAGCAAATCGTCAAGCTGCCATTGGTAAGCTTGTTCAAGCAGCCGAAAAAGTCGGCGGAAACACCAGCAAATCAAGCTACGGTGATGACCGACTTTGGAAGCCTACAGTAGATAAGAGCGGGAACGGATACGCGGTAATTCGCTTTCTTCCTGCTAAAGAGGGAGATGATCTTCCATGGGTCCGTTATTGGGACCACGGATTTCAGGGACCAACCGGTCGCTGGTACATCGAAAGTTCTCTCACAAGCATTGGTAAAGACGATCCTGTTTCTGAACTCAACACAAAGCTTTGGAACAGCGGTGTTGAATCTGACAAGGAAATCGCTCGCTCACGCAAGCGTCGCCTTCACTATGTCTCAAACATCCTTGTGGTATCCGATCCAGGCAATCCTGAAAACGAAGGAAAGACATTCCTTTACAAGTACGGAAAGAAGATCTTTGATAAGATCATGGACGTGATGCAGCCACAATTCCAAGACGAAAAGCCGATGAATCCATTCGACTTTTGGGAAGGTGCAAACTTCAAACTGAAGATCCGCAACTTTGAAGGATATCGTAACTACGACAAGTCCGAATTTGATGCTGTTACTCCTCTCTTTGGAGATGATGAAGCTCGACTTCGTGACACCTACGAAGGTCTTTACGCACTCAGCGAATTCGTTGATCCTTCTAACTTCAAGTCTTATGAAGACCTTAAGCGCAAGCTTATTGAAGTTCTTGGAGAAGAGGAAGTCAATGGTTCCGCAAGCATGGCTTACCAGCCCAGCACTCCTGAGCCAACCACTCCTTCTCTTGATAAGGTCGAGGACGAAATTCCCGGACTTGGTGCAACTGCAGAAGCTCCAGAGCCTGCAGCAACCGAAGAAACTGGCGGCAACGATGATGACGACACACTGTCATACTTCGCTCAGCTCGCTCAGCAGTAAGATTAATTTCTAACTCTCGAACCCGGTGGTTGTTTTTCAGCCATCGGGTTTTTTGCGGGTTAAGACGCTAAATAATTTTTCAAGACCCGATAAATTTATCATAAATAGAATGTATGGCAAGGTTCGAATCATTTGAAAAGATCGTAAACAAGGCAGAGGCCAAAAACGTTTACGAAAGGAATGCAAAAGCTTCTCTTAATTGGTTCCGTCGTGAGGTCGGAAGAATGACCGGTGCTACGGAGATGAAGATGATTAAATCTCCTGATCTAAAGCCCGTTGCTCGAGCGCTAAAAGGTCGGATGTACATGTACGGATACGATCCAAAGCACAAAGACACACTACCATACTACGACACCTTTCCTCTTATTATAATGGTTGGACCAGCAAAGGGAGGATTTTACGGTCTTAACCTGCACTACTTGGATCTAAAAAGACGAGCACTGCTATTCGATGCACTAAGCACAAAATTTCTAAAACCAAACGCGAACGATGAACTCGAACGGTTTATGCTTTCATTCGAAAAGCTTTCAGCAGGAGGTAATCTGAAATTCTTTCAGCCGTGCTGGAAACACTACTTAACAAAACAAGTCAAAACAAGAATCATTCAGGTTCCTTCTGATTACTGGGAGCCTGCTTTGTTTCTGCCAACAGACAGCTTCCAGAAGAAAGGAAGAAGATCAGTTTGGCGTGAATCCAAAAGAATCGCTACAAGATAAAAAATATCATGTCTGAACCAAATTCAAAGTCTTCTATAAACGCTTTAAAGACGATCATCGGCAAACGCGGTGTGGCCAAGGTCAACCGATTTGAAGTTGATTTCTCTGGTCTACTAAACATCCGTGACGCAAGCGGAAATGCAATTGCAACAGACTCCGAAGCTCGCGACCTTGGTAATCTTGTTACCGCGACAACCCTACCAGGACGTCAGCTAACCACTTTCGGATACGACCTTTTTCGTCACCAAACAGAGTTCGCAACAGGATACGTTAACGAAGCGCTTTCGATGGAGATCGCTCTTACATCCGATTACTTTGCTAAAAACATTTTTGATCGTTGGTTAAACATAATTGTTCCCAAAAAAGAATACCTGATGGCATACGCAAACACATACAAGTGTGACATCACAATCAGGCAATTAAGCAGCTCTGACGAGGTTGTTTACGAGTGCAAACTTGATGATTGTTTTCCAAAGGCTATTAGAGGTGTTGGATACAACTCCGAAACAGACGACGTTTCAGCACTCGGCGTAGAGTTTGCTTACAACGATTTAAACTTCCCGAGTGATCCTGCATAATTTGATCGCTCATATATAATATTATGAATCTACCGAAGATAGAAACTCCAAAATACGAGTTAACGATTCCCTCCACCGGAAAAATTGTTAGCTACCGTCCTTTCCTTGTTAAGGAGGAAAAGATACTACTGATCGCACAAGAAAGCGAAGACGAAGCTTCGTTGATTGGTGCGATGAAAGACATTATTGCATCCTGTACGTTTGGCGAGGTCAACGCAGGAGGTTTAACATCCTTTGATCTGGAATACATTTTTATTAAAATCAGATCTAAGAGCGTTGGTGAAGAAGCTGAGATTGGTCTTCAATGTGATGCATGTGGCGAAACAAATCAAGTGGTTGTTAATCTCGATGACATTCCCGTTCCCGAGGTAAAACCCCTTCCAAAGAAAATACAATTAACGGAAACGGTTGGAATCGTACCACGCCACATCACAGTTGACAAACTTATCGGGATTTCCCAAGCCAGAAACGAAGGCGAAACAATTATAGCAACTCTTGCAGCTTCCATTGAAAGCATTTACGACGAAAAAAATGTTTATCCGGTGGACGAAGCCAGCGGTGCGGACATCACGGAATTCGTTGAAAGCCTTAATAAGGATCACATTGAAGAACTTGAAAAGGTTATTTCATCTGCTCCGGAAGTCAAACAAACCATTCACTTTACCTGCACCAAGTGCGGAGAAAAGAACACAACTACCCTGAGGGGTCTTCAGAATTTTTTCTAATATGCCTCTCTCATGAATCACTAACAAATTTATTTCAGACGAATTTTGCTATGGTGCAACATCATAATTACAGCCTAACAGAGCTGGAGAATATGATACCATGGGAGAGGGACATTTACGTATCACTTCTTTTAAATTGGCTTCAGGAACAAGAAAAAGAAGCAGCTAAAAACAATCATTAAACCACCACCAAATGAAAGAGAACGCAGACTTAAAAGGAGTTGTTAACAGCTTGAGAGCTGACTCCGCGGATCTAACGGACGAGGTTGTTAACCTCACTGAAATTTCTTCGGGTACAAATCAAAGCATTAAGAACCTTCTTTCGGTATTCACAAGAAACGCGACAACAACACAGGTGTCAAGTAAGAAAACCGAAAAGAAGTCTGCGCAGGCAGCTTTAAAAACCGAGCGCCAAACCGCTGAGGTTTCAGCGAGAGCCGAGCAAGCCAACGAAGAGGGCCAAGGAAATCTGGTTGGTGGATTTCAAACACTTTCAAAAGAATTTGAAGTTGGGAACAAACTCCGAGCTGCTGGAGGCATGATAAGCCAAAAGCTTCTTAGTAACTCAACCCTTATGCTTTTTAATTCGATCCGGCAGTATGCTGGAGATCTGCGAGAGCGACGGGTCAAGCTCAAAGAGCAACGCGAGACCGAAGGAAGAACAACGGGATTCCTGGAGAACATCGCTTTGGTCGGAGGCATGAGCATCGACCGATTGGACACCCTACAAAGCGTTTTCGCCAAAGGTGCTATTGAACGGTCTGAGATGAAGTTTCAGAACAAGGAGATTATCTCGATCAATAAGGAAAGACAAAAACTAGCTTCGGAAACAAAAGAGGCTATTACCGGTGTTTTAAACGAGATCTCAGATCTTAAGAACCAATCTGAAAACGCTTCGGGAAAAACCCTGGACAATTTACGAAAGCAAATCCAATTAAAACAAGACGAGGTTCGGGAGAGAAGAGCCGCTGCTCGTTTAGAGCAAATCCGTTTAAAGGAGGCAGCTCAGGAAGCTAAAAAGAAAGCAGGTCTTGCGGGTGCTAAAAAGCCTGCTACCCCCCGACAACCCACAAATCTTCTTTCAAGAATACTTGATCCCATTGTTAATCTTATAAAAAGAAATCCTCTTATTGGAGGTGGTGGTCTTCTCGCCGTTGGAGGCATTATGATGACTGCTTTGAAAGGCTTTGGGACTAAGTTCATGAATGTTTTAAAATCATCAAAGGCTTTCTTTGCTCGCTCGGGTGCATTTCTCAGAGGTGCTGGAAAACTCCTTGGAAGATTGGCTGGCCCAGTTTATCTCGCGATCGAAGCGGTGATTGCACTATTCACCGGATTCAAAGAAGCATTTCAAGGCGAAGGAAATTTCCTGGAAAAAACAATCAAAGGACTTTTCTTTAGTGCAAGAAACCTTGTTGCCAATGTTATCGGAGGAACAATCGATGCGCTTAAAAGCGTTTTTGTATTTGTTGCTGAACTCTTTGGAGGTGATTCCGAAGATGGATGGCTCAAGGCAGTTAAAGACTTTAGCTTAAAGGATATGATAATGGATTTCTACGATGTTATCGCAGAGCCATTTCGATTTGCCAAAGATCTATTTAGCAAAGGTCTTCTTGGAGCAAGTAAAGCTGCAAAAGAACGTCTCGCCCAAAAGGCTGAGGACGGAAATGCCTCCGCTGGCCTAGCTACCAAACTGATTGATAAAACAGAATCCGCGGGATCAGTGGTCGGAGGAGTTTTAGGTCGAGCAGCTTCCTTCTTGGGAATTAAAAAGCCCGAAAACAAAACAGGAGCAGAGGTTGATGCACTATCGAAAAAGGCCAGCTCAGGTGTTCAGATCAACGTTCAAAACAACAACGGAGGAAACATCAGCAACAACGTATCGACAAGCCAAAGCACATCGATTCCAGCTGCCGCTCCGATCGTAACTGGCTCCGCAATGGGAAGCGCTTACTAAGGTCAAGTAAGAAGTTTAATTCCGAGAGACTTGATAATATCCTCGTGCCAAACCTGAAACACCCATCCACGATCTGCGGAGTACTCGGTAGCAGCTTCCCATTTACTGGTGTTTTTAACGTACGTCATAACCTCCCGAATGTATTTCTTTGTTTTACGGCTTCGTGGTTTAGGTTCTACGGTTTGACTTTTTGGCTTGATTTCAATAAGATACCTTTTGCCATCTGCGAATTCTATAAAGAGATCTACAAAGTATCGATGCGCTTTGCCGTCTGTTCTGCAGCGGTATGGTATAACAACCTCTTCGGAGTTCCAACGAACAACGGAGGCGTTTTCATCACACCAACGGAACACCTGACGCTCCCAAAGACTGCGATATTTTATTGCGGAAACATCACCTTGATATTTCTCCCGGTTTTTTGGCTTAAAGGATCCACTGTAATATTTCATATCTAATGTTATTTATTTATTTTATTTCGTATAAATAGTACTAAAGAGTTATGAGAAGAAAACTTATTGCATTCCCGAGTTCGCTGGAGGAAGACACCGGGTCACCGAGACCAGTGATGAAACTAAGCACCAACATCCCCAACGATGCTGGTCCCGCAGGCGGAACCTTTCCGGTGACGATGTATCTTCCGTGCCCCGCAGGAATTGGCTTTTCCGATTCAGCTAGCTACAACGATGCAGAGCTTGGATTCATGGGAGGAGCGATTTTAAGTAACATCGAAACAAAACAAGCTGCGGGTGAAACCGGCGGTGCGCTGGGAGCAGGGGGTTTACTTTCCAACATCGGAGCAATTGGTACAATGGCTGATAGAATAAAGGCCGAGCTTGGTGGTGACGGAAAAAGAGCAACCGCTCAGGCTCTTTTAGCTGGAGATTCTGGTGTATCCAAAGCGATTGGTATTGGTCTTGGTACAACGATGAACAAGAACATCACCACTGAATTTACAGGAGTTGGCACAAGAGGATTTCAATTTCAATTTAAATTCGTTCCTAGCAGTGAGGCGGAATCAAAAACAATCGCTGCAATTGTTACCTATCTCAGAAGAGGAGTTTATCCCACCCCATCAGCGGGAGGTATTGCTTTAAGGTATCCACCAAAATGGCAAATAGAATTCTTAGGAAAAATCGGAGGAGGACATCTCACCTCGATACCAAGAATCGGAAAATGCTTTCTGGAATCAATTGGAACAACATACAACGGATCCAACGCTTGGCACCAAACCGAAGATGGCAGTGATGACTCCGCACCAGTGGAAACAGACATTCAGATTTCCTTTAAAGAAGAAAAGGCTTTTACGATCACAGACATTTTAAGTTTAGAAAGAGGCGAAACCGGTACTGCCGGTCGCGAAGCGGAAGACCCAACGGGTTTACCAGACGACAACTTCAGATCCGAGAACGGTGTAGGCCTACGAGAAGAAATTAATTAACACTTAACAAACAACAAAAATGGCTATAGATTTCTTTAAAACGTTTGGAAAAACCTTTTACGATTTTACCGGTGGTAACAACACTGCGTTTGTTACGAACATTCTGAAACACATTGTACCTGTTAACACAAACGACGTGGTTAACTATAAAAAGTACCGGATCAAAGATGGTGACAGACCTGAGATTGTTTCTAATATTCTCTACGGAGATCCAAAATATCACTGGACATTCTTTTTGATAAACGACGCCTTAAGGGAAGGCACAAAGGGTTGGCCAATGAGTTCCAACGAGTTTGACGAATACATTGAAACCGAATACGATCCCTACATGTTTATCGGAGGAACTCTTATTTCGGACGTTTCAACTGATTTCCATTACTCCACTCTCCCGGTCAGTGAAGCCGATGTCGATGCAGTTGACATTCTGGTTTCAAGTGATGAGGTTACGTTCTCTGTGACCGATTCCCAATTTGTTCGTAAAGACTTTTCTCGAATGGGATTAATACTAACACGACCAACCGACGCTGCAGACGTAACAACGTTGGACCTTGAAGGTAATGACAGTCCTGCCGAATCAAAAAAGATTTACTTTCGAGCACAAAACAACGACGCAGGAACAGCCTGGTTGGAGTCTGTGCAAGCAGCTGGTTATCCGACCCAAACGTTTACGATCGATGGAGTTGAAACAGTAACAGTTCCGCTCAGCTACCTTCCGAACTACTCTTACACGTATTTAAAGAATTCCACTTATCAGTTTTTCTCTGAATCAGAACCCGATCAACCGCTTTCTCATTACGGTGTTATTTCACAAAACGACGTTCCTCCAACACAAAGGATCACGTGGTACGATTATGAAACAATCCTAAATAACAGAAAGCAGGATATCATTGTTGTGAAAGAATCTGGAATCGCTGAGTTCGAAAAAGCGTTTACTGATTTGATCAGAGAATAAGCACATGGCTGAAACAGATAACATCAACGCAAACACTTCGCGCAATTTAGACGCGGAGGGTAATCCTTTGCACCCCTCCATTTATGAATTTGAGTACATCAAGTTTATTAAGGAGGGAAAGGAAGTTGATGTTGCGGAAAAACGTCTTGTCACCTCACTCGAAATTGTTGAGGAACTTTACTCGCCCGTTTTAACCGGGAAAATGGTTATAAGAGACAACGAGAATTTCTTTGAAGAATTCGGTTTAAGCGGACAAGAAATCGTTAAGGTCGGTATCCTACGTCCGGACTGGGCAGAAAACAACAGCGAAAACACCATCGAGCTTGATCTGGTTGTTCAGGACTACTCGCTTTTTGATAAAACAACTGAAAGCATCAACGTTCAGGAATACCATTTAAACCTTATCAGTTCCGTTGCCTTTGTTTCAAGGCTTCAACAAATTTCTTTGAGCGCAACGGGAAGTCCGGTTGATGAAATAAAAAGGATCTTTAAGGATTACTTGCCACAGGTTTCGATTCGGGAAGACATCTCTCCATTTCGATCTGGGCAAGGAAGAAAAACCGACACCGAAAAATACGCCTGTCACGTCAACAATTTAAAAACGATTATAACAAATCGAACACCTCTGCAGGCAATTGATTGGCTTAAAAGATGTTGCTACGATAACTTTTGGTCACCGTTTTTTATCTGGTCCTCGATGCTGTATGATAAAAGCATTCGACTCGCGAGCTGGAGAAACATTAATGACCCTGAACTGAATCCCATTTACGGAGCGGGAGGAAGCGAAGGAGAAACCCCATACGTTTACAAACCCTTTAAAGAAAGTGACTCCGGTGATGGCAACAAAGGTGAAAGACAAAGGCATTTAAAAGAACTTTCTTCTAAGATCATAGGCATTCGTTCTAATTTAAGTCTTAACAAACTACAACAAACGGTCGCTGGAGCAGGGCCAGCAAACATCACCGAAATAATTGATCTCAACAGCAGAAGCTACATCGAGAAAAAATCAAAGCTTGCGCCCGAGACCAAGCCTCAATACAGAAACCAAGACCAAGAAGCCGAGGAGCCTATTTCTTTTAATTACCTGCAAAACCTTGATGGCGTAGACCCTTATAAGTTTGATTCAGACAACCTAACTGCAAACAAAGATCTCTTTTACTTTCCTCTTTCTCCTTACGGTGATGGTTATTTGTCTGCTGCGGAGATAACATTTGAGGCACAAGAATACTTTAAACATTACAAGTCTTCGATCGAATCTGTTACTCACGACATCACCATTTACGGTGACGAGGCTGTTCACCCCGGCCGAAGAATTAAAATAGAAATCCCAAAGGCATTGGACACATCCGAAAATGATCCCGGTATTGACGAACTCATTTCCGGAACCTACATTGTCTTGGTTACAGTTCACACTTTTAAAAGCGGTGTTTATGTTAATCGACTAAAGATCGCAAAAGAAAGCAAATACAACCCAGAATTTGAGATCGAAGAAAGATGAATTTACAAAATTGGTTTATGGGAGTCGTTGAGGATGTTTCTGATCCTCTCGGAATGGGTCGTGTAAAGGTTCGTTGCTTTGGCTACCACAACCCCGATCGAAGTCTTTTACCCACAAAAGACTTGCCTTGGGCATCTCCGATTTTACCTCCTACCGGTCCGAGCGTTGGAGGTTCGGGACAAACCAGCGGCATTCAAACGGGATCAATGGTCTTTGGGGCTTTTTACGATGGAAACGAGTTACAAGATGCCATGATTCTTGGGGTTTTCCCTGGCGGTACAATGACCAAGATCAATTATGATCCTATTAGAAATTTCGGATTTGGTTCTATCGGAGGAACAGGCGGAGGCCTTCCTGGATCTGCTGATGCCTTTGGTAACAGCGGTCGATCTGTGGGAGGTGTTTATGGAAGCGCGAGTGGACCTTATTACAACCAACAGGGATTTTACGATTACCCAGCTCCAACCTTTGTTCCAGGCGGTTCTCAAGACAGATTGGTTGAAATAGCAAAAAGCCAAGTTGGTATCGTGGAATCAGCAGGATCGAACAGAGGTCCTGGAATTGGAAAATATTGGGCGAGCACATCTTACCCAGGCGGTTATGGAAATCCTTGGTGCGCAGCTTTTGTTTCATGGGTTGTGGAATCAGCAGGTATTCTCCCCGATGAAAAATTACCAAACACCGCAAGAGCTTACTCTTTTAGAGATTGGGCCGCAAAGAATCCCGACGTAACAGTTGGTAGAAGGCATCCAAGACAAATATACGCTGGAGACATTATAATTTACACATGGAGTCACATTGGCATTGCCGTAACTAATAGCAACGGAAGTACTGTTCAAGCAATTGATGGTAATACCAGTAACGGAGTGTATCAAAAGACCAGAAATCTATCTCAAATCGCTGATGCAATTACTATCAAATCAACAGGTCTTCAGCCTCTTGGAGGTGGTCCTGCATTGCCAGATGGCTTTCAAGGCGGTCCACTTCGTCCGGACGACGCACAAACAAACGGGGTGTCTGCAGAGGATTTAGTTAATTCGGCATCCACCGCGTATCGACGGACTCCCGGCGATGGAGATCCCTATTCCACAGGCCAAGGAAATGAATTACCAGTGGCCGAGCCAGATCCTATTCTTCGAAGCAGAGAGACACTCGGAGGCGGTCTTTTTCCTGCGGGATCAATACAGCGCGCGCAAGAAAATAATCCCTAAATAAATAAAATCCTATGGCAGATAAAGAGGAGATTCCAACTACAAACATGAGTAGTAACATGCCCCTGAATAATCAGGACGGGGTGAATGTTTACAATCAGGTTCAAAGCACCGTCTCGGGACACCAGTTTGAAGTGGACGACACCGTGGGAAATGAAAGAATTTGTCGCCGTCACGCAAAAGGTACTAAAGAAGAATGGGATGCAAACGGTGATAGAAAACTGGAGGTTCGAGGAAGAGATTACGTTGTGATCATCGGTGATGAAGAAATCGAGGTCCGAGGAAGATGCAACATCACTGTAA
>VMHT01145793.1_pt1 | contig 10587 bp, 21 predicted proteins | sample 4693611 | NCBI WGS metagenome assembly VMHT01 (sample SAMN12280063, study PRJNA550983) | marine metagenome | isolation source: seawater sampled from same location over 5 years 0.02-0.2 micron viral filtrate | place: USA: collected off the coast of southern California halfway between the port... ...
CAGTATGCCTAGAAGAACCTAGCAGGGGGGTAGCAGCATCATTCTGGATGCGTCATTCACCTACTACTAAACAAATAAAAACAGCCCTATATGGGCAAATATGGGGCTTGTAAGCATATCGTGTAATATGCCTAGAAAGCCCATATTTGGCGCATAAAGCTATAAACTTATGGCGTGATTGATAATGTAAGAGTAAATAGAAAAGCCCTGTGTAATCAAATATGGGGCTTATGGAAATATTATTATTTATTTATATATGTTTACTGGTTGCCAGAATGTGTAATCAGGCACAAAAAAAGCCCGGCACAATGGCCGGGCTAGTTATTCTGTTATCTCCCTTAGCTTTTATAAAATTCTGGTTTACTGATTTGGTCTTTAATAAAATCGGCACATTCTTTTTCAGTTTCTGCTTCAAATTCTATTGACGCATATTCCCCATTTATAAGAATAACTAAAAAATTACTACAATATTCTGTAACACAATAATTCATCACAAAACTCCCTTTAATATATGACTTACAATTAAAAAGGCAGCCAATAAACAAACCACAAAATATATATAGCAAAGCACTTTATATATAGCTTGCTTATAATCTGTATTGTCATTGGTTGCCTTGATTATGTGCTTATTCTGCTGCAATGCTTTTGACCTGCATGTCACTATCTAATGACCATTTAAGCCCTAAGTTATCGGAAATACTTTCCCTGTATGTATCCAGATCATTAATCGGCTCAGATCTAATAGGCATTAAAACAGAATAATATTCTGGATTTCCTACATCAATAAAAGCAGGGCTTGCTTTATCGTCATGGTGAATATGAATGTAACCAGTTTTATTTCCGACTAGCTTTGCAATCTTGCCAAAATCACCAATGTAAGCAGGGTTAAATTGAGCAATCTCACCCTTGCATGTTGGGTTTAAGATACGTCTCCAATCTGGATAAGTTCCGTTAATAGGTGAAAATTCCAGATTGCCGGCCTTATAAGTGTTCACATTATTAACAGTGAAGTTTTTAAACGTGACTATATCATCACCTTTTAAACCTATAATAACCTGCTTTATCGTGGCAGCAGGAATAATAAAAGACTGGAAATCACTTGTCATATTTTCAGGTGCACTAATAACCTTAAACATCATTCGGTGTCCGTCAGTTACGACAAAACAAAGTTTATTAGTTTCTGGTAAATATTGCACATTTACACCTTGCAGGTAATAACGTGCCGCGTCTTTATGATTAGCTATTAAGTTAAATGCCTTTAACTCATTTACTGTTAAATCAAATTGAATATCCATTTTGTACTCTCTCTCTTTAATTGGCATAATTGCCTGTTTTGATTACATCAATGTAATCATAAAAGCAGCGCGGAATAATCGCGCTGCTAATAAAATCACATTAATATTTTTTTAATCCTGTTTAATAGTGTTTCATTTAATGACATAAAAAAGGTTTTATTCCCTTTATGGTCATTAATAACAACTTGAAAACCATACTCTGAATTATCAAGTTTCTTTAATTCGTAATCAATAAAGTTAATTCTTTTTTGTAATTCGGTTAAATCAGTCATTTATAAACTCCAATTCATTGGCATTTTTTCGCAAGATAGCCCGGCGAATTAGTTTCATATCGCCAGATAATTCGGATATGTAAAAGTGATATTCCCTGTCTCCATTTTCATGCTGCTTATGCGTAGTCTTATGTGTAATAAAGTCATGCGAATTGCTGGCACTTGTGCCCACGACTACACTTGTTTCCCCATGTTCTTTTATGCCATAAGACTTATTACCTGTACGGCTGCCATTGTTGGCATAGGCACAAGATTGAATTTTATTCCATATTGGATAACTTTTCATTTCATAATCTCCTAAAATACAAAATCCATATTTTCAAGAATGTCATAGCATTCTGTTTTGTCATGCCCAATAAAGCGCAATGTCTTATAAAACATTGCGCCGAAATCGTCTTGAGCCTGTACTGAAAAATGATGCACACCTGATATGTCAGTATGTGAAAACCAAAAATCGATGATTGATAAATCCATTGTCATAGTCTCCCTTAATCTCTAGCAATCGCATAAATTGCAGCGCCAAACATAAGAATGGATGTAACTATTGAAGCAAGCCCGGCAATCATGCCAGCGTCACCCATTTGTGTGATAAATAACTCAGCAGCAATTAGAAGAAACAAACCTGAAACTGCCCAAAATAAAAAATCTAAAAAACGTGTCATTGTCAAAAACTCCCTTTTCTGTATTAACAACATAATCAATGTTACATACTGTCACAAATAATGCAATAGAAAAAAGCACAAAAAATGCATTTTTTTCGTCAATGATTTGACAGATAAATCTTTTATTTACCGCTTGCCCTGGTCGGATTATGCCCTGGTCGCTTTGCCGTGTGGGAAAGTGCCCACATGCCGTGTGGGAAAGTGCCCACATGCCGTGTGGGAAAGTGCCTCAATGGCGTAGGGGAAAGTGCCTCAATGGCGTGTGGGAAAGTGCCTCAATGGCGTAGGGGAAAGTGCCTCAATGGCGTAGGGGAAAGTGCCTCAATGGCGTAGGGGAAAGTGCCTATATACTTACTTGAAAATTCTTGCTGTCTTTATAGCCTTTACCATTGCAAAGGTTAATTCCCTTTGAACCCTTGCCGATATGCCTCTCTTTACTGCACGTTCAGGGTTATATTTTTTAGTATTCCTAACAGAACTTTGAAAGTGATAAAGAGGGATTATGGTTTTCTTTTTACGCTGAAACAAAACACCCTTCCCTGCTTTAATGTCGCCAGTAAATGTGTCCTTACGTGCATAAAGTGTTTTGACCTCTTTGCTTTTTACCACCCTACCAGTGCGCTTATTTCTTGTGATAATGCCACTGCTTACGCTAAATGGCACAGCCTTGTTCTTACCTAAAGGCTTTCTTGTGCCACCAGTTATGTGTAAATCCATAAAGCTTGTGTCTTTGTTTATTTGATTACCCACTGAACCCGGCGGTGCTGGTAATTCTGATCGCTGGATACTTGCAACTAAAACACCAAATCTTTTAAGCTGCCTGACGTTACTAAAGAATATTTTATGACTAAGGTTTTTGAAAAAGCTTTCGTTCCGTAATTCAAATACCTTTTTATATTCTTGCCTAACCTCATTATCCCTTATCTTAGTGACCATATTATTAAGCCCCTTTGATGCAGCAAAAGGTAATTGCTTATTCACCACCTTACTAAGTTGATTACTTAAATCACCAGCATTTGTTTCAATGCTTATATTATACATAATCGCTCCTGTGCCGTGTGGGAAAGTGCCTCATTGCTGTAGGGGAAAGTGCCTTATTGCTGTAGGGGAAAGTGCCTACACGCCGTAGGGGAAACAGGCTAGAATGGCATATCTTCATTCTTGTAATCCGATATGTTTGTAATCTCTGAACCGGGGAATAACTCTTTTACTGGATTTGATAGTGTATCCAATCTGTATTGCCTCATAATCCTAGCCACTTCGTCTAGTGTGTAAACAGGTAAATCTGTTTGCGCTAAGTTTGCCGTTGATGCGTTCTTAGCAATCGCACAACTAAACTCATCTTTACCATTTTCTTTTGGCGCATGGCAATACCATACATCTGGCGGTGCTGCCTCATGCCCTGCGTCTAATGCTTCCTTTTCCATTACAGTCCAACCACGCATTAGGCTTTTCGATCTTTGTATCACTAGCGGCACATCTGCATCATGTATTGCCACATCTAACTTTGCTTTTGCTGCCTCAAACTTTGCTGACGTTTCTGGTGACACTAATTCCTGCAATCGACCTCTGCCCCATTTAGCCTCCATCTCTATCGCCATTGCATCTAATGGTTTTATTGCACCGGCTATCTGGTCATACTGCCAATCTTTCATTGGCACATATTCTGTATCCATTCTTCCTATTGCATCTACATCATATCTACTCTTAGGCATATCAATCTTTCCTTTCACGTTTACACAGTGTTCACGTTTCACGTATATATATATATACGTGAACGTGAATGAACTTACACGACCCTATTCACTTTTGGTTCACGTTGTTCACGTTTCATTAACTAACCCATTGATAACAGTAATAAAACCAGAAGTGAACAACCTCTTGTAGAAGTTTGTCCAGCCACTTGCGCTGTAATTCTTGCCATTTTCCTCAACAGCCCTTTTCCACACATCTAATGGGATGCCTCTGCTGCCAGTTTCATCATATTCAAAGAACGTGCCAGCATCAATTAGATCGCCCAGAACCCTTAACGCTACCTTCTGGTCTTTGGTTGGCAGCTTAGATTTTTCCGGCTCACCTTCCATTATATCAAGCACAAGGCTAGTTTGCTCATTTGCAAATGCCTCTTGCACAAATGATACTTCTTTAGCTTCCAGCCACAATGGTAACGCCTCTGACACATCTTTCTGCTTCTGCACGATTAGTTCTATGGCTTGCGTGTCATTACGCCTTTTTAAAGCCATAGACGTATCTACTGCACCCAACAGTGCAGAACTGCCTCGCAAGCCCTGTCCGTCCACACCTGACTTACCTGAGTGGTGTATGACCAATACTGTGCAGTCATACCATTCCCTGAGATAGTCACATGACCTGACGAAGAAACCCATATCTTTGGCTGAGTTTTCTTCTGCACCTGACCCGGCAAAAGAACGTGCCAATGTATCCACGACTATTAGCTGTGGCTTTATATCACCAAGCGTTTCTTCTATGCCTTGCTTTAGACCTATTATGTCTGTGCCGCTTTCGATAGCCATGCCAATAGGATTAGTTACTGTGTAGAATGGCGCATCATCGCTAGATATTTTATGGTGCTTTGACCAAGCTTCTATACGTACAGTCAAGCCTGACTGACCTTCCATAGCTAAATAGACAACTGTACCTTTCGCTGTGGGTCTACCATTCCAATCTTTGCCATGTGCAACTGATAAAGCCCAATCCAGTGCTAGAAATGATTTATATGATGCAGGTGCGCCATATAATACAGCGAATGTGTTTTGTATTAGATAGTCACCAATTATAAACTCTGGCGGTGGCGTTGCCTTCAGTTCCGCTATCGTCTTTAGCTTTATCTTGCGTTCAATGCCCTTAGACTTTGGCGGCTCGATATATAACCCATTAGGCTTCTTTGGTGCGATATTAATATCAGCAATCTTGCCATCCCTTACACGTTCAATGGTGCTGAGTGCCTTGCGCCTAAACTCTTGTAATCCTCTGCCTTGTGCATCAAGATCACCGCCCCTGTCATCTATGCTGCCTACATACTGCTCATAGCCGTTATCAATGACAAACTGGACTGTTGGCGGCACACCATTCTCACGATAGAAATCTGCGACAATAGCCATAATGGTCTTTGCCATTTGCTTCTCACGACCATCAATGATTTTGCCGAACGCATCTTGCGTTATTTCCGTCCCGACCTCACCGATGCCGATTTGTTGACTAGCCAGTTTCGCAACCTTCGCAGGGAATATTGTAAAATCCTCGCTGTTAAGCCAGCTATACCCATCGCTGTGCGGATGAATAACATAGCCGCCATCGCCACGAACATCAACGCAGCCAGATATACCAGCACGATTGCGAATACCAGAACTATGTTTGTAATAATAGTGCCAACCACCGGATTGAGTTCTAGCAATCCTAGTAATCCCCAAAAGTTCTGCATTTTTCTCTACCCAATCTTTACCCTTCTTGCCATCACGTATGTCTATGTCTATGACCGATAATCCTGATAGTTCGCCTGTCGGCATACCTATAAGTTTTGCTGATGAGCTGGAAAACATAGCCACTATCGTATCAATACATTGCGTTGCTGCCTTGTAGCCACCATCGACTATTGGACGTTTCTTTTCATCACATGGGAATACAGGGTATTCTTCAGCCACCTCTAAGGCTCTGTCTATTATGTCGCTCATGCTACCTCTCATTCCCCCCCTATCAGTGTCATGGTCGGCATGGGAGAGGGAGAAACCACGCCGACCACCGATACTACTACTCCGGGAACTCGTCCTGTTCTGTAGTACCCACCTCAACCGCAAGTCCTCCCTGCTGGCTGAGTTCTGCTGGTGCAGCCACCATTTCGACTATAGAAAATTGTGGGACATTTGTGCTTCCCATTCCTTTCCTAACAGGCAATGCACCATCAAACTGAACCATTGGCAGCTTACCTTCTGCTACCTTTTCTTCATACGCTCTATAAAGCTGACCTATACCATCGTTTGCGCCAGCACCATTAGCTGACCACTCGACTGAACCCCCAAACAATTCTTGTGAGAATATGCTTACCTTAAAGCCACGTTTCCATTCTCGACCATCTGAAGGCTTCAAAGCCCTTTTGGATATGCTTTCATCCATTACCCATTCAGGGGCTTGCCCTTTTTGAAGTAGCCCCCATCCTGTTTGGATGTTAGCTAAATCAAATACTGCTTGTTGAAACCTAAACTCAACATCACCGAAATTGCCATCTGGCATTTTCTCTGACTTCATCCAAGTTCCTGTGGAAGCCATATACTTGATATAACCACCTGTTGTATTTTCATCGTTTTGTAGATTTAATGGCATTACGTTTCCTTTCGCATTTAGCCTGAAGCCATGATTATAAACCGAATATGCGCTTGGCTTCACCGCGCAAAATCGGGTCATCCCAGTAGAAGCTGGAATATGAAGGTGCAAAGATACCTGCTAAATCTTCGATGTTTTCAGTCATGCTTACCAAGCGGTTCATCGCTTTAAACCTGACGACAAAATCATCCATGATTTGTTTGGCTTCGTCTTTGCAGAAATCGTAAATGGCAAACTTCTTTGGCGTGACATAGCAGAACTTAATGTCGTGCTCTGGCAACGCAGTAGAATAAACAGCCGCCTGTATCCTATGGCTCTCACGCATCTTGCTAGGGCAAGCAAGCGTTGTCTTCAGGTCTATGCTTACCTGTCTACCACCTAAATTAAATTGATAATCATCATACCCAAGTATCGGTAAATCAATGCCAATATCATTAATTAGTAATTTATTTTGCATACTCGTAGGCTCGCCAAACTGTGACAAAGCTTCATAGCCAATGCGTACATAGCCCTCTATGTTATCAAGTTCTTTCTGCCTTTGCGTTTCATCACAACCTAATGCTGTAGCTGCACAATACTCATCTGTTGCCATTGCAACCGCATGATCGACTACAAACATATCTTTCTTAGATGATAAGGCATAGCTGATAGCGTTTTCGACTGCCTTACCTCGTTCAAGCCTTGCGCTGATACCACCTTTGATACCTAACCCATATTTTATATACCAAGCCGCCATATCCTCACTGAAGCAGGATATTTCCGAATAGCTTGTATGCTTTCTTTTAAATCTGATGTTTTTACTCATGTTCTCCCCTAGTTACTTTTTGTAACCCTACATGCCGCAAAATGTCAACACCTTGTAATGTGTTATCAAGATGTTTTTATATAGCAGCCTTATGTAAGGTAACTTGGCAACCTTCTAAGTCTTGTTGCCAGTAGACGTTTAAGTTCCATGCGTGACAATCATCCTCGATAACGCCTACACGTTGCAGCATATCCATCACAGCTTTTATACGATTATCTATATCCATCTTTCGTTTGCTTGGTCTGCCTAAAGCTATTTCAATGGCAAATGGATAATTAATCTTTGGCACTGTTTTGCCAGCAAATAATACATCACATTCCTCTAACCAAGCTAAGTATCTTTTTGACCGATACATTCTCGCCCGACCAGTTCGCCATAATGCATTTACACTTGGCGGCAGTGGGAAGCTATACTGATATATTCCGCTTGACATTAATCCACTTTTCCATCATGTCTTCCCACTTCACTTCACCCTTAGTTGCATCCTTAATGTCTGACATTGTGAATGGTGAAGGCATACGTCTGCCAGCCCGGTAATGAGTGACTGCTGATCTTGAAACGCCAATCTTTTGCGCCATCTTTTCATCAGTCAGACTTTCCCTCTGCATCCATTCTTCTAAGTTCATTGAGTATCTCTTTCTTCTTTAGACAGTAAACTCCGTCCATTCCAAGTCCATAAACTCTCTTGGCGGTTCGTCTGCGTAAGTATCTTTCACAGCTATGCTTGACAATACAGCCATCATTACAGCAACCCCATTCAAGTTTTGTTTGTGTATTGACCAAGCAAGTCAGTTCCTTCACGTAATAGATTTATCAAAGCACCCTCGCTCACAGCGTATACACGAAACACATCATCCTGACCTAATACGCATATTTCTGCTGGAAAGCTGTCATCACTTGAGGGACGTAATTGAACTAATGTTTTAGATTTTATCTCTGTCATAATACCCACCAAAATAAGAACCCGACTGCACCATTTGATAATAGCGCAATCAGCGCAAGTATATCACCTTTATTAATATTCATAATATTTTCTCCCTTTAGCATTTATTCCATCTTGTAATCTGACAAGTTGTAGATGTTTCATAGGTTACACGACTATTATACCCAAGAGGATTATAGTCTGTTAAATATTTCCTTTGAGCGCGTTGCATAGCTTGTGGCGTTTCTCCAATAATCTCAACAGTAACTTTGCCCTGTGAATTCAGAATAGTATGTATTTTATAATCTTTAGCCATCTTTATCTAACCACCTGTCAATCTTCTTTTTGCCAATATAAAGTATGCCAAGCCATATAGTGAATAGTACACCATCGGCATATGACAAATTATTCCACGCATTCACTAAGTCCATTTGCCTTGTCCTCTCTATTTAAAATATCGGGGTCAATCTCAACATCATCGCTCCATAGAACTGGCATACAAGCTGCAAGCCTTGAGTTATCGTCAGTTGCCCCTGAGTTAATAACCTGCGCCTTCATCATGCAGCTAACAGGATCAAGTCGCAGTTCTGCCTCTATCAATTCGATACTTTGCTCCGAACCAATCGTAGCCTTTGTAAAAAGCATTAAGATGTAAATGTATTGTGTCATTTATCTACCCTCTGTGACCATGTGTAACAATATAGTGTTACTTATCGTAACTGTCAAGGGGTAAGAATAAATTTATCCTTTAAGCTTGCCGATAGACTTCAGCCCAAATGATGCAGCTATTGATGCGAGTATGCCATAGGTAAGCCATTCCGGGCAGTCCTCACGCAAGAACCTAAAGCCATCCTCGATGTAGGGCTGTAGTGCTGGGATAAAACAAGCAACTATGATGCCAATGAAGGTAATAGTCCAAGCTTCGTCTTTATAGCTATCTGCTGAAGCAGACATAGCTTTTTCTTCCCATGAGCCTTCTTGCTCAATCTTTTTGACAACAGCATTAGCTTTAGCTTCTTCGATACGTGCTTTCAGTTCAGCTTTCTTTTGCCGACCTTCCATCCACTTGCCAGCGACATTAGCCAAAGGTGAGATAAGTTGCTGTAACATTCTAGTAACTCCATATTGTTGGGCGTAAAGCACCGCCGAGCATATTAGATGTGGCAGTATCTAAATGAATAAACCTAGTTGTCGGATCACCTTTTTGAGCAATACCTATGCCTGTAAAATAGTTAAGTTCAATCGCACAAGCTAATAAATCGTATGCATCATTATAGGACACCGCAACATCGGCTGCTACACCATGAGCATGCGAACCCGGTCTGCGTTTGTGCATCTCATTTGGATGTTCTAAAGGGCAACGATAGCCACTAGTTATAGTCATTGACTTGCCATAGACATTTCGCAATACCTGTAAGCACTCAAGAAAGTCTGTGTTCATTTCACATTTGCCTGTAGCAGAACACTTAAATTCATCTTCACTGAAGTTAGGGTATTGTGACCAGTTAATCATCTGACTTTACCTCAAAGTTAAATCTGCCGTATGGGAAAGTGCCTTTGTCCCATGTGGGAAAGTGCCTGTGTCTTTAGGAAGATTTTGCTGTTCTTGTACATACAAACCCCAAATCAGCAAGCCCACAATTATCAGTGCAGATAGTATAAATATAATTGCACCCGTTTGAAAGTATTCTCTGTATTTAGCCATCTTACGAACATGGGCTTGACGATCTAGCTTCTCTTGTTCTTTCTGAGCCACGACACGTTTTTGGTATTCTTCTTGTATGCCCTCAAAGAAATATGCGCCATATCTGCGATTTAGCAGAACCTTTAGTTCGTATAAATCCTCTAAATGATTTTGATATTCTATGGCTTCTGTAGCTACGTCACCAAAGCTTATTGCTGATTTGTTGTAACGCTTTTCGTTAAACTGCCTATGCCCCTCGAATACAGACATGAGTGCCTGACCGATTTGCTGTGCATCGCTCATGCCTTCCTTAGTGGATTTAAGTAACTCTAGCCCCTGCCTCGCTAATGCGATGCCTGTTAGCGTTGCTGATATTGGTTCAACCATTTATCCACCAAAAGCGATATTAACCAGTAAAAGTATTATTGCCCCACCAGATCCGATGATAATCATTTCCAGCCGTTTTATGCGGTTTATTGTTTCCATAAATCTCTCGTTAGATATGGCTTCTAACGTATCAATCTGGCTTTTGATTTCGTTTATGGTTGGTCTAGCCATGCCCTAGCCTTCCAGTGCGGTTAATCGTGTTTCAATGCTTGTTAAGCGTTG
>VMHT01012007.1_pt1 | contig 10586 bp, 23 predicted proteins | sample 4693611 | NCBI WGS metagenome assembly VMHT01 (sample SAMN12280063, study PRJNA550983) | marine metagenome | isolation source: seawater sampled from same location over 5 years 0.02-0.2 micron viral filtrate | place: USA: collected off the coast of southern California halfway between the port... ...
GCACTAATTTTTGAGGATCCAAAGGTGAGGTTTAACCCACGTCCAGGCTTGACTTGGTCGTTTGCCGGTGCAAAGTCAGCCCCAGCCAAACCCAGTACCACTCAAAAATTGCTTTTAAGGATCATGCAGGGTGGCTAATCATCACCAGGAGATCCCATGATTGGGTGCTCACCTCCGATTAACCGACCTAGTCCCACTTAAAAGCGCCGGAGTGCCCGACAAACAAAGCATGGCATACCCAGGCAGGATCGTCAACCTTTTTCATTCAACGCACAAATGACAGTGCAGATCAATGGCTCCAATTGCGAGTGTGGAACGTCATAGCGGCGGTTCACAGCAGCAATGGCACGGTCAATCGAGGCACGTCCTTTGGAGTAATGCTTTTGCTTGATCTCGGGTACAGCAGCAGGCTGGTTGGCTTCGCTCAGCACACGAGCCCTAAGCAACTCTTGACGCGGGATCCCACGTTGCATGGCTTCGACGTTCAAGGCATTGCGTTCAGCTTCCGTAAGCCGTACATCAACGCGGATCGGATAGGTGCGATTGCAATCAGGCATCAGAAATCAAAGGAGACAGTGGATTGAACCTCGACTGGTTCAGGTTGACAAGCACGAACATCTAAACCCCAGCGCAAATTGCTGATCGTCACCATGGGGTTGCCAATGCGTTCAACAGAGATGCTGTCGGGGTTAGATCCGTTGCGAACGATAAAGCCATTGGCCCATTCGTCACCCCTGCGAATCTCGACTCGGGTCTTTGGATCTATTGAATCCGAGGTTGGATCTTTTGTACCAGAAAGTAGTACGGCTGTTCCATCCTGAGTGTTAGATTTATTGGATATTAAGGATCTTTTGGGTAAAAGATCCAAAGATCCATTAGATCCAGCTTCTGAGCCCCCCAGGGACCACTCCATTGCAGCAGGGCTCGCCATCCAAAAGATCCTAGGTCTTGAGCCTGTTTCTTCTGTTCTAACTGGCACAGCCAAACCCTTTGCTTTCAACGATCGCAGCTCGCGTGAAACATGCCCCTTCTGCTTGTCCAGCTCCGTAGAAAGCTCCTCGGGAGACACATCCGCGTTTAGTCCCGTCCTTAACGTCAAATAATCAAAGACGGATGCGCGTACACCGCCTAACTCCATAATGCGCTGCCCAGCCCGTTCAACCTTTTGCGCTTCCTCAAGCCCGTCAAGGTAAGTCCAACCACCTTCTGGCATGTACTGCCCCATGACGCCGCCAGACTCGTTAGCGCCGCGACCCTTGCCAGCAAATCCCACGCGTTTGTCAATGCGGGCTAAACCGTCTTCCTCTTGTGCAACCCAGCGCATTAATACGCCCCAGCTAAACACCGAGCTAATGGAGCTGCTGCCTCGGTATTCTGTAATCCAGTCCCACGTTGTCGGACGTTTTACAGAATGATGAATGACAACCAATGTGGCCCCAGTCTTGCGTAACTGGCTGATCGCATTACGGATCGGTTGTGCATAACGCGAAGTGTTTTCTTCAATACCCGTTGGCTCCATCATTGAACTCAAGGAGTCAATAATCACAAGCGGGAATTGGTGCTTCTCAATCTCCTCACGCATCCGACGAATGCCGTCTTTGGTGAAGTTGTACTGCTCGCCAGTTTCCATGCTGCAAAAGAAATCAACTGAATCACTTTTCAGCGTCTGATCTTCTGCAACCAGACTTTCACGATGTAACAAATGCAGCCAGTCACCTTCGCTTTGGTCTGTGCCAAATACAAGGACAGGCATGCGCTCATTTGGCGTCGATAAATCACGCCCCAAGAACTGCGGCACACGATCGCGTAACGCTGCAATTAAACCGGTGGAGAACGATGACTTGCCAACCTTTGGCTGACCAATAATCACGTTGGATTCACCAAGCTTGATCATGCCGTCGAGCAAGAACACAGACTCGGTGGCTTGGAGTTGTTGCCCTGCTCTGTAAACCGTACCTTTGTGGAGCCGACGCTCTGCCGCGTCAAGATATGCCTTAAGTTCGGGATCGCGAGCGTCGTCGTCCACGCCTAGCTCGAAAGCTTTGTTTCGCATCAGGGGCATCCAATCCCGTTCCCTTTCCTCCTGGATCACCTTTTCGGCGTGGAGGGCTAGGCCCGTCAGTGCTTCCTGTAGTGGCGGCTTGTTCGTTGAGGGTTTTTCTGTAGAAGGCATCTTTTGCCAATGAAGGTGAAAAGTAGTTTTCGTCGGTGTAAACGCCAAGGCGTCTCAGCTCGCGAAAGGCTGTGAGTTCGTCGCTGGATTCGTAAGGGTGCTTCAAATCCCATGCGTCTAACGCTGCATCTGAGCGTTGCCGTTGCATGGTGGTGTACTTGCCGCACATCGCTTCTTCTTCGTCGTATTCCGACGGGAGCGAATACGGCACCCACTGCAGAAGGTCAAAGGCTCGCTCTTCTGCGTTGAGATCAGTCACGAGACAAAGGCTCAGGTTCTGATGCAATTGCTTTTTGAAGCAGCAGGTTGACCCAGCCGGTGCGGCTCACGCCTATAGGACGCTTGGCGTCAACTGCAGCAAGAACTCGCGGGTCTAGCCTGACGTGGCTTCCTGCGATTGGTTCTATATCGGGCATGGATTGGGGTTGCTTTGCTGGCAAATCATGCCCATAGTGGGCACAGATTGCAACCCCCAATGCTTGAGCCGATACCTGGCCTTCATTTTTTTGAAGAGCAGCACAGATATATGTACAACGGAGAATGGCTAGCCCACAACGTTTCAGACATTGTGGACATGGACATGACGCCGTTTAAGCGGAGCATGATTGCCAAATACAAAGACGGCGAGGATGGCTGGGCTGCCCGTGGCAAAACGATTCATGATTACGCCGAAGCATGGTTGAACGGCAATGAAGTTGAAGTCCCGGAAAAGTGGAAAGATTGGATTCAGGCGTTACGTGGCGAAAAGTTTTTTGAAGGCGCTGAGACACTGGCGACGGAATATCGCGTAGTTGATGAGGCCAAGAGCTGCGCTGGGTCGTTGGACTTTCTGCTGCGTAAAAACGGGACTATTTACGTTGGCGACCTCAAGACCGTGAGCAGCAAAAAAGCTGTGTCTGGGCGCAAATTTTGTGATGTCCAACTAGGTGCTTACGCGAGCATGCTGGCTTGCCAAGGCGTTTACGCAGAAATGGCCGTGATGGTTGTCGTCGGCCCGGAGAAAGTTAAGGTGATCGAGCAAAGCGTGGGTAACTGCCTTGAGGCGTGGTCAGACGCCTGGGGCAAGTTCCAAGCAAAACAACCACAGTTCTGATGGATTGCCCAAAGTGCGGATCGAAAACTCGTGTCACTACAACATGCCATGAGTTTTCAGATCATGTCCGTCGCTATCGCAAATGCACTGCCTGCCATCACAAATTTGTAACGCGACAAGGCTTTGAAGAAATCCAAGCGCCAGCCCCACGCCATAAGCAAGTTTTCCTGCCTGCCGACATTCTTGAAATGAGAAGCCTATGGCTGGAAGGCAGGTCGTCTCGGGAGGTTGCTGAAATCTTTGGTTGCACCACGTCTTGGGTGAACAAGGTCGTCAAGCGCAAGGTCTGGGTAAACGTCTGATTGACAGGTATGCCCAGGCATGCCAGACTGTTTAAGCAATCAAGACTCTAATGACTGTTAATGACTTAAGAGACCTTCCTCTTTTTAACTATACGACTGCTCCTCACAACCAAACTCAAACAAGCAGAAAGGCTGCTACATCTATCGAGGTACATGTAAACCGTTTATGCAAATTAGTTCTTGCAGAGATCAAAGCGTCAAAAAATGGTTTGACTTGCCAAGAAATCGAAGATTCTTTAGGCATGTCAAGCGCAACAGCTACTCCCAGAATTAATGAATTAGCCAATTGCCAGCCTCCTTGCATTGAAAAACAAAAAGACGAGAACGGCTTTTTTATAAAAAGAGCCAATCGTTCTGGAAGAAAAGCTTTTGTATGGTTTTCTATTGAATCATGATTCGCGCCCCTAGCAGCATCACCTTTTCAGTGCTTGGCACCCCAGTCCCTCAAGGCTCTGTCCGTGCTTACCAAAGCCGAGTCATTGCCAACAATGCTGAAGCTTTGGCTTCCTGGCGTAATGACGTTGCAGTTACTGCTCAACGTCATAAGCCTGCAGACTGGGACATCAAAGCTCCAGTTGAGTTGAAATGTGTCTTTGTTTTTCCTCGTCCCTTACATCACTTTGGGTCAGGCAAAAACAGCACGAAGCTCAAGCCATTGGCCCCTAAGTATCACGTCACAACGCCTGACTTGGACAAAGTCGTGCGGAGTATTTCTGACTCGATTTCTGATGCTGTAGCTCGTGTTTTGCTACACAACGACTCTCAAATCTGCTCAATTTATGCAACCAAACGCTATGCAACTGATGACTTCCTCGGAGCCCACATTACCGTTACAGCCCTTAGTTGAGGCTCTGGTCAACTTTCACAAAACTGTTCCGGCAATTAACAAAACAGCAACCGCTCAATATGGGAAGTTTGCTGATCTCGCTACGGTCCTTTCAACTGTTACTCCGCATCTAATCAAAAACGGGTTGGCTGTCTCGCAAGGTTTTGAGCCAAGCAGCCATGACAACAACCCTGTGCTTGTCACACAGTTGCTCCATGTCAGCGGTGGTCAACTCATCAGCCGTTTGCCCATGGTCGTCGGTGGCCGAGGGAAGAATCCATTGCACGACTTCGGTAGTAGCTGTTCCTACTCCCGGAGATATAGCCTATTGTCCATCCTCGGCCTCACGGCTGACATGGATGTTGATGGAGATTTTGCTGATCTTGCAGAACCTGCAACTGCCAAGCCTGCGGCAAAGGTTGAAGGCGTTGCCGACAAGGATCAGCCACTGTCAAAAGAAGATCGCGAATTGTGCCTTGGCTTGATTCAAGAGCTGTCTGCTGACAACCTTGCCCGGTTTTGCAAAGACTTTCGACGGGACTTTGGTCTCGCCAGTGATGCCAAAATCGCACCGGTTCTAACTGGGGTCAAGCATCAAAATTGGATGAACGAAAACCTCAAGAACTATGTCTAACGAAAAAACACCAGAACAAAAGCGTGACGCAAAACGCCGTCACCTTCATTTCCAGGTGCGGCTTGACCCTCTGTTAGCCGCCAATCTGCAGCATTACGCCGATGCCAATCACAACGGCGTACCTAATGCAGCAATCAAAACCATCCTCTCTCAATTCTTCAAAGGTATCGATCACAATGGCTGATTTTGTCCCCGCACTCACTCACCAAATCAAATGGTCTGTCGGTGAAAACCGTTTTGACACAGAAGGCAAGCAACCAAAACAGTTGTCCTTGTTTGTCACCAAACAGTCAATTCGTGAGCTTGCGTCTTACCTAACAAAACTGGCTGGCGAAACTGATCGCATCAAGCCCGGCAAGGTATGGGATTTTGCCAAGAAGGAAGAGGTTGAAGTCGAAGGCTTCTATCTCAATGGCAAAGGTCAAACCGGTCAATACGGTGATTTTGGCTCGATCAACCTGCAGCAGATTCCAAGCAAGACCAGCATTGATTTCTGATTAACTCAAGGGCACGGCTAACCACCGTGCCTATTCTTTTGACATGAAGCCAACCATTGAGCAGGTCGAAAAAGATGGCAAACTCATTTGGCGCGTAGAAGCCGCTGGCGTTGTTCGATACCACGAACAAGATTGGCAAGCCCAATGGCTTTACAGCTATCTAACACGTCTCTATAACTGCGATGAGACCAACTCTCAGTAACTGAGCTATGGCCCCTGTGAACATGAATTGGACGACACGTCCCCAAGATCAAATTGACGCAGCCAAGGCACGGGTCAGAGACACGCTGCACGAATCCAACCCAAAGTTAACCACGCTAGAAAAAGCTTTCAGAGCATCTGCACTCCGCCAGCGATCAAAGCATCCATCTCGGCGATGTGATTGACGGCTTGATTTAAGAGCTTGCTCTGGTGCCATTGTTGCCGCACCATCGCAGTGCATAGTTGAGTCATCGTATCGATGTCTCCGCAATCCTCAATTTCCCTAATACTGCGCTCTAGGGTTAGTTCTTCTTCAAGACTCTGTTTAACGATCATCCATTTGAACGGATCGTAAGGCTCGCTTTTCGGAAGCATAAGGCTCCTCCGTCTTGAACCGTATGTAATCACCTATAGCGGGGAACAACCAGTCCTGCACTGGTAAACATGCTTCCCAGTTCAACGGATGCACACAGTTCATCACGACTGTTGTCCAAAACGCCGTGATGTAGCCCCAGTTCATCGATCAACAAATATGGCCCAGCCGCTTGCTTCTCCTTCTATAGACCAACGTTGATAGAAAGTCGGACGCGACATCTTGATCAGTTCACCTGATTTCTTGGGGTTATGACCGCCAGTTTCCATGTATGGCATGCCCATTGGATCCATGGCAATGAAATCATCTTTGTCGTAACCAACAATTACGCTCCAATGGCCACAGCCTTCGCTGTCGCACACTGCTGGTTGGCCTTTACTGAGATCACCTCTATGTAGCCAACCAACCAAGATCGGTCTGCCAGCATCGATTTCAATCTCAATGTCTTCAACTCTTACGTTTTTGCGAAACTGAGCATCTAGTCCAAGTGATCGCAACGCAGAAACTTGAGCGTGAACTTCTGTCGTGTCGCCAAACTTACGTCGCACCTGCCGATAAGCGTCTTGGCTTTTTACAACACCATGGTGAAATCCAACAACCATTGCAGCTGCTGCATCAAAGCATTCCCGGTAGCCATAGCCGGTAAGACTATCTAGCTGGCTGTAATACGGAACGCCGTAAACCTCTTGGTGGATGCCACTGGTCTTCCAGGTCTGGAACCATTCCGCTTCTTCATCAAGCAATGCTGGATCGGTTATCGAGTCCTCTAACTGCTTGATCGCTGCCATCTGGTGCGGTGTTTCCCGAAACCACTTGAAGAAAGGCAGCAAACTCAAAGACACAACGCTCGACAGCAAAACTACTTGGATAATGCCGGAGAACATGGTTGCTGCCTAGCTGCAAAACCAGTCATAAACATTGCGCCGCTACTGAGCACGACAATCAGAACGCTGATCACGACAGCTAACACGGATGGCATGAAACTACTTCTCTACCCTTTCGGCTGGGAAAAGCAAACTCTTCAAATACGTGCAGGCCACATCGTCCAGCTCGTTATCAGTCTGCTCGCTGAGTTTGACCAGACAGTCAAGTAGTAGCTGTTTTACAGCCTTTGATTTGATGAATCCAAACAGAATTGGCTTTAGTAGTAAAACCATGGGATCACTGTGTGTGCAAAAAGTCTAATTCCTATTGGCGTGTCCTTCCAGTCGTGCGACATTTTGCTCTAGATCTGAGATTCGAGAGAATAACTCCTGATCTCTAACCCTCAGATCAGCGTGGAGCACATCCATCCGTGACGCTAAATTATCGACAGCTGAGGTCAAACGCACCAGAGAATCCCTCCCATGCTGGCTTTCGCGGCTGGCTCCTTTGATGCCAGAAGCTGCTACGCCTATTGACGCCCCAGCAACGGCAGCCCAGATTTCAACCACCATTCGACCAATAGCGTTGCTTCATCATGGCAGATTCAGTCACCGAAGAAAACGAAAAGGAAAAAGTCTCCATTGCTGACCTTGTTAAGTGCATGGTGTTGCTGTGGAGCGCCACGCTACTCACCGTTTCCTATTTGGGAATTTTCCCTCAAATGAAGATGGACAATACTTTTGTCGCATCGCTGCTGACAGGATCAATGGCTTCGTTCGGTATTGAGCGGAAGGCCAATGGCAATGGCAAGAAAAAAGAAGACCCTACAATCAAGTCAGAAACCACTACGTCGAAGCCAAAATGAGGCGTTTTCTCTTTGTATCCTGCTTAACGTTTTTTGCGGTAAGTCCTGCTTCGGCAGACATTACGCACGCTATTAAGTCTTCAATTTCGCTAACTGTTGATGGAGCGGGATCAATCTCAACGCGCCAACCCAGCTCACTTGCAGTATCTGGCTCTAACGTCACTCTGGGTACTGCTCCTGCTTTGGGGACACTTACTTCCGGCACCGCTCTTGGTTACACTCCTGGTGTTTACAGTGTTACTACTGCTGGTGACAGCTTTTCGTATTCAGAGTCATACATAGAAGGTGATGACGTTCCAGCCGTGCTTTCAACAACTGTTACTGGTGGCCTAGTCCCTGCCTTGCCAATTTTTGGGAATACGACAACAACAGCAGGCGGAGTAGCTGGCACTTTAGCTGGAACGATTGCGACCGATGGGGCATTATCAATCACCGCTGGCGGTGCTGGTACCACAGCAATTGGACAAGTAGTCCAAGAGCTAACTATTAGATGAAAATATTGCTGTTGTTGCTTTTGGCTGTTCCAGCGGCACATGCGTATCCTGTGGTGCCAAATTTCAAACAAGGTACTCTTACGTCCCACACAGAAACCACAAGCAAGGTCACTGAAACAATCGTCAGCGAGGACTTTGCTACCGGTTATGAATACAGTACAAGTGGCAATAACATCCAACCTGATGGTCCGATCAACCCTATTGCCAACACCACGATTAACGGATGGACTTCTTTAGGGCAAGGACCAAACTGGTCAGTCGTCAATCAGGGAGAGCCGTTTCAGTTTGTTCAGACTCTTCACGGCCCAGGATTAAAAAATCGGACGACCGTGCAGCGTTTAAGCGAGGTTACAAGCATCACGGATACAGTCTCTACCTTCTCGGAATAATCCTTTGCGCTCCTGTTAACGCAAACGATATTGGTGGCATATCTGCAACCGCATCTCCAACTGCCACATCGTCTGGATCAGTAAGTAACCAGGCTGTGCAAATAATGCAAGGGACAGCAATAACTAATACCTATGGCGGCAACATTCAATGCCAAGGTCCAACTCTGACTGTTACGCCATATCTCAACCGCACCAGATCATGGAATTTGCCGTACGAGTACTCGTATCAAGACCCTGTATATGATCTAAGTGATTTAGACGATGACGGAAAATTAGATAATCCAGGGGATGTTTTATTCTTCAAGGACACAAGAACAGGGCAGAAAGATAACCACAATTGGAACGTTGGGCTGTCAATACAAGCCACAATTCCGCTTGATGGTGGACTGCAAGAACGCTGCAAAGCAGCAGTAGATACGCAGCTTCAATTACAACAGCAGGCCCTAGCTAATCGAAGATTAGATTTTGAGGTCTCAAGGCTCAAGCATTGCGGCGAGCTAATGCTCAAGGGGATTCGCTTTGCGCCTAGGTCGCCTTATGCAAAAGTCTGTGCTGACGTAAGAATCAACTATCCAACGCCCCACACACATCCTATTTCCGTCGTGCCCGCTGCAGCTTCCTCCGCTGCCAAGAAGACTCAACCTTGACCTGACGACCCAAGGCTTTTTGGATCTTGACCATCACCTTCTTGACGATTGGCTTGATCAACTTCAGCAGGAATGGTGTTGCCAAAGCAGCTGACACACCAATCACAGACGACGCCGCAACTGTTGTTGCCTGCGGGATTGTTGGAATAGCTTCTACGACCTGCTGAATTAAAGGTTTTACTTCTTCGACTTCAGCTGGTGCAGGGGGGTTAGGCTCAATCCTTGGAATTTTTACTTTCGGCGTTGGTGGTGGCTCTGGTGGGTTTTGTTTTGGCGGTATAACTTTTGGCGGCTGAACCTCTGGCTCAAAATCCAACGGACTAAAAGCAGGCAGGTTGATTACCGGCACACCAATTTCAAGTGTTACCGGTGGGACATCAGGAACTGATGGTGGAGCGTTTAACCAATCGCGAATTTCTGGAACGTCTACGTCATTGATTCCAATGTCGTTTATTTCAGCCACTCAATCAGAATGGCGATTTGATGCCGCCTGGAACTGCTGGTCCAGTGCTTGTCGGTAGTTCAGGCATGACATCATCGATTTTGCCCGGCACCATGTCAGTCACTAACTGAGTCAGCTCTAGCTTTAGCTCACTCATGTAGTGCTTGGTGATTGATGGGATGCGCGTGTAAAGCATCGTTGATCCAATCAATACGCCAACTGAAATCGTGAACGACGCAACAGACAGGCCGTTGAAAATAGGTTGCATAATCGGATGTGCAAAGAAAACCCCTTCCCTGGTGTGAGAACAGGAAAGGGGTAAGGCGTCTCCCTATTGGAGACTAGCTCAGAAGCTGTACTTAGCTCCCACCTTCATGCCATAGCCTGCATCAACGTCTTCATACTTAGCGAACGAAATTTCGCCGTACATGTCAACGTTGTCTGAAACAGCAGCGGACAAACCGGTTTTGCCGGAGAATCCAACTTCAGCATCAACGCCATCGACCGCCAAAACTGATGGACCACCCTGGACGTAGAACGCACCAGACTCATATCCAACGTGAGCGTCAAGCACTCCAGCGGTGAAATCACTGCCAACCCAGCCAGCGTTGTACTCAGGATTCAGGTAAAAACCTTCTGCTTGGGCAGGAGATGCCAGCACAGCAGCGCCAACGACGGCAGAACTCACAATCAATGCTTTGATCATTTTGGGAAGAGAAAACGTTTTCCGTAGGTACTTTAACTGGGCTAGTCAATGGACGGTTTTGAAGGTGGCCTAACGGATCA
>VMHT01023408.1_pt1 | contig 10586 bp, 11 predicted proteins | sample 4693611 | NCBI WGS metagenome assembly VMHT01 (sample SAMN12280063, study PRJNA550983) | marine metagenome | isolation source: seawater sampled from same location over 5 years 0.02-0.2 micron viral filtrate | place: USA: collected off the coast of southern California halfway between the port... ...
AGAACATAAATACCGACAATAGAGAGACAAAAAAAAAGAACAATATTGTAGTTGATGTATATATGTAATACGAATAACAAATCACTAACCTTAGGAGAACATAAATACCTTAATATAGCGAGTTCACTCAGGAGCGGCACATCATATAACTGTCATAAGATACACCTATGAAAAAAGTATATGGGCGAAACGAATGCAACCTATTACTGTAGCTAGGAAAGCGCAAATACCCTACATATATAGAATATATATATATAAGACCACCAACTATCCCTATCCCCAGTCCGTTAGGAGGGGGGCTATAAACTTACTGATTTTATTAATCTTTGTTTTTTTTAGGTCTGGTTCCTACTTTTTAAGGGCTTGTTTTTTTTTGGTTTACTATATCTATTCTTTCAGCCGCTTTTACATGAACACCAGCGTCTCACCTAGATTTTTTTTATCCTTGTATTTTGGCTTCTTTACTTTTATGGTGTGCATGTTGCATGGCGTTTCTTGGTACATGTTCTTTATGGGCTGGGAGATGATGAGGGGTTTCTCTTTTTTGTTAATTTCTTGGTTTAGTGGTCGCAGTCTAGCCAGGAATAGGGCCAGTCTTGCTTTTTTAGTTAATCGATTTAGGGATTTACTTTTATTTAGGGGCTTATTAAGAGGATGCAATTTACTAATGATCTCTATGGCAGGTCTCACCAAGAGTGCCATCTGGCTATTTTCTAGTTGGCTTCCAAATGCAATGGAAGGTCCCACACCGGTAAGCACTTTGTTGCATAGTTCTACTATGGTGGTGGCCGGGGTCTTCTTAATTGGTGTTTTTAATTACGTCGGCTATTTTTTATCTTTGGTTTTTTTGGTTTACGGTTGTTATATGGGCAGGATTGGCGGACAGTTTAGTGACTATAAGCGTGTTATAGCTTACTCCACTAGTAGTCAACTTGCCTTGGTTGGCCTTATTTCTGTTATGGGCTCTGAGTCCCAGTCCTTATCTTATGTTGAAGTGCATGCCTATTTCAAGTCTTTGCTTTTTATGCTTTGCGGCTGGGCTATTCATTCTAACTATGTTCAGTATGTGGCTTCTAGTTATAATTATTTACTTTTGGGCTCCTCCGTTTTTTGGTGCAGCTGTGTCATGTGCGGCCTCCCATTTTTTAGTGTGGCTGGAATAAAGGATGTTCTTTTAATAGGAGGGGCCTTTGTCCTTTTCTATCTGGTCTTTGTAGTTTACGCTTATCGTACATTTTTTTACAGTGTTCTTTTGGGTCTCCCGCGTTTTTATGAGTCTCTGGTTTTCAGCGAAGGTAGACACATATTCAGTTACTACCTAATCTATCTCCTATTTAATGTCTATTTAGTGGACATTTTTGGTTATGGCTTGGAATTAAGAGGCTTACCTGTTTTTTTAGTTCTTTTGCTACCAGTTTTTTTAAGAATCTGCTTGTCTGCTTCTTTAGTTTCTAGTGTAGATTTTTATTATGGCTTTAAGTCCAGCGGATTGCGTCTTTATATATTTAATAATCTATCTTCTTACGGGCTCGTTATAAAAGACTGGTCTGTTTTTTTGTTTTTGGTTTTTATTTATTTGTAGTTGCAATAGACTTCTATAAATGGCTGAAATGCAAAGAGGTGGTAGATTTTTTCTTTTGATTGCCCAAAGGTCATAATTTTCTTCTTTCTTCGGGCTAAGTAAGATCGTGCCAGCGGCTTCGGTGAAACGACTTTAGTTTTATATAACTTACTATTAAGATTTTTTCTGTTCTAATGATCTTTATGTTAGCACAGTATATTGAAAACTCACCTAGAGAGGCCGTTATTTTGCTTGGGAGCTTTATTTATAAACGGACTGCTTCTTTTATATCTTTAGAATTTGATTACCTAGTATGTCGGTTGACCGTAAATATGCTTTTATTCTTGAAGTTTTCTTATTGCTCTCGTTGCCATCGGGATATTTCTAGATTAACATAGCTATTTAAAAAAATCCAGTGTCATTTAAATACTTAATTCTATTATTTCTAATTTTTATTCCTTACAATTAAAGCAAACTTTCCTTTATTAGTGTTTATTGAATTTTTTTGCGGATTTAGGTACTCACTGCTGCAGCCGTCTTCTACGAAAAAAGGCTTAACATGGGACTGTGTTCACAATCTATTTTGGTTATTCCTTTATTTATATTTGTTTTTTATAGGGGCTTTTTAAATTGTTTAGGTTTGATTACTTTTCCATTGGCCACTGTTTTTGTGGTGGTTTTTGTAGTAACTTTTAGCTGCATTTTTATAAAGCTTTTAAGCACACGCAGGTATTTAATTAGTTTCTTAAGGCATTTTTGTCCTACCAGGGTCAACACTAAAGAGCGTCTTTACTATTGGGGCTGGATCCCCAAGCCAATGATGGATATTTACACCCAACGCGGCTCTGGCCACCGTTGGGATCGCTGGAGTGCTTTTCGCTATAAGCGTTTTTGCAAGGCAGGATTTAACCTTCACACACGTGAAGAAGAATTTGAAATTGAGCAATATAGAGACTACGCTATGGTTCAAGGACTTGCACGACTTGTCAGCTACTTAGAGCTGCTGGGTTATCTAATTCGTCCTGTCTCTTTGTCACTACGTCTAGTTGCCAACATATCCTGTGGTCACATATTAATGGTATTGGCTGTAGGATCTGCTGGCTTTAACGTGTTTACTATATTTGGCCCAGTTTTGTTTGTGTGCGGTCTAGCGACTTTGGTTTGTTTTGTTCAATGTTATGTTTTTTATACTTTATGGTCCATGTATATGGAAGAATAGTCGCCCTCCCATAGAGTTAGGCAATTATATAATCTTATTGTAGGCATCTCTCACATTCCAAGATGCCGAAAATCTTACTGTTTATGTCTAACTCTTTAATAGACTTTCTTCTGGTGTTGTGTCTCTGTTTGCTTTTTGGTCTTGAGTTTAACATTATAAATTATTTGTGGTTTTCTGGAATAAGACTTTTTTTTTATTATTTGGGCTCTTTGATCAGGTGGCTTCCCATTTTTATTGGGATTCAATTAGGCTTTTATTTTTATTTGTATGGATTAGAATATCAGTACTTTTTTTCAGTTTTTAGCAAAGCTTTTTATGTAAGAATGTTAATTTGGCTAAATGTATTAAGGAGGGAGTTCTTTTTTTGTCTCAGATACTTATTTGCTTCTTTTAGTCTTTTGAATTATCTGCTAATTGGCGGAATTTACTTTTTTTCTTTTTCTGTTTTAAGGCAGTATGTTTTCGCTCTTTTGACATGTTTTATTTATTTGTTAGTCATTCATGAATTTAGCTTTTTTTCTTTAGTTATTGGTTTCCCTGTGGCTCTCATTTTTTATGTAAAATTCAGTTCTCTTTACTTAAGGTGCTATTTTATATCTTGTTTGTTTCTGGTTCCTGTAGTTTTGTCTATTCAGCTTGGTAGCTTTCCTCTTTATGAAGAGTTTTTTGTTTCTTTTTTGCTTTTGGCTGTTTTTGCTTAGTTGCCCAGCTTGTTGCGTCTATACAATACTTTGGTAGTTGCAATTATGGTTCTAGTTACTTGGAATTTAGGTCACCGTTTGGTCAATAATTGGAGCTTGTTCGCCATATTTAATGCTAAGAATTTAGAATTTACTTGGACCTTGCTCCCCGGCGTATATGTTTTGTTCTGTTCTGTTCCTGGTTGTCGTTATCTCTATAATATTGAAACTGTTCACTTTGGTCCCATAAGTGTTGTTTTAGGTAATCAGTGGTACTGGTCTTATCAGCAAAGAACTTCATCTGAGTATCAGAGTACTCTATATCGTGGCTCTTTAACTAGTACTTCTATGATGACCAATCGTTGGGCTATGAGGTATTGGGCTATTAGCTCTAATGATGTTATTCATAATTGGAGGGTCGCTGGCTGCAGAGACACCACTCTAAGAATAAAGATGGATGCCTACCCTGGCCGCATAAACGTCTCCTGTCATGACAGAGTACGTCCCAATAGAATATATTTAAGATATTGTTCTGAGCTCTGTAGGGCCCACCATGCTTACATGCCTATAAGCTTAGTTTGTTATTATTATTAAATTTTTAGCTATGCCTAATTCTCTTAGTTTCAATTACAGTTATAGGTCTTCTCTTAGGGTTTGGTACGGCTGTCAGGTTCTCACCGGTATTACTTTGGCCCTTCATTACGTAAGATCCTTTAGAGGTCTCATAATCTATACTCGCGATGTTGAGCATGGCTTGCTGTTTCGCTACATCCATGCTAATAGGGCTTCTTTTTTTTAGGGTTTGTTTTTTTACATGTTGGCCGAAGATTATACTATGGCTCCAGTGATAAGATTTTTCTTTGGATTAGCAGGGTCATTATGGGTGTAGCCTTTATGGGAGTTGCTTTTTTAAGATATGTCCTCCCGTACGGCCAGATGTCTTATTGGAGGGCTACAGTTATTATAAACTTACTGTCTGTGGTTAGCTATCAGGTCTGTGTACTATTGTGGGGCAGGTTTGTAGTTTCTGAGTACACTGTGACTCGCTTTTATGTACTTCATTTTTTAGTCCCTTTAGCCCTAGCCATATTGGTATTGAGGCATTTACATCTTCTTCATGTGACTGGCAGGTCTTCACTTTCTTACTCGCCCCAAAAGATTTCTTTTTTTCCTTTTCTTATGATGAAAGATGCCTTGGTCTGGTCTTTTTATTTTATTGCCTTTGTTTTTTTAGTCTGTGTTTATTCTAATAGTTTAGGAGACGCAGAGAATTTCATTCATGCTAATTCTATGGTTACTCCTATACATATAAAGCCTGAGTGGTATTTTCTATTTGCCTATGCCATTTTACGCTGCATACCTGATAAGACCACTGGAGTTCTAGCACTTGCTGCTTCTGTAGTTTTACCAATTTGCGGAATACTTGGTAAAAGACAAAGCGGCCTCTCTTCAATGGGTTTCTTTGTTTATGTATTTATTTGGCTTACTGTATTTGGAAGAATGCCTATTATACTTCATTACTATTTTGGTTCTCAGGTTTTAAGTGTTCTTTATTTTTTGTATCTTTTATTTTTTCTTTAATAATTACTTTTTTACGTTGGTTTGGAAGCACAAATCATAAAGACATAGGTTCTCTATATCTATTGACTGGTCTTAGCTTTAGAATTACTGGTTCTAGCCTAAGTAGAATGCTTCGTATGGAGCTTACAGGCCTTAGGAGTAGTAGAATGGATAGGCATGCCTACAATGTGGTTGTCACTGGACATAGAATCATTATGATTTTCTTCTTTGTAATGCCCATGCTCATCAGGGGCTTTAGAAACTGGTTGATTCCCTTTATGATGGGTGTTCCTGATATGGCTTGGCCCCGTCTTAATAATTTTTCTTTCTGGATGCTGCTTCCTGCTTCTATGTGTTTAGGCTGGAGGTTGCTTCAAGGTGGTGTAAGATCTAGGTGGACAATTTATCCTCCCTTATCTGCCTTAGAGACTCCTATGGATGCAATGATTTTTAGTCTTCATCTTGCTAGAATTAGCTCTATACTTGGCGCTATAAATTTTTTAACTACTATACTTATGAATGGCCCAAAGGGCTTTTCTATGTATAACTTATATCTATATCTATATTGTATGGCTGTTACTGTTTTTATGCTCTTAACTACCCTTCCTGTTCTTGCTGCCAGAATAACTATGATATTGTTTGATCGTCACTTTAATACTTCTTTTTTTAATGTGGCTAGAGGTAGAGATCCAATCCTTTTTCAACATCTTTTCTGGTTTTTTGGTCACCCTGAGGTTTATGTTCTTATATTGCCCGGCTTTGGAATGCTTTTTCAAGTTATGGTTTGGCACGCAGGCATGGAAATGTATTTTGGTTATTATAGAATGGTCTGGAGTATCTTGTCCATTGGCTTTTTAAGGTTTATTGTCTGGGCCCATCACATGTTTTCTATTAGGATGGACACTGACAGTAAATGTTATTTTGCTGCCGCTACTATCGTTATTAGAATACCTACTAGAGTTAAGATCTTTTCTTGGATTGGTCATTTCTGTACCGGTGCAGTAGAACTTACTGTTACTGTTATTTGGAGAGTTTTATTTATTTGGTTGTTTACCGTTAGGGGTGTCACCGGTCTAGTTCTTTCTGCTGCCAGCATAGATCTTCTTCTCCATGATACTTACTATGTCGTTGGCCATTTTCATTACGTTTTATCTATGGGGGCTGTTTTTTCCTTGATTATGGGCTGGTATTTTTGGGTTTATGTTTTTACTGGTTTAGGTGTTTCCGAATTTTTTTCTTGGGTTTTTCTGGTTGGTTTCTTTATTAGAGTTAATATCACATTTTTACCTATGCACACTCTAGGTCTTGATAGGATGCCACGCCGTTATATTACATATGCAGGCTTCATGTCCAATTATAATCGTTTCTGTAGTTTCGGTGCACTGGCAAGTATTATTTTCCTCTTTGTCGGCTTAGCTGCTCTTAATCCTTCTATGAGCTCTCATTTTGCTTTTAGTATGCTTGCACTTAATACCGACCCTTCTTTTATGTTTGGCTTTCCTAGTAAAGCCCATATTCACATGGAGTCCCCTGTTTGTGCTTTTACTACCCGTTACCATGTTTTTAGAAATTAGGTTTCCACATAATATTATTTCAATCATTGTTTTTTCTCTTTTTTATGTCTCTTAATGAAAGGGGGAGGGTCTATTTGTTTCTGGAGCTTTCTTTAGTTCCCATCGTTTTTATTATGTTTAATTCCTCTACTAAAGAATCACTTTCTGCCAATGTCTATTTAGTCAGTTATTCTGTGGTTTTAAGAATTTTTTTTCTTTTTGACCTGATTTTTAGAGGGGGCTCTGATTTAAACTATTTGTTCTTAGGCGGCTTGGGATTTAGGGTTGTTACTTTTTTTGCTAAGCTCCCTGTTTATGGCCTACATCATTGGCTCCCTAAGGCTCATGTTGAGTGTTTGGCTCTGGGATCTTCTATCCTGGCTAGAATACTACTTAAGTTAAGGTCATTTTCTATTTTGGGCCACAAGTTTTTTTTTCTTCTTGGCGGCTTGTTGTGTCTTAAGTGTCTTTATGACATGTGGTTGACCAGCGACTTTAAAATTTGGGTGGCCTATTCTTCTATCAGTCACATAACTTTAGTTTTTAGTGGTTTTGTCCTTTATTATAAAATGTCCTATATTTACTATTTTGTTCCTCATACCTTACTTAGTGGTCTTATGTTTTATTATTTTTCTAAAGATTATTATTTCCTCAGGAGCCGTAATTTTTATTATTTTACAAGCTCTTCTTACTTATACCTTGTTATTGCTTGGTGTGGGGTTCCCCTATTCATCAGCTTTGTTCCTGAGCTTATGATACTAGTCAGCTTCTTTAAGTTTTCTTTTGCTTGTTTTTTGATTTATTTTATAAACTTTGTTCTGTTTTTTTTTTGTTCTTTGCAAATTTTGCTGGAGAAGTTTTTTAAATTCTTATTTTGGGTTTAACTTCTACAATTTAAGTTATCTTTTTTACTGTTTTAGTTTTTTTCAGTTTTGGGTTTTCCTATAATGAACTGCAATAAAAAAAAAGTTTGTATAAAAGCTTAACTAATAAATTTTTCAATAAACTATAAAGTTTTATGCTTTTCTTTTATAATTTCTTATTTTTGATTTATTTATAAGATCTATTTATTTTATAATTATTTCTTCTCTATAGAAGATATTTCTCAATAGACAAAAAGACCCTTTAATTTCTTTAATTTGTACAGGAGATTTATTTAAAGAAAATTTTTTGCCCTACTTAGGGGCTTAAGAGTTAGAAATACTTAAGGGTTAACAGAAATAAATAAAATTTACATCTATGTCGGCTTCTATTCTTAATTTTTATCATTATTAAAATTAATTTTCTTTGTTATAGAATTTTTTAGACTTGAGCTGGGTTAACACCTCCTTACAGAAGGTGGTATTTTATCTTTGTTTTGTTTTTTTATGTGTACGTAAGTAAATTTCGGAGTCATTCTCATATACTTCTTGAGCCATCAATACTTCCTTTGTTGGCCAGTACTTTTGCTGGTGCTGTTCTTTTAACTATAAACTTGTGGATTAATATGGTTCCTGTTAGTCACTGGGTCTTTGGCAGAGATGCTAAGCCCATACATCAACAGGGCCCACTTTTTGGTTTCGGTGGCTACTATAGAATACATTATTTTTTTTCTGGCCTAGTTGTAGCTTTGGCTATCTTTTCTCAATGGTTTTCCATGATGCGGCTGGAGACACATGCTCATACCACTCACGTAAGTGTGGCCATACGAGAGGGTTTTTGGTGGTTTTTAATATCTGAGGCCTTTTTGTTTGTGGGTTTTTTTTGGGCCTATTTTCATAACGCTCTAGCTCCTGATTTCAAGACTAGAGGTTTTCCCAATTTTAGAATACATACCTTAGATGCTTGGGGCGTTCCTCTCTATAATACTATGATCTTGATTTCTTCTAGGTTCACTCTTACTTATGGGTACCATACCTTGTGCCTTCACCACCATGATGAGTCCTTAATAAGACAGTTAATGGCAATATTGCAAGGATTTTTGTTTAGCTATTACCAATTATGGGAGTATTTTGAGTGTACTTTTACTATATCTCAAGGTTGTTGGAGATCTGTCTTCTTTATGGCCACTGGTTTTCACAGAATGCATGTGCTTATTGGTACCAGTTTTTTAATCTATAATCTTTATCGAAGCATGGAGCACGAATTTAGTGGTAAAAAAAGTACCGGTTTTGAGATGGGCACATGGTATTGGCATTTTGTCGACCTTATTTGGATTGCACTATTTGCCACAATTTATGCTATGAACTAATTGGGGTTTTCCTTTTTGTTTTAGGAATTTCATTTTTAGTTTTAATAGAGCGATACATACTTAGAAGCTCCCAGAGTCGTGTCAGATGTCGTAACACTGGTTATTTTGGTTTAATTCAAACTTTAGTAGACGGCGGTAAACTGTTTTTAAAAACTGAAGGTCTTGGTCAGTTTTCTTGTAGGCTAGTTTTTTTTATTTTCGCTTTACTTAGCATCAGCTACAGTAACAGCTATCTTTTGCTCTTAGTTTTTTTAGGTTTCTTGAGTTTGAGTTTGTTGGTTGCTACTTTTACCTCTAATAATTCTTTCGCTTTAGTTTCTTTTTTACGTGTCGTTTTAGTCAGTATTTCTTTTGATGTAGTAATGTGTTTTTATCTTTTGGCTGCCATTTATACTTCCAGTTCGGTCCCTGTCATAGGAATTTTCCTTTTTCTCAGTTTTTGTCTGATGGAGTTAGGCCGCACACCCTATGACTTACTTGAAAGGGAGTCTGAGTTAGTTTCTGGATACAATATTGAGTTCAGAAGGTTTAGATTTACACTTTTGTTTTTAAGAGAGTATAGCAGGTTTTTTTGGATTCTTGGCCTTTTTAGCCTGTTGTTTGGCTTTAGGTCCAGTTTTAGAACCCTCTTATTCCTCTTTTTAGTTACAATACGTGCTGTATTACCACGCTTGAAGTTCGTCCAAGTGGTAAAACTTTCTTGGGGTGTTCTAAATTTATTTATTTTTGTCTTAATTGGCTTGTCAAACTAGATATAGAAAAAGAAATGTGTCACATAGTTCTGTAGATTCACCAATTTAATTTTTATTAGCGTGAGCAGCTTACTGCTCATATGTTTTTATTTTTAAGATTGTTGGACTTATAAGTCTTTTTGTTTTATGGTATTCCTTTTATCTTGGGCAAATTTCCTTGGTCACTCTTATGATCTTACATCCCGGTCTTCTATATTTCTCTTTTCTTATCAATTCTTCTTGATTTGTTTTTAGCGGACCTTTACTTTAATTTGTTTAATAAATCCCTTCCCGCACTGTTTTTGATCTGGGACTTTTTTCTTTTTCTTATCCGCCTTCGGAGCGATTACTGTGCAATTATGAGGAACTCCTTAAGACCCTCCCTGCCTATCAATTTCTTCGTAATCTTCGCAGTATTTTAGGTAATCGTCTATTGCGTCTAATTTCCTTTACTTTAGGGTTTCCGGTTTCTTAGATTATCTTGATCTCATACTTTCTCGATTAAGAACTATTTATTTGATATTTAATTATCGAGAAGTTTGATCTTTTATAAAAACTATCCCCCATAAAAATAATTTTCTACGGGTTTTGTTCTATTTCATGTTTTTTGATCTACACTATTTCTTATTAAAATCTTGATTATTGAAATATTGTGTTTTTGTAAAAATTATTTTCTAAAAAAAAAAATTATGATAGATTACCCTTTACCTGATATTTTACTGGAGTAAATAACTGTTTTATGGGGCTTAAATTATTGAAATATTGTGTTTTTGTAAAAAATTATTTTCTAAAAAAAAATTTTATGATAGATTACCCTTTACCTGATATTTTACCGGAGTAAATAACTGTTTTATGGGGCTTAAATTATTGAAATATTGTGTTTTTGTAAAAATTATTTTCTAAAAAAAATTTTTTTATGATAGATTACCCTTTACCTGATATTTTACCGGAGTAAGTAACTGTTTTATGGGGCTTAAATTATTGAAATATTGTGTTTTTGTAAAAATTATTTTCTAAAAAAAATTTTTTATGATAGATTACTCTTTACCTGA
>VMHT01025527.1_pt1 | contig 10586 bp, 9 predicted proteins | sample 4693611 | NCBI WGS metagenome assembly VMHT01 (sample SAMN12280063, study PRJNA550983) | marine metagenome | isolation source: seawater sampled from same location over 5 years 0.02-0.2 micron viral filtrate | place: USA: collected off the coast of southern California halfway between the port... ...
AGGTGTGGGTGGAGGAGAAGGCGGCGGCGAAGGTGGAGGGATTGGTGGGGGAGACGGTGGTGGCGAGGGCGGTGGCGAGGGTGGTGGAAGAGGAGGAGGAGAAGGGGGTGGTGATGGAGGAGGAATTGGTGGGGGAGACGGTGGAGGAGACGGTGGTGGAAAGGGTGGAGGAGAGGGTGGAGGAGACGGCGGTGGAACGGGTGGAGGAGAAGGTGGTGGCGAGGGAGGAGGCGTGGGCGGAGGAGACGGTGGTGGAAAGGGTGGAGGCGCTGGAGGCGGAGAAGGCGGAGGCGAGGGTGGAGGTGTTGGAGGCGGTGAGGGAGGAGGCGAGGGCGGCGGTAACGGTGGGGGCGAGGGAGGCGGAGACGGCGGTGGAGAGGGAGGAGGCAAGGGTGGAGGAGAAGGCGGTGGGAATGGTGGGGGTGAGGGAGGCGGAGAGGGAGGCGGAGAGGGTGGTGGAGAGGGTGGCGGAATGGGTGGCGGAGAAGGTGGCGGAGACGGAGGAGGTGCCGGTGGAGGAGAAGGAGGAGGTGCCGGTGGTGGTGAGGGTGGAGGAGAAGGTGGTGGCAAAGGAGGCGGCAAAGGAGGGGGAGAAGGAGGCGGAGAGGGTGGAGGAGAAGGAGGTGGAATGGGGGGCGGAGAAGGCGGTGGTGATGGAGGAGGAACAGGAGGCGGAGAAGGCGGTGGAGAAGGAGGCGGAAAAGGTGGAGGAGAAGGAGGTGGAATGGGGGGCGGAGAAGGCGGTGGTGATGGAGGAGGAACAGGAGGCGGTGAAGGCGGTGGCAAAGGTGGGGGTGAAGGTGGTGGCATGGGCGGAGGAAAAGGAGGGGGAGAGGGTGGAGGTAACGGAGGTGGTGCCGGCGGAGGAGACGGTGGCGGCGAGGGCGGAGGCACGGGCGGAGGCAAAGGAGGTGGCGAAGGAGGTGGCGAAGGTGGAGGGTTGGGGGGTGGGGAAGGCGGAGGAGAGGGAGGAGGCAAAGGAGGAGGTTTCGGTGGAGGGGATGGAGGAGGAGAAGGGGGTGGTAAAGGTGGTGGTGAGGGTGGAGGGGAAGGAGGGGGAACAGGAGGTGGTGAGGGAGGAGGTGACGGAGGTGGTGAGGGTGGAGGGGAAGGAGGGGGGACCGGAGGTGGTGAGGGAGGAGGTGACGGAGGTGGTGAGGGTGGTAAGGAAGGTGGTGGTAATGGTGGTGGAGATGGCGGAGGAGATGGTGGGGGCGTAGGGGGAGGCAACGGAGGCGACTGGGGCGGGGACATGGGGGGTGGAGGAAGCGGAGGAAAGGGAGGCTGTGGATAAGTCTGAGGAGGATCACAATCCACATGAGGTTCGAATGCAGTTCCTGCCAGATTCGAACGTACAAGTGCTATACGACGGAATATGTCCTGAATTCCATATTCTGTACGGTACCCTACAAACGCGATCTGAACACGATGATACAAAGGCCATCCATTCGTTGGGAGGATGTCAAGTTTTCTCCAGTCGTTTGTGTTAGACGAAAGATTGAAATGATGTGTCAAGGAAGAAAGAGATGTTTTGTACCCTCCTTCATAGACGGTCCATCCTTGACGCATGGTGTACCCTCCCAAAGCTTGTGTACTTTTGAGCCCCACTTCCGCCTCCAACACAACGTTTTCCAAATGATTTTGTTGGGCTCCAAAAGGCGCAAGCCATACCACAAGCGGATCGACGGGTGTGCGTGGACAAGACATCGTATGAAATCCTAGATATGCCGAAGACCCCAAGAGCGCGCGAAGCATACCCGCCACGTCTCCGGCCTTGGCAAGGGACCCATCTTGATTGAAATCTATCCATCTTTGTTGGTTGGGAGTGAGGCTGGACAAACTTGGTAAAAGAGTGGGCGTCCGGAAATACTTGGCCAACAAATCTGCGTCTACAATATCCGTGACCCCATCGTTATCGATATCTCCCAGCACAGAAAAGGGAGAGATATTGTTGGGAGTGTTACTTTGCAAACGACGACCAGAGAATAGAGTGGGAAAGAGAGAAGGATTGGCACTCAGCGTAACATCATTCCAAAATTCAGTAAATTCCAATTGGACCCGGGGAAGGATGAGATGTTTTACGCCGCCACATACAATCGTCATTTCCATACCAAAACTTCCTTGAGAAGATTTTCGTGTGAAGCTTGTACGTGTGAGCTCGTAACGCGTCGACCAATCGGTCCCCGAAAACCCCGCTTGATTTACATTTAGGTACCCTACCTGAACTTTACGATCATACCCGATGACGTTGGGGTCTGGTTGAGTAGCAGGATTGGTCTCTGCCTGAAACGTTCCTAGGAAGCTGTTTCCATAATGAGGTGTAAATCGATTGATCACGCCATTTTCGATCGGCTCTGCTTCAGCTGCATTGTAGTATATGCTTTGTTCCATACTCGTCACAGGGACGTTGCTCCCACACGCAGCAATGTACTGTGATTGGATATCAATCCATGAGCCCACTTCGAATTCCATGTCTGGCTGCAGCGGTGCTCTTGTCGATGTTCCTAAATCAAGAGGACTTGTTTCAAGATTCACAAAAGGCTGCAGCGATGTAAATTGGGTCGCATCACAGGTACTGTTGACGAAAACGAGTACCCGACTCCAATGAGTTTGTATTCCGACTAATCGAGGTGACGAGTTACCGTGATCGGCGGTTAGAAAGGATGAGAACTCGTCTTGTACATGAAGGTGGACCAACGAAGAAAGGGAGATGTCGAGATCGGTGAGTGTGTCATAAGTGCAGGTCACTCCAAGAGGAGAACTTCCGAAGGTTATGGAACGCTCGTTGATCGAATGTGTGGTAGTGATGGTTTCCTCGTATTCTATGTCAATCTCTTGGAATGTCAATTCTTCAGACGAAATACCGATCACCGCACCTGTCGATTCTCCCGCGACGGTGAGGGTAACACTCCCTTGTTGATGAGAAGAATAATGCCCAAGGTCGACCCGATAGATGTTGTTTACGTCGTGAACTAGATTTTGAAGTGTGAGTGCCGGGATGAATGTACCAGGAAGGAGAATCGCATGAATTTGGGATACAGTACCTTGGATCGAGTATCCTGACTCTGTATTTCCTACCGTGTAAGATGCGAGAAGACTCACCTTTTGATGTATTCCGGTACATCCTAGTTTTCGTAGCACAATCATCGCATCATTGGTAGAGCATTTGTTCATGGGATAGAGAGAGGGGTGAAGATGAAAGCTCTGTCGCGTCGCTAGGTAAACGTAAAAGGATTTTGTCGCACTCCAGAATCCAAAATCTACTATAGCCCAGATGCGTACTTTGGTAATATGAGAAGGGCATTCTGTCACCGATCGTGTGCTCAAATGATTCGTAGAAAAGGATGTTACATCTTGCGAGACCGAGACGCAATCTGGAAGATCGGACGATAAAGTAAGACGTGCATCCCGTTGAACGGAAATACGGTTACCATCTTCCATTTCAACAAACACCGCATTCAAATTCGTCGACGTAGAAACAGGGGAGGAAAGATGAGACGAGGCCGCAAATGAATCTACTAACGCCAGGTTTACGTTCGAGATGGGCTCAATGCGTTTCGGAGAAGGTAGGTCGAAGATCAATGGAGGTTGTACGGCTGTCCATGGACATTCCATCAGAGAAACTTCGATCAGAGGTGTGGAACAGGAATCGATGGCATACGAACTAGCCTGGGGTTGAATGCGGTGTCGTGACCCGATCAAAGAATGAGCAACATTGGGATGCAATGCTGTCACATTGAGCATCGTCGCATCCACGAGTTCATGATGATTGTATTCATCGTCCGGGTATACCAGTTGCACGTAAAGGTATCCCTTGCTCGACTCTGTAGTAAAGCTTTGAACAGGAGTGCTTCCAACGAAATCTGTCAGGATGCGTGCGACGAGAATGGGAAGAGTTGTAGTGGTCTCGTCGACGTGAAGTTCCATGGATTGACTTCCTACCTGAATATGAGTCGTACCTGGAACGTGCGCGGTCACCACACCTGTCCAGGGAGCCACGGTGGCAACTGTAGAATTGGTACTGTGAAACCGAGTCAATTGCGTGACATCATGATCTTGTGCAAAGACTCGTACGCTTGTCGATTGAAAGGGTATGATTGAACAACTTGTGCGCGTGAGGAATGTATCGTCGATTTCCAGGCGTAGCGAAGAAGGTCGACGAATGGGAACATCGAGTTCAGCCGTAGATCCACTGACTTCCAACGTCACGGTCATCGTTTCTGAATTTATGCTTCCCAAAGGAGCGGTGAGTTTGCAGCTGGAACCCTGACGAATCACAGATCCACTGGACGACGCACATGTGTCAAGAGAAGCTTTCTGGGTACGTGAAGATACAGTAGGATCATTGGATCTTGTGTCTGCATAGACGGTGACGGTCGCACTGGAAGAGGCATCCAGTATACGAACATCCGGGACCAAAGACCGACCTTGATCTGGATAGGCCAATATCGCTGTGATTTGTCGCGTTTTAATCAAAACATGAGCCTTTGAAACATGTGCATGGTCCCTTCCCAAACTACTATGTTGTATACCAGATGCCGATCGCGTCACCGTGTCGGCATCCGCGGTATTCTGAGTTTCTACTCCAATCCTATGATTTCCGGGAACGCATCGCAAATGAACATCGATCATGTGTATAGCAGGACCATTGGCGCTTCCCGTCGAAAAGTCGAATTGCATACCCACCCCCGTACGCATGTATGTGTTCCATACAAAGGATGATTTATCGGTGTACGAGACAAAGGTGCAGTTCGTAGTGTCGTAGAGGAGAGTGAACATTCCTGTCACAATAGTATCTGCACTTGTCACCCCAATGGAAGGAGTCTTCATGAACACGGAAATTGGAAACGTGACTTCACTGCTCGCATACAAAGTTTGAAATGGCACCTTCGCTCCAAAGATGACAAAGGAGTCAAATCCAGACGGCGGAGTCCACGTAGCCATTCCGTTGGTGCTTAGCCAAGCGGGCGCGGCTTCTAGAAAAACCCACCCGCTGCCGGCAACCATGGAATTTTCGTATTCCATGGAAACTGCCACATTCTGCCCCGTGAAAGCAGTGTGTGGGAGGGTTCCATGACATTCTCCGATTCCCGTGGATCCGTGTGGGTATCCACAGGAAATGAGAAATAAGTTGTTGTGATCGTCAACAATCCATGCCTTCGGGCTTTCCGAAAGGGACTTCACAAGTGTATTGTTGAGGGAATCGGAAACCTTGTACATGAGTCGTAATGTTTGTCCGGACGAAAGACGCGTCGTCGCCACCGCGATTTCAAATTGGGTTACCGTGTTACGAGGCCATGCTCCAACTTGGGTCGACCACACAAAATCGTCATACCCACGAACTGAAGTTTCATAGAGGGACGTGACACCGACAATAGGAAACTCGCTTTGCGAAAAGGTTTGATTTTCTGAGATACGGAATGCATAAGCATTTGCGTCGATTCTTTTTGTGAGAATATCAGATGGAGATATAAAATTACTACACGGCAAAGAGGGCGGTAGAGATGGAGAAGGAGGAAACGCAGGTGGTGGTGCCAGAGGAGGTAGAGAAGGTGGTACCAGAGGAGGCGACAACGGTGGTGCCAAAGGAGGTAGAGAAGGCGGTACAAGGGGAGGCGACAACGGTGGTGCCAAAGGAGGTAGAGAAGGCGGTACCAGGGGAGGTGACAAAGGTGGTGCCAGAGGAGGAGTTTGTGGAGGGGACAACGGCGGTGGAAGGTCGGGAGGGAACAAGGGTGGTGGAGAATATCCTCCTGGAGGAGCGGGAGGAAGTGGAGGAGGAGGGGCACTGGGAGGAGGGGTTGTGTGACATTCACTCCAGTGATGATACGCACAATCCCGGCAGCATGCTCCTCCATCATCTTCCTCGGAAGCAAATGTAAATGGCGTCGGAAGCAAAGGAATGGAAGGTTTCTCAAAAAGGTTTCGATTCTTGGAGACATCAAAGGGACCATTGACGCGATAGTCATTCAAGTTTAGAGCCCCTTCGCAATTGGCACTCGAACTCCACGTGCGTGCAGTTTCGTTGGGCAAGGGAAGTTCATCCGTCAATCCAGTGCGAGGAAGAAAGGTTCCATCATAGGAATGTCCAATGATTCCTTCTGCTGCTTCGTTTTTCAAAGGTTTCATGGAAACATCTAATCGTTTGCGTATAGAATCCGGCAATGGATACAGAATGGACTGTCCTGTGATGTAGATCTTCCATTCGTCCGTTGTGATAGAGATGGTAGAGTAGTTGGTCTCAATGACATGCCCGGTACAAACCTGACGTGCATAAGGACCCATTTCGTAGGTTCTATGACCACATGTGATTTCTGCAAAATTCCACCCATAATTGTTTGCGTTCAAACGTTGGGCATACACCGAGACTCGAAGTTGATATCGATTGACGCTGGGAAGTGTTTGAAGATGGGCTTCTGAAATGACACTTCCGTCCACAGTATGTTTGTTTAAATATTTCATTCTCATGTGTCGGTGTTGAAGGGTGAGCATGGTACGTGGGGACGAGATGTAAGAATAGAATCCTCCATCCTCTCCACGTATGTCACAAAACCCATCATATGCCATGTGAATGTGAGGATCCTTACACACACACGACAACAAGGTCGGGGAGGCGTCCACGACCAAAGACACTGCCCAAATTAGCATACATGATGAAACAACCCGACGAAAGGAGAAGAGGCTCATTTGTCGTTCTTGAACCAATGGTGTGAAAAAAAGATAGGGACCAACCAACTACCAAGCCACCAAGTGCGGACCAAGGAATCAAACAAAAATTGATCATGCGTGCGCCGGTATGCAAACTCGAAGTTTTGTGGATCGAACTACCCGAGGTACTCAGGAGTGGCCTGCATGGAGCCATGGAGTCTCTTCGCCGTGACGGAGAACAAGAAGGTCAGCCACGGTACAGTTATGTTTACCGTCAAAGCGGAAATACCGGACGTCTATATTTTATAGGATGGCAAGTGCAACTCACGTTTTCTGGAGAAACGAAATTGACGCGCATCGCCAAGGTCAATGACTCCCGTGTGGGTGCGCTCGCGGCGGTTGCCGCTCTCTTAGATCCATCTCTCCGGGACAAGGTTTCCATGTACAAGTGGATGCATGACATGGTGGAAGGGGGAGATGACCTTGCGAAAATGTGGCTGGACCGTGTTTCCACGAAACATATTCCTGTCCGTTGCGCGAAGAGGCCGGAGTAATGAAAGTAACCCGTGCTGCTCTTGTAGAGGGGCTTGTTGTAACTCTCATCAAAATGACTGCGTTCAGACGTCTATAGGTACACTCCACTGTTGTCCTACACATACCACATACTTACTGCACATACACACCAAGTGATTTCATGCGGGTGGAAGATTCCGACCAGATCGTTCCCCTTGTCACATTGGACAATGGAGCGTATGTCGCCCACGAACCAACGCTTCAGTGGCTTTCTGAACAGCGCGAGCCCTTTTCCATTCTTGCGTGTGCGGGAAAGTTTCGTACAGGTAAGTCATTTCTCCTCAATCGGTTTCTCAAGATGCCGCCGGGCAAGGGGTTTGGGGTCGGTGAGACGGTACAGGCCTGTACGCGTGGCATCTGGTTGTGCAAGAGATTTCTCGCAGGAACGGATGGAGGTCCTCGCGTACTCGTTTTAGATACGGAAGGCATCGATGCACTGGATGTGGAGTCTTCACACGATGTGCGCATCTTCGCCCTCGCGGTACTTTTGAGCTCCAGCTTTGCCTTCAATTCCATGTCTCATCTGGATGAGGCGGCCATTCAGACTCTCAGTCTCATGACCCGTGTTGCGGAATCGGTCTCCAGCGAACACCATGCTCCGACCTTGTATTGGGTCTTGAGAGATTTCGCGCTTCAACTGGTGGACGTTGAAGGCAAGACCATCTCTCACGGCGAGTACCTGGAACAGGCCTTGCGCACGGGAGGGGAAAGCAAATGCGCGACGCGCGAAGCCATCAAATCGGTCTTTCCGAAACGACATCTGGTCACCCTGCCTCGACCGCACAAGGGGGATTCGGCGCAACGTCTGGACCAGAAAGGCACCTCCGCTCTCGCTCCTAAATTTGAGTCGTATCTCAATACCTTTCGTTCTCATGTATGCACTCACGGTCGACCACTGCGCGCCGGGGGTGCTGATATGACGGGCGAAGTCTATGCCGCGTATGTGCGCGATTTGGTACATCGCGTCCAAGAAACCGGCTCCATTCCTAATCTCGAAGATTCGTGGTCGCTTCTGGCCAAGGTACAGCACGCAGAGGCAGAACGTACACTTCGGGAAGAAATGCTCTCCGTGGCTGAGAAAGAATGTCCTACCGCACCCGAATCCGAGGTCATCACATGGGTTATGGAACGCTGCCGTCTTGTGCTCGACGCAGCACCTCCTCTCATGAAACCGGCTCCCTCGAAGGACGAACTTCATGGTCGATTGGCTCCGGAAGTGATCCGTCATTGTCGTGCTCTGGGTCGTATGCAAGACGCAGCCGCACTCGGTCGTGAAGCGGCCACTCGAGCTCTCGTGGAATTCGAGTCTTCCGAAGACATTCAAACGTTGGCTCTACCGAGAGAAGATGTCATCAATGCGGCTCGTCCTCACTACGCAGAAGCAGTGTTGTCCAAGATTTGTTTCGATGTTTGGCAGCGTGCATCGGATGCGTCACGTCGCAAAGGGAGAGAAGAAGAAGAAGCTAACAACACCCTTTTGTTGCGTCAACGCGAGGCCGAACTTACTATCAAGTCGGAAGAATTGGAAGAAGCATTGGGTCGTGAAAGCGCACTCTCGGAAGAATTGCAGACGCAACGTACCAAGGTCCGCATCGCTCAGGCCGAATGTTACGTACAAACCGAAGAGACCCATACCATGTTTCATGGAGGATCGGACGACATGGAAGAGGATACCGCCGCAGAAGAGGAACGAGAGGATTTGGAACGTCGTCTCGCAGAAGCTCATGAGGAAAGGCGCAAGGCAGAGGACGAACGAAACCGTACATTGGAAGAGACTCAGGTTCGTCTTGCTGCAAGTGCATCACGAGAAGAACAATGGAAGGAGGCATTTGAGACTGGAATTGAAGAACTCAAACGCACTAGCGAGGCCATCCGAGTCCGTGTCGAACGGGAACGAGACGCCGCGTTGGCAGAGGCTCGTAACACGTTGGAGCAGAAACGAGGCATTGAATCCGAGGCGGAAAAACTTCGGGCTCTTCTTTCCGACGCTCAGGAGAAATCACTTCAAGTGCATAAGACCTTCTTGGAAGAAGTCCGTCGACGTGATGCGGAGACTCGTCAGACGGAAGAGAAACGTCGCATGGAACATGCAGAAGCTCACGCAAGAGCAGAAACTTCGGAAAGCGAAACACGAGGGTGGAAGCGCCGTGTCGACGAAATCCATCAAGAGCTGAGCGACACCAAGGAAGAAACGAAACGCTTTCGAAGCAATGCTCAAACTCACGTGGCGGAGCGTGCGCGGATGGAAGCCGAACGGGAGGGTCTCAAAGAGGAGGTGCGTCGTGCGCGGTCCGAGTGTGAAACCTTGCGCACCGCCAATGTTTCTTTGGAAAATCGCATGGCGGTGTTGGAGGCGTCCTCTCGACTGGACGCTGCCCGGAAAGCCCTGGGTGGGAACGGTATGTGACTAGAAGTAAACGCAATTGTTGTGGTGCCATGGCGTCAGGTGATGATGATGCTTTGGATTCTTTGGAGACTGAGTGTGGGAGGGCAGTGGGTATTCATGTAAAAAGATTAATTAGTAAGGCAAACAAGTTGTTGTACGTTCATACTGAACTGAAAAAAAAAATTGACCAGCTCAGTACAAAGGTCTCAAAATGCTGACGTATCTATTTCCAACCACGAAAAAAGAGCCCCCATCATCGGACAAAATCCAGGTTTACCTGGGTCCACCTGGAAGCATCACAACGTGTCTCGTTCATGCCATGACAAGAGAAGCGGAACGTCTCATGCCCATCGAACTTTCCACAGATCCTTCCTGGGACCGTCCTGGAAACCCTGCCATTTGGATCAAGGGCAAACCCCCTGTCCATGGCTGGGCCCCGGTCTGTCGTTACCTCGGACGAATGTGTCACATGCATCCATCGAATCCGGATCATGCTATCATTGTGGATGAAACCCTGGATGACCTTGGAGAATTCATTGCTCCATTCACTCAGTTGGATTCAGACGACCTCCGTCGAAAATGGATTCGTTCGCATATGAGGCCTTACCTAAAACGCTTGGAAGATACGGTCGACGACGAAACATTGTGCCTTTATGGATTCGATGCCCCAACCATTGCAGATGTTTGCTGGAGATTTGCGATCAATTGGATCATGGAATGGCATCTGGAACACGACGAGCCGCGAGACATTTTCAAAGACACGCCATTGCTTTTGAAGTGGTTTGAAGACGAATTCCCTGAACAACAAAAAGATGATTGTTGATTTGTCGATGCGACGTCTTTTTTTTAGGACGACTCTCCAAAAATGACCACTCGATCTTCATCGTCCAAGAAACGTTTGCGTCGATCTTTTAAGAAGAAGCGGTCTCCTACCAAAAACCGTTCTTCTTCCAGACGTAAATCGCCGACGCGAACACAT
>VMHT01042731.1_pt1 | contig 10586 bp, 8 predicted proteins | sample 4693611 | NCBI WGS metagenome assembly VMHT01 (sample SAMN12280063, study PRJNA550983) | marine metagenome | isolation source: seawater sampled from same location over 5 years 0.02-0.2 micron viral filtrate | place: USA: collected off the coast of southern California halfway between the port... ...
ATTGGAGCTACATAATCTAGTCTATCAAAATAAGGTAAAGCTTGCGTATAAGTTTTTTGCTCTATTAATTTTTCTGTGCCTCTGTGAAGTAAACCAATATGCGGATCAGCTTTTTCTACCACTTCTCCGTCCAATTCGAGTATTAATCTTAGTACCCCATGAGCAGCAGGATGTTGAGGTCCAAAGTTAAGACTTAATGATTTAGTTTTTTTTACCATCTTTATTTAAATTTTTTACTTCTTTAATGTAATTTGTGCCTTCCCAAGGACTTTCAAAATCAAAGTTTCTATAATTTTGTTCGAGTTTTACAGGTTCATATATTACTTTTTTATCTTTTTCACTGTACCTAACCTCACTAAAACCAGTTAAAGGAAAGTCTTTTCTTAAGGGATGACCTTTAAAACCATAATCAGTCAAAATTCTTCTAAGATCTGGATGATTTTTAAATTTTATTCCATACATATCAAAAACTTCCCTTTCCATCCAGTTAGCTGAAGGAAAAATCTTAGTAATTGAATTGATAGTTTGATTTATTTCAAATTTAATTAAAAGTTTAACTCTTAAGTTATTTTCATGTGATAAAAAAAGATAAATTAGTTCAAATCTTTTATCGTTTTCAGGATAATCAACTCCAGCTATATCAATAAGTTGCTTGAATTTACAATTTTCATTCAATTTTAAAAATTGAACTACATCTAATAAATCATTTTCATTAGTTTCAAATAAAAGCTCTTCGTTATTAATCGAAGAATTCTGGATTTTGCTTGAAAGTCCTGAGTTAATTATTTTTTCTAAGTTTTGTAATTTAGAGATCATTGTTATCTTTGTAGTGAGCCCTCTCTTCTAATCTTTTTTTGTAATTGTAAAATTCCATATAATAGAGCCTCGGCTGAAGGTGGACAGCCTGGAATATAAATGTCCACTGGAACAATTTTATCACAACCTCTTACAACTGAATATGAATAATGGTAATACCCTCCACCATTAGCACAACTTCCCATTGATACTACATATCTTGGTTCGGGCATTTGGTCGTAGACTTTTCTTAGGGCTGGCGCCATTTTATTTGTTAAAGTCCCAGCAACTATCATTACATCTGATTGTCTAGGTGAAGCTCTAGGTGCTGCACCAAATCTCTCAAGATCATATCTTGGCATCGAAGTTTGCATCATTTCTACTGCACAACATGCAAGGCCAAAAGTCATCCAATGCAAAGAACCAGTTCTTGCCCAATTAATTAAATTATCACTTGAGGTTGTTATGAAACCTTTTTCAGCAAAATCTTTTGCTAAGTCTTTAAATTCTTCTGGTATTTGCTTTTCCCTATTAGAAAAAGGATCAATTTTTATTCCCATTCTAATGCTCCTTTTTTCCACTCATAGATAAAGCCAATTGTTAATACCCCTAAAAAAATCATCATTGACCAGAAACCTAAAGCGCCTATACCGCCTAAAGAAATTGCCCAAGGAAATAAGAAGGCGATTTCTAGATCAAATATAATAAAAAGAATTGCAACTAAATAAAATCTTACGTCAAATTCCATTCTTGAGTCGTCAAAAGCTTCAAATCCGCATTCATAAGCAGATAATTTCTCGGGATCAGGATTTGAAGGTGAAGCTAAATAATTAGCCACTACGAAACCTATGCTCAAAAATATAGCAATAAATAAAAATATTATTATGGATAAATATTCAGATAGAAAGTTATAAATCATTTTTTAATTAATACCTACTTCAATACCGTAGTTTGAAGATTATTATATTAATAAGCATTTGTTATAACATTTGTTTACAAAGAGTACAGGACACAAGGACACATTTTTGTTGACTAAAATATGCTAATTTCTTAACTGCTAGATGAAAATCATTATCAAGAGGAATAAAAACCCTAAATCTAGCTAATTATGAGGTTTAAATAAGCTTTAATGAATCAATCAAATCATTAGTATATTAAATTTTTATTAGCGCAAAAAGTTTTATGAGAAGAATTACCCTTATACTTCCAATTTATAACGATTGGGAAAGCTTAAGATTACTTTTAAGAAAAATTGAAAAAATAATAAAAAAAAAGGAACATATATTTGAGGTATTGATAATTAATGACAATTCATCAATCAAAAACAAGAAAAAACTTAATCAAAATAATCTTTTTAAAAGCATAAAGAGTATAAACTTAAAATCGAATCTCGGGAGTCAAAAGGCTATTGCAACAGGAATAAAGTATATTGCAAATAATCTTAAAAAATTTGGAGAAGATTTCATAATTATGGACTCAGACGGAGAAGATGATTATTCGAAGATAATTAAAATTTTAAATTTAACTAAAAAAAATAAAGAAATAGATATCATTACAGTTAATAGATCTACAAGAAAAGAGTCTCTAATATTTAGTGTGCTATATGAAATACATTTAGTTATTACCTTTCTTCTAACATTTAAATATATTAGATTTGGGAATTACAGTTACTTAAATAAAAAAGCACTAAAATATATTTCAAAGAAAAAAGAATTATGGTTGGCTTATTCAGCCTCAATAGAAAAATATTTTAAAGATAAAAGAAGCATAATTGCTGAAAGAAAAAAAAGGTTTGAGGGAATAAGCAAAATGAATTATTGGCAATTATTATTTCATTCAATAAAAATTCATTTGGTTTTTTTAAGAAAAATACTTAAAAATTATTTTATTTATTTATTAATATTTATAGTCATAAGTAGTTTGAAAAATTTGAGTTTTGTTTTACCCATATTTTTTTTCTTATTAATCGTTCACTTGGTATTTTTAATTGTCGTAAATCACCACAGTTCTAAAATTAAATTTGAGAAAAGTTTAAGAAATATAAAATCAATAGAGGTATTAAAATAATGTATTTTTCTAAGCACGAACAAATTATTTATATTATTGTTCTCATATTAACCTCATTCTTTATAAATTTTTATTATGGACATCAAGGAGTTTACCCGCTTGATACATTCTTGTTTTACGACTCTAGTATAAGAGTCCTTAATGGAGAAATTCCAATTAAAGATTTTTGGACGTCTACAGGAATTACAATAGATTTAATGCAGTCTATATTTTTTAAATTTTTTGGAATTTCTTTTAAAACTTACGTTATCCATGCATCATTGATGAACTTGGTACTAACAATATCTACATTTTTTATTCTTAAAAAATTTAAACTGAGTAGTTTTTTTTCTTTTTTCTATTCAATAATATTTGCAATTACTGCATACCCTTTAAGTGGAACACCATTTCTAGATCACCATGCAATCTTTTTTTGTATATTAGCTATTTATTGTTATTTTATAGCTTTAATAAATAAGAGAGTATTTTACTGGTGTTCAATTCCCTTTTTTTTGTTACTAGCTTTTTTCTCAAAGCAAACTCCTTCGGCTTATCTCGCGCTTTTTCTAGGTTTTTTTATTTTAATTTATTTTTACTCTAATTTTTCTGTAAAATTATTTTCAAGTATTATTTCCTCAAGCTTATTTTTTTTAGCTCTAATTTTATTCTTTCTTTCAATTTATGAAATTGAAATTTTTGATTTATATAATCAATATATTTCCTATCCGTCTCATGTCGGTGAAATAAGAATGAATGCAGAGGGTTTCTTGACACCAATAAATTTTTCTAGATATTTTTTAAAATTTAAATTTATTCACTTATCTTATTTTCTTTTATTGTTTTGTTTAATAAGTGTAATTTTAAATAAAAAATTTTTAAAGAATAATGACTTTTATATTCTTTCAGTACTTGTTGCTTATTCAGTAATATTAATTTTTCATCAGCTTTTATCTTTAAATCAAAAATTTGTTGATCTAATAGTTCCTATTTTACTTGGTTTTTCTCATATTTATTTAATAAGATTTAAAGAATTATTTAAAAAGAAGTTTTCCTTTTTTAAATCATACATAATTTTAATTTCTATAATTTTTCTTCTAGATGTTTTTGTAAATTATATTGATAATAGAAGATTTATGGATCTTAAAAAAGTAGATCTAAGTAAAGCGGTTGATGCAGAAAATATTGATCTTAGTTTAGAGGGACTAAAATGGATTACGCATTTGTACCCTCAAAATCCTAAAAAGGAGATAGAGCTTATTATTAAAACAATTTCATCATTAAAAAAGGAAGATAGTAATTTTATATTATTAACTCATTATTCTTTTTTACATAATTTAATTGGTAAAAAATCTTTTAATACTACCAGAGTACATGATGGTGTTTCTATTCCTTTAAAAAATGAGAAAAATTTCGATGATTATAAAATCAAATTTAATAAAATTGTTTTTGACCATAAAATAAAAAAAATTTTTATAATTAAACCATTGAGCTTAAAATCAATTGATGGAATAATTAAAAGTGATTGTCTTAAAGAAAAAAGTATTAATGAGATATTAATCTCTTATCAAATCCTATCGAAGTGCTAATGAATTTTTAGTGGCGGGAGTGACCGGGCTCGAACCGGCGACCTCCTGCGTGACAGGCAGGCGCTCTAACCAAACTGAGCTACACCCCCACAATTTAATGGTGGGCGGTAAAGGACTCGAACCTATGACCCTCTCGGTGTAAACGAGATGCTCTACCAACTGAGCTAACCGCCCCATTAAATAAAGTCGAGATATACAATATAAATTTTATAAAGTAAAAAAGTATTTAATTTCTAGTGTAATTTATATAAATAGCAGTATTATTAACTAATTATGATTTTAAATTGTAATTCATGCGGTAAAAAATTTGTTGTACCAGATAATGCCATAACTGCATCTGGGCGAATAGTACAATGTGGATCGTGTGGAAATAAATGGAAACAATTTCCAACAAATGAAGAAAAAAAAACTCAATCAATTTCTAGTTCACAAAAGATAGCTTCAAAACCTCAACCTATTTCAGAAAAAAAACAAAAACCGAAAAAAATCAAAAAGACACCGGCAAAAAAAACTAGAGAAATTAGTTTATACTCTCCCGAATATTTGGAAAAAAAACATGGTATTAAAATTGATGATCAAAAATCACAAAAATCGTTAGGCAAAAATCCAAATGAGAAAGTTTCATTTGGTTTTTATAGCTCACTATTAGTTTTCATTGTGATAATTATCTCTTTTTCTCGAATCTTGTATTTTTTTCAGGAATTTATTATTCAACAAATACCGGTTGCCAAGTTTTATTTAGATTATTTTTTTGAAAACATAAGAAATCTTTTTGAGATTTTTAAAAATCTTGTTTCCAATTACTAGATTCTAGATCTTTTATATTAACAAAATTATCAGAAAGTTCGGGATTATTTTTTTTTATATCTTTATAAAAATTCCATGCCAAAACCAAAAGTGCGTTTTTTTTACTCTTTATTGCTGATTTATTTTTGATTGGTATTTTGACACCTGGAACGAACTTATTGTGTTTTAATTTATTATCTTCAACTATGAAATCTATATCAGTTGAGATTCCAAAAAAATTTAGTGCCGTAGTTGCTTTAGCTGGTGCACCATAACCTATAATTTTTTTATTTTTCTTTTTTAGATTTTTCAAGTTATTTAAAACATTCTCTTTAATTTTATAAACATTCTCCCCGAATTTTTGATAAGTTTGATAATCTTTAATTCCAAATTCTTCTTCTTCTTTAAGCATTTTTTTTACGCTTGTTTCAATTTTAACTTTTTTATCTTTTTTTATATAAACTCTTAATGACCCTCCATGAGTATCTATTTTTTCAGATCTGAATATTTTTGCATCAAATTGATTAAAAAAATAAACTAAAGAAGTTAATGACCAGTAATTGTAATGTTCATGATATATATTATCAAAGGTCATGTCCTTTAAAGTGTTCATTAAATACTGAACTTCAATTATAATTGTTCCTTTTTTACCCAATAGTTCAAGCATACAGTCTGCCATTTCTTTTAGTTTATCAGAATGAGCAAAAACATTGGAGGCTAATATTAAATCAGCATTTTTATTTAAATTTTTGATATTTCTTTTTTCTAAAAATCCATTGAAAGTTTTAATTTTATTTTTATTAGCAAGTTTTGCTAAATTTTTTGCTGGTTCAATTCCTAAAACTTTTTTAAAACCTAAATCTAAAAAAGGTTTAAGCGCAATACCGTCATTGCTTCCAATATCGATAATATAAGATTTTTTTTTATTTAACTTTAGTTCCTTTGAATATTTTTTTGCCGCTTCAGTAAAATGATTTCTGGTAACTTTTGAAGTCGAGGAAGTATAAAGATAGTTTGAAAACATTTTTTTTGGATTTACTGCTACAGATAATTGACAATTATGACATTTGTTACAATAATTTACTTCCAAAGGATACATTTCACTTTTTTCATTTTTTTTATTTGTCAAATTATTTGCTAGTGGCTGATATCCTAATGAAACAACTCTTTTAAGATTAATATTTCCACATGATCTGCAATCAAATTTATAACATTCTAATAATAATTTTTTTTCTGCTTCATCTACAAAAACATGTTTTATTGTATGAGTGATACCGTAGTTTTCATGATCTCTCTCACCCCGAACAAGATTTAAAAATGTAGTATCTTTTGTAAAAACCATTGTGTGTGCTACATTTGGTTTTATAATAGATAATTGACCCTCATTAACAACTTGAGTAATTTTCGGAGCATTGAAATTGATAATATCTTGAAATACTTCGATAATTTGTCCTTTAGTAAATAAACATTTTTGCTCTTGTTGAGGATGGTAATGGTTTGCTCTAATTGTACCTTTTTTTGAATGTATCATTCCGATTAAATTAACTGGCTCAGTTAATTCATGATTGCTAATAACTCCTCTATCATCAACAAATAAATTCTCTCCATCTTTTACATGCTCTAAATCTTTAATTAAATCTTGTTTAGACCATTTTTGTATCATTTCTTTTATGTTTTGATCTAAATTATAAAGAAATTCAAAACCAGTTTTTAATAATTTTTTATTTGATAGTGAAAAACCTAGATTTGGGACCTCATCGTTAGTTTCTTTTAGATTAATTTTAGGGTTATGTTTTTTGCAAATTTCAGCTACATCTTTTACAGTTAGTGTATCCTTAACTAAATTGAACATCTCATGATTTAATTTTTTATTCTCTTCCATAAATTTAAAGCATCTTGCCACATCTATTAAAGGAACCAGGCTTTTTATTTGTCTCCCTCCAGCAAATAGTTTTAAAGTTCCATTTTGAGAAGCTATTTTTGAAAATAAGTTGGGCATTATATCTATTCTCATAGAGTCTGTTGAATACCCGTAAACAGAACCCAGTCTAAGTATTACATAATTTTTTCCAGATTTTTTAAGTTGATCTTCATTAACAGCTTTGGAAGATGAGTAGGACAATACTGGTTTTGTTTTTTCATCCTCTTTAATATTAGTTTTTACATCGGCTATTCCCTCATAAACTACGTGAGTTGAAGGGAAAATAATTTTACATTTGTCACTTATCACATCTAAAATATTTTGAGTGCCAATTTCGCCAACCTCTTTAATCTTTTCATCTTTTGCTGACAAAGACTCACTTTTTGTTCTAGGCACATCAGTTATGCCTGCAAGATGATGTACTACATCTGCATCTTCGAAGTACTTTTTTATAAGATCTTTATCTAAAATATCTCCTTGAATAAATTCCATATTCCAGTTTCTAATCTGATTCACTCTTTCTGATATAAATCTATTATCTAAAATGATAATTTTATGATGCCAGCTTACTCCTGAATAAAGTTTACACAATTCAGTGCCTATATAGCCAAGACCGCCTGTGATGATTATTTTTTTGGACATATTAATTTTATAACATTTACATATACTAAATATTATAATAACTCAATTTGTATGAAAATTGTAGATAGTTTTATGTTTTTTGATGAAAACATGTTGTTAGATCTAAGATTAAATATTTTAGATAAATATGTTTCAAAGTTTATAATTTGTGAGTCTACCTACAACCATAATGGTGAAAAAAAAAAACTTAACTTTGATATAAAAAATTTCTCAAAATTTAGATCAAAAATCGATTATATAATTTTAGATAAACAACCAGACAATCTAAGACATATAAATCAAAATGATAGCAGCGATTTAAAAGAGTCTAAAATATTAGATAACGCTTTATTGAGAGAAAATTTTCAAAGAAATTTTGCTTATAATAATTTAATGAGCTTAAGTGATGATGATTTAATTTTGATAAATGATTTAGATGAAATACCTAATTTAGAAAACTTTATTTACAAAAAAAAAATTACGGTATTTAAACAAGTAATGCTCTATTTTAAATTAAATCTTATTTATCCTGATATTTCTTGGTCAGGAAGCAAAATATGTAAAAAAAAGGATTTAATTAATCCTCAATGGTTAAGAAATGTAAAAACAAAAAAGTATCCTATTTGGAGATTTGATATTCTGTTTTCCAAAAAAAGATATAACAATATTCAAATTATTGATAAAGGTGGATGGCATTTTACAAATATAAAAACACCAGAAGAAATTCATCATAAGATGAAAAATTTTTTACATCATTTTGAATATGAAAATAGTGGTTTAAAAGTAGAGGATATAGAAAAATTAATTAAAGAAAAAAAGGCTTTGTATAATTACAGTGCTGATCAAAGGCAAAATAAATGGTCAGAAAATTCGCAATTAAGGACTATTAATTCTAATCTTTTACCAAAATATATTTTAGATAATAAAGATAAATATATTAAATGGTTGGAAAGTTAACTAGATTATTACTAGTGTGTGCTTAATTCTTCCTTTAACTTTTCCTTCTTAGATAGTTGGTCCACATCTACCCACTCTACTCTTTTTAAAGGTTTGGTTAGAGCTACTTTTAAAACCTCATCTACATTTTTTACAGGGATTATTTCGATTGAGTCTAATACTGTTTTAGGAACCTCAATTAAGTCTTTTTTATTTTCTATTGGAATTAAAACTTTTTTAATTCCTGCTCTATGAGCGGCTAACAATTTTTCTTTCAAGCCTCCAATTTGTAAAACAAGTCCTCTCAAAGTTATCTCCCCAGTCATTGCTACGTTCTTATTTACAGGTATTTCAGTTATTGCTGAAATAATTGAAGTTACCATAGCTACACCAGCAGAAGGTCCGTCTTTTGGTGTTGCTCCCTCCGGTACGTGAATGTGGAAATCTTTTTTATCGAAAATTGGAGGTATGATTCCATAATCTAAGCTTTTTGATCTTATATAAGATTTAGCTGCTTTAACGGACTCTTGCATTACATCACCTAGTTTACCTGTAATTTGCATTTTTCCTTTTCCAGGCATAACCGCAGACTCTATTTTTAATATTTCACCACCAACCTCTGTCCAAGCCAAGCCTGTGACTACACCAACTCTATTTTCTTCCTCTATTTCTCCGTAATTAAATTTTTGAACACCTAATAAATCACTTAGATCTTTTTTATTTATTGGATTATTTACCTTTTCATTATTATCAATCTTTTTTACTAATTTTCTAGCTATTTTAGAAATTTCTCTTTCAAGATTTCTTACACCAGACTCTCTTGTGTAGTGTCTAATGATATCTCTATTTATATTTTCATCAATATTCCACTCTTCTTTTTTTAAACCGTTATTTTTACTTTGGTTGGGTATTAAATATTTTTGTGAAATATTTACTTTCTCGTCCTCAGTGTAACCTGATAATCTTATTACTTCCATCCTATCTAATAAAGGTGGAAGAATATTTAACGTATTTGCTGTTGTAACAAACATTACATCGGACAAATCATAATCAACTTCTAGATAGTGATCATTAAATTCTTTATTCTGTTCTGGATCTAATGCCTCTAATAAAGCAGATGAAGGATCTCCCCTATAATCATTTCCAACTTTATCAATCTCATCTAATAAAAATAAAGGATTTTTAGTTCCAGCTTTTTTCATCATTTGAATAATTTTTCCTGGTAATGATCCAATGTAAGTTCTTCTATGACCTCTTATTTCTGCCTCATCTCTAATACCTCCAAGTGAAATTCTTATGAACTTTCTATTAGTTGCTTTTGCGATTGATTTTCCTAGAGATGTTTTTCCTACACCAGGGGGTCCAACTAAACATAAAATTGGCCCTTTCATTTTCTGAATTCTTTTTTGAACTGCTAAAAATTCTATTATTCTTTCTTTTACTTTTTCTAATCCATAATGGTCTTCGTCAAGAATTTTCTGAGCATTACTTAAATCAGTATTTATTTTTGATTTGTTTGACCAAGGAAGTTCTGTCATCCAGTCTAAGTAATTTCTCACAACTGTAGCCTCTGCCGACATGGGGCTCATAGATTTTAATTTTTTTAATTCAGACAAGCATTTCTCTTTAGCAAGTTTCGGCATTTTTGCATCAGAAATAGCTTTTGACAGAGAAGTTAATTCGTCTTTACCCTCATCAATTTCACCTAGTTCTTTTTGAATAGCTTTTAATTGCTCATTAAGGTAATACTCACGCTGAGTTTTTTCCATCTGATTTTTAACTCTTCCACGAATTTTTTTTTCAACTGAAAGTACGCTAGTTTCCTTTTCAATAAATTGATGAATTCTTTCCAATCTTTTCTTTAAATCTAAAATTTCTAATAATTCCTGTTTCCC
>VMHT01182061.1_pt1 | contig 10586 bp, 14 predicted proteins | sample 4693611 | NCBI WGS metagenome assembly VMHT01 (sample SAMN12280063, study PRJNA550983) | marine metagenome | isolation source: seawater sampled from same location over 5 years 0.02-0.2 micron viral filtrate | place: USA: collected off the coast of southern California halfway between the port... ...
AATGAAAGAGATGAGTAAAGCAGACCACGCTAAGATTTCTAAAGCAGTTAAAGACGGACTAATCACTCAAAAGCAACACGATAAGATGCCCGCTGCTCTATTGTTAGGGATTATCAAACGGGGAGGAAATGCTGGCGCTAAAAAAAAGAAAAAGGGCGGAAAGAAGAAAAAATAAAAGACATAGTATAAAATGACTAAGTGTAGAAAGAATGATAAGAACCCACCTCTAAGTTGTGTATTAAAAGGTTTCGCTCACGGAGCGGGAGAACTAGGTGGAATATTCGCTCACGGAGTAGCGATGAAAGCACAGAAAGTAAGAAAAAATAATATTCCTCCTAAAACAGATATGATAGCGAATTCATTAGTAGGGAATGTAAAAGCGGGACACGGAGGTTTCTGTCATATGAATAAGATTAAGAAAATGGAAGGACCTAGGCACGGTGGAGAAGGATTAAAAAGAGTAGGAAAACAATTAGTTTAAATTAAATATCCTAATAAGTATAAAATGGATAGTTTGCCCGCCGACCTAATAGGAAGAGTTTTAGAAGAAGGAGGAGTTAGTCAATCGCAAGATGTAGATGCTCTATCAACTATGAGTAGAACTATGAAAGATGCTACACAACCTAGGAGAGATGAAATAAAAAGGGCGAAATCTTTAATCAAAAGAGTAGGACGAATGCCTTATGTTAAAGAGGAATATAATGATTATTACCCTAATCCATTAGGAAAAGCGATATATTCAGCGAAAGCGGATAGTGGGGGAAGTCTTTTAAAAGACGATGGAAGTTTAACATTCTCGGGAAAACAATTAAAGTTTTTTGTAGATGGAAGGAGAGGAAATACACTAGTAGATGGTTTCGGGAGACCGATTGATAGAGGGAGACAAAGACTTAATGAATTAATCCCCCCTCCTAATATCTATGATATAGATGAATAAAAAACCTTTTTATAACTATAATTTTTTATATTACTATTTATATAAATAGTATGGCGGGAAAGATGAAAAATAGGAAGGACGGAAAGTGCTTCGTGCGACGTGCGCCTAGTGGTGGAACTTACTTAATATGTCATAATAAAAAAGAACTAGCGAGACAAAAGAAACAGAAGGAAGATAATTTAAAAAAGTTTAAGAAACAACAAAAAGAGAGAGAAGCGAAGTTAAAAAAAATAGCGGAAGAAAAGAAAAAGAAAGACGCTAAGAAAAAGGCAGATAAAAAGAAGAAAGATAAGAAGAAAGGAAAAAAATAAACCTATTATATAAATGGTTAAGATTACTTATAAGGGAGAGACTAGAAATATTCCTAAACGCTATATACCCGATACGTTAAGTAAAGCGGATAGAGCGAAACAGATTAAGAGTATTTTTGAGAAAACGAATAGACCGAAAGTAGAAGTAAAAAAGAAAAGAAGTAAATGGACTATCAAATTTGATAATGAATACGGAAAGAAAATAGATAAGATGAAAGGCGGAAGGTCTAAACGGAACATAGCGAAAGTATCATCTATCCCCTTTAAAGCGATTGATGAAGTCTATAAAAAAGCGGAAGGTGCGTTTTATTCTAGTGGAAGCAGACCTAATCAAAGCGCTACTAGTTGGGCGCTAGGACGCGTTTATGCTTATATTATGGGAGGAGAAGCGGTTAGACGATTAGATAAACATATAACCGAGAAATATAAAGTAAAGTTTAAAATTAAGTGATTGCCTAAATATACTTAAAAGAATGCCTATTTATATATTTATAAGATGGAAGCACTCAAAAAAGAGAACAAATCCCTAAAAGGAAAACTGAAATATACAGAAGGCGCGCGACGTGCTGGTTTTGCTATGTTCTACGCTGAAATGGATAGGAACTTTAATTTATCAGTAAAGAATGAAAAACTTTTAAAAGATATATTAAATGTCCCTAGTGATGTAATCCCTAATCATATAGAGAATGAATTAAAAGAGTTATACGCGGAAACTCGTAAAAGTATAGAATGCCCGATTTGTCTAGATGTTATTGATAGTGATACTTTATGTCTATCCAGTTGCGGTCATAAGTATCACAAAAATTGCTATGATTTATTATTAGAAAAAGACGGAAAGTGCGGAATATGTAGAAGAAAAATATATCCTAAAAAGGATTAAGAAATAAAATATAATACTATTATAAATGACGACTATACGTGAAGAAAAGATAAACGGATTAGAAGTTAAGAAGACATCATTTTCAGTAGATAAAAAAGATGCTAGTATTCCTAAACCGCTCCCGAGAACCTATAATCATTTCTTATTGATTACTGCTAAACCTAGGCAAGGGAAAACTACTCTAATGTATTCATTACTAACTTTTAGAAAAAGTCCATATTATAGAAAGTTTGATAAGGTTTATGTTTTCTCTCCATCACTCGCTACGAGTAAAGATGATAGATTAAAAAGCGTTCCTAAGGAACAAAAATTCACTAATCTTAATGAAGAAACATTACAGAAGGTTTATGATGAAATAGAAGGTCAAGGCGAGCGTGTGCTTTTACTAATGGACGACGTAGTAAATGATATAACTAAAAACTCGGGAGTTCTTCCTTTACTAAATAAGATGATGATGAATAGAAGACATATATGCGGGAAAGATGATGATGGAGAGGGATGCGGATTATCTATGTGGATGACTACGCAAGTTTTTAATAAACTTCCTCGCTCTCTAAGAGCAACGGCAGATTATCATATTATCTTTAAAAGCACAAATAAGAAAGAATTAGATACTATCTTTGATGAAATTATTTTAGTCCCTAGACCTCTCTTTGATGATATTACGAAGTATGTATTTGATGATAAGCATAATTTTTTACTAATAGATACGAATGAAAGTTATGAGAATATGTATCATAAAAATCTAAACAAAAGACTAGTGTTTAATACAGAAATAGTCCCAGAAATTATCCCTAATATAGAGCGTTAATTACTTACTCTTTTTTAATTGAGTAAATATATCATCTAATAGTTTTTGAGGGATTTTATATCTATCACATAGAGGAACATTAACTACTCCCACAGAAGCACGACAATTTCCATCATTTTTTACACTCTTTAATTCTAAGTCAAAGTTATTAAAGAAGTCCGTAGGTTTCCTACGATTATCCTTATAGAGACAATATAAAGTATTTGATGTTGTATAGGGTTTTAACGCCTTCATATATGGAGAGCGCCACATAGTTCCGTGTGGGTTTTCCATAATGAATTTCATTTTAGGGTTTTGCTTACGATAGTAATTGATAATCTCTATTGTTTTCTTTAAGATTTTATCACCTAGAACCGCGCCCTCTTTTAGAGGTTTCATAGAAATATGACGAACGCGAGGTTTTGCTTTACTATTCTTATCACTAGTAATCGCCATATTACTAAATGAACCACACGGAGGAGACGCCCACACTACATCGGGTTTAAGTTTTAATTTTTTATAATCCCAGTTTAGAATATCTACAACTATGTTCGCATCAGTTTTATCATTACTATCAACAGATATAACTTTATAACCTCTTTTCTTAGCGTTAGTTCCTACTGAACCCGTCCCACTAAATAATTCTAAAACTAACATTTATAATTACATTAGAATTAAAATATCTATGTAATTATAAAGTTTTTTAAAATGGAAATAGGAAAAATGGAAGATTTTACAATAGACCAGTTTGCGGGTTCTATGGCGTTAATCTTAGGAAGTATAGGAGGTCTATTAATGATTATATGGAAGAGTAGATGTAAATGTTCTATGAATTGTTGCTATCTATTTCAGTGTAGTAGAGAACCACCGAAAGATGATGCGGGAACTGATGACGAAGCAGAAGAAGAAGTAAAACCTACTCTACGGAGAAGTGTTAGATTAAATCCACCAGTAGAAGAAGAAGAAATAACACCACCAGACCCTTAAAAATAAAAACTACTATGATAGTAAAAAATTTCTACGTTATAAGTAAAATGAGTGATAGTGAAGAAGAAAAGGTTGAGAGGGTTAAAAAACCGAGAACACCAGCACAGCAAGAGGCAGTAAAGAAAATGTTAGAAGGAAGGAAGAAAGCATTAGAAGCGAAGAAGTTAGAAAAAGATAAAGTTAAACAACAGAAAAAGGAACTGAAAAAGAAAATAAAAGAAAAGGTGATAGAAGAAACTAGTATGTTAAATGACCTATCACCAGCACAACTAGAAGAACTACGAGTGAAGGCAGTAGAACCTAATGTTAAACTAGAAATAGAAGAAGTAGAACCACTAGAACCAGAACCTTCCCCTCCTCCTCAACCTATTCCTCGCGCTAGACAACGGAAACAAACTAAACCGAAAAAGAAAGTTGTAGTCAATAACTACTACGAAGAAGAGAGTAGTAGTAGTGAAGAAGAAGAAATAGTTAATAACTATTATAAGAAGAAAAAGAAAAATCCATCTATAAAGAAGATAAAGAAATCTGCTCGCCGTCCCACCACACCGATAGAGAGTTCATCCAGCGAGGAAGAGAGTGATATAGAAACAGAGGAAACACCACAGCAATCATATAGTAGTCAAGCAAACGTCCCATTTAATCCTATGGGAGATATTATTTTCTGCTAAATTAATTTTTATAGATTTAAATATTTTTCTTAGATATATTATTAGATGGAAGAAATAAAACAAATAATAGACAAACTTAACTTAGATACTAAGGAGATAAAACAACTAATCAAAGAAATCAAAGCGGATTTATTAGATGAAGATTATACTAGTGATGATGAACTAGAAAGCGATAGTGATGATGACTTAGAAAAAGAATGTGTAGATGAAACCTTAAAGGTTAAGATTGATGAAAAAGATTTTATGAGTTTAGATTTAGAATATTAAATATCTACTACTAATATAATGAGTGTAAATAATAATACTGCGAGAACCATAGACGGACAAAATACTCTATTCTGTGATACAATAGAGGTTAATGAAGAAATTATATTAAATGGAGATAATGGAAATGTTAATGATATTATTAGAAGTGATGGGGTTAATTCTAGATGGGCGACATTAACATCTTTATTAACTGCTGGAACTGGGATTAATATAACGGGTTCTACTATCTCAACTGATTTAAAAAACTTAACTGCGGGAACAAATATCGCTATGGCGAGTATTGATGGTTTAGAAACTACTTATAATGGAAGTAAAGCAATCACTATCGCTTCTGCTAATACTGAATATACTGCTGGAACTGGATTACAACTATCAGTAGGAAATGAGTTCTCTACTAATTTATCTAGTTTTACTGTAAATGGAACTGCTTATAATGGAACTAGTAATGTTTCTATCACTACTCCTAATACAGAATATACGGCGGGTAGTGGTTTATCCTTATCAGTAGGAAATGAATTCACTACTAATAATCCATCAACAACTCAATTTTTCCCTATACAACAGACGGGTAGTGTGGGTCTTCCTTCTGGATTACTCTATTCTGATACACTATTCGGTTTAACTGTTGTCCCTTAATCTTCTTCATCGCTACTAATGAAACAATAAGTATCAAAAGGATTAGGTTTTTTATAAAGACATTCCATATCTTTACTATGGACTTTCGCCATCTTTCTAATCTCTTTACAACCTCTATCAGTTCTTCCTCCTATTCCAGTAGTGTAATTATTTTCTTTGTATTCCCAGAAATATATTCCGTCTTTACAATTAAAAGCAAATATTAATTTTCTTTTATCTTTTTTCTTTTGATAATCTTTGATTTTAGAATAATTAAACATTATTCCTCCATCTCTATCAAAGGAGTTATGATTACAACTACGAGTTTTTAATTCTATGATATATTTATCATTAGTATAATCAATTCTCTCGTATTTGTAAGTTGTCCTTTTTAACTCACCGAAACGAGCGTTAAGGTGCGGGTGTGCGTCAATCTCACCATTTTCTCCCATAATAAGGTCTTCTTTGTATCTTTGATTATCGCGACTAGGCATAATACTATATTTAGGATAATCTTTAAGTGAATATCGGCGTTATTATATTTTTGTTTTCTATACTTACAAAAAGATAGATATAAGATGAGAGAAAAAAATAAATCATAGTATATAAATGGATACTACTAGGAGATACAGAGAAATCAATAAGAGATACGGGCACGGAGATTTAAAACCTCCTAAACTAACAAAGAACTTTAAGGAGTTTAAATACTATGCGCCCCGAGGAGATGGATTAGACTGGATTAGAAAGGGGAATACTGCTATTTTAACTGGAAGAGATGATAATAGATTTTACGATTACGAAGATTTGTATAGCACTACTCACCTAGATAGTATTAAAACTGATGAAACTGGAAGACCTTATGTAGTTATTAGATATGACCCTAAGAGGACGGGACAAAGAATGCCGATAGAAAAAAAAGGAAATAAATGGTTTCTAGAAGATAATTTAGGTTTTACTAAAAAAAATTTTCTAGAAACACCCTTAGGAAGACGAGATAGAGATGTTTTAATTAATGAAGGGAAAGGATTAGAAGTTAGAAAAGTTATGGGGAAAGCACCGAGAGATTTTAGAACTAAGGCAAAAAAAGTAAAACTTAAAGATGGAACTACTAAGACGTTGCCTCCCGAAGATGTAGGAGAATGGAAAAGAAAATTAGGAGGAGATAAGTTTGCTAAGGCGGGAAGACCTAGCGCTCACGATAATATTAATATAACTAATAGACCCGTTGTCGCTCAATTAGAGTTTTATTTGCCTAAGGTGGAAGTAGCGACTGAAAGTGGAAAAGAAGCGGTAGATGATTATTTTGATAAAGCGAGAGCGCTTAGAGTTTATGATAAACTAACGAAGGCGACTTCTAGATTTAAAGAACCTCTAAGACAGCGAAAGGCGAGAGAAGAAGCGAAAATAGCACGAATGAATGACGCTGATAAAGAGGTTAAGAAAGCGAATAAGTTTCTTAATGAAACAACAACTAAACCGATAGGTGGAAAGTTTATGGCGAAAGCAGAAAGAGGTTTTCTGGAAAGAGAACCTACAAAAAAAGAAAGTGATAAAATAAGGAGTGGTTATAATTTCTTTGACTGGAGGACAGATAAAGATATTACTTATGAACGAAGAGTTTTAACTCCTCGTGAAGCGAAAGAGTATATACTAAGTCGCTCACACGGACACGGAAGAAGTGGATATGATTGGAAATATAGAATGGGAAAGACTGGAAACTATACAGAAGACGAACTAAAAGATGGTGTATGGGACGATACTTATACTACTTATAGACGGAAAATGTTTCGTAAATTAACTACACAGAAACAGATGGTCGCTAGAAATATTATTATGAAAGACCTTTATAAACCCGTTAGTAGAATGAATGCTATGAATAGACAAAGACAACGACGAAAACCTTTACGGGCAAATGTTAGAAGAGATAGAAATAAAGAAGAAGCATTTAGTCAAAACGTTAGAGAAAGAGACGAACAAAGAAAAACCGCGAAAGTAGATACTGAGGAAGGTGTTAGATACGCTCAAAGAAGCGGACCGATGAGCGCTACTGATTTACAAAAAACCGCTCCACCTACTTTTCATCAAAGAGGAATTAGAGATAGAAGAACTGCGGGAGGACAAATACTTAGACCCGATAGAGAAGGGCGTAGAAGATTATTAAATGATAGTAGATATATTAGTGCTACGGAGCAAGCGATTATTGATAGAAGAATACGTAATACTGAGGCAGAAAGAAAACTAGATGATAAGATTAAAGAAGTTAGAAAGGAAGAAAAAGAGAAGCAAGATAAACTAAGTATTATTAATCAAACTAAACAGCAAGTCATAGAAGATTTACAAAAGAAAAATATTCAGCAATTACATTCTCACGAAGTTATTACGAGAGGAAATATGAGTGCTACAATATTAGGTAGTGATGCCGTAGAACTAAATAAGATTATAGCGAGAGGTGGAGGTTATATGAGTGTATTAAAGGATATGGTTAGAAAAGGTGAAATTACTAGTCGCGCCGTTATAGGTCAATTAGATTTTAGCGAACATCCTAAACCTACAAAAAAGAAAGAAGTATTATTAAATCTATTAAATGAAGGAAGTGAATTTAGAACTAATCAAAAGTATTTCTTTAAAGAAATGGATGATATGGGAAGACCTTTTACTTCTAGTGGAATATATATCAAAGGAGGAGAAAGAGGTTCTAATCTATTAATGTTAATGGAAGATGGAACTAGAAAGTTAGTTAGAAAAAGACAAATTATACTTCCCGAAAATATCCCAGAACCTCAACCTCAACTCGCACCTCCCCCGACATTAGGAGGGGGAACAGAACCTTCTATTATTGTAGGAGGCGGTGGGTCTCCCGAAGTTAGTGCTGGAACTGGTGGAGGAGTAGGAATAGATTTTTCAGCAGTCCCAGAAGAAGCGCAAGGATTTTTAGGTGGAGGTTTCTTAGCGGAAACTGACGCTTCATCTTCTACTGCTACATCTACTATTTCATCTATTAGTGATGAAGCACCCGAAGGAATACAAATAGGAGGAGGACTTCCAGACCCATTAGTAGCGAGGTATAATTCACTAATTCCTAAGGCGGAAAAAAATGAAAGACTATTAAAAGCATTCGCTAGTGATTTAGAAAATATTGAGGAACGAAAACCTAAGAAAAACTTTTTCGGTGGTGTTAATTACGGACAACAACAAAAATGGGAAGAAGAGAAAAGAAAACTAGAAGAACGAGTAGGGGCGATGAGTAAGGAATTAGAAGACGATAAAGCAGAAGCGAACGCTATTGCTGCTAAAAAGGGATTTGATATTCCCTTTACAGATTTTAGAAATATAGGAGGAATAGATAGAAGACCTAGTTTAGATATTCCCGCTGCTGAATTACTAAAACAACAACTATTATTACAACTAGAAGCGGGGTCGCCACGTCCAGCAGCATCAACAGAAACCGAAGGACTAACACCTAGAATAGAAGCAGAGATAGGATTTTTACAGCAAGGATTAGAAACAGAAGAAGAAGAACCGCAAGAACCCGAACCAGAACCGCAAGTAGCATCTGTATCTACTCCCGAGTTTGATGCTAGTAGGTTAGAATTACAATCTATGCTAAGCAATCCACCAGCGGGAGAAATATTTGATAAAGCAGTAGAAGAAAGAGAACATTTAGATAATCTTTATAGGGAAATGGAAAAGAGTGAAGACAACCCCGCTTATGTTAAGTTTAAATGGAAAGGATATGATATGTTAATAGATACTGATAATGATACTATTTTTGACCCATTAGGACAATTAGGATACTATCAAATAAATCCTTTTACAAAACCTACGAGTGATAAGTTTATAAAATTTCCTACTGAAAGTGATAGAATAGTCGCATTAGATTATATTTCACAAATAGAAGCGCAAGAGAAAGGAGAAGCAGAAGCAAAAGCAAAAGCACAAAGTCTAAGTGATGAACGAGAAGCATTCGGTTTTACTAGGGAAGAATATAAGAAGAGTATTCCCGACATCGTTAGACTAGCGGGTGATGATAAAGTATTTTTATGGAGCACGAAATTTCCTACTGAATGGAAAGTAGGAGGAAGACGAGTAGAAGGAAAGTTTTTAACTAAAAGTCAATTTGAGAGTTATATAGATGAAGCAGAAGTTAAAGGAAAATCAAAACTAAATCTTCTCGCTAAGTTTGATAAAGCGCTAGCGTCTAAAAATAAGCAAACGGCGTTTAATAACCAGCAAGTCCTAAACGCTATGGGTCTAGCACCTAGACCGATAGATATGAGAACCGCTATGGGTCAAGTGGATTAGCGTTTAAAAATTATAAATAAAATAAAATCTAAGTATAATAAAATGAGTGAAACACAGAAGTTCCAAATAGACCTTTCGGGATTAAGAGAAAGAGTAGCACATCTCGCTTATCAAAAGAAAATAGAAGCAGAAACCGCTAAATTAGAAGCAGAACAAACATTTCTCAAAACAACCGCTAGGGAAAAGGAAAAGGAATATAATGAGAAAGTTAGTAATCTAATTATGGGAACTGGAAATGTCCCGACTATTGTAGGACAAACTACGGAGGCGAATAATTCTATGTGTTATGATTTCGTTAGTTTTAAAGAAATCCATAGGAAAGAACCCATAGAATATATAGACCCTAAGAAGGTTGATTATATTATTCATAACCCCGATAAAGAAAAATGTAAGTTAAAAGAAGATATGCCTTTTAGTTTTCTAGATATTAAAGAAGGGGAAGTTAAGAAGGGTAAAGAATGGTATTTACAAAGAGACCCTAAACTCCCCGATGGAATAGCGGAACTAATGGCGCGCTATAACTGGGGAGACCTAAAAAATATGCCTAATAAGAAACAATATAAGAACGCTCAAAAGAAACTACAAAAGAAAGGAAAAGATATTCTAGGTGATGGAAAACTAGATGTTAAAAAAGGATGTTTCGTAGTTAAGTTTGATTAATTTATCTTCTAGTATTATAAAAGATGTTAGAACTAGGAAAGAAAACGGCGTCTAAGGTGAAAGGTCTAGGAAAGAAAGTAGGAAATTCTGGACTATCATTAGGAAAGAAAGTTGTTAAAACTGGTGCCGTAGTAGCGGGTCTAGTAGGAACGGGATTACAAATCCA
>VMHT01103088.1_pt1 | contig 10585 bp, 4 predicted proteins | sample 4693611 | NCBI WGS metagenome assembly VMHT01 (sample SAMN12280063, study PRJNA550983) | marine metagenome | isolation source: seawater sampled from same location over 5 years 0.02-0.2 micron viral filtrate | place: USA: collected off the coast of southern California halfway between the port... ...
CATCTGTAATTTGATTATGGTTCAAATATGGCATTTATCATGAAAAACGGCGGTAGTCTTCAATAACTGTCGCCAGTTTGATGAAACGTACGGGGGTGTGGTGAAGTGGAATTTACTAAAGGAGTCACCATTGAATCTACCCCTAGTGGTAAATTAATACCCGATTGGCTAGATAAGGCCATAATTGATGATTTGGCAAATAATATCGTAATTATTCATCCAAGCGAATCAGCCCGGCAAGACTATTTGTCACAAATTTCCTCCAAAAAACCCTCCCTAGATTCCTCTAAACACCTAACTATCAAGCGACTTGTTAGAGCTCTACTTACTGATTATCGACAGCCAAAGGTTTTGGATGATGATAGCATATTGCTAGGTCTGGTACATCATGAGTGTATCATTAGGGCTAAAAAAGGCAGGTTTCCATTCATCCATAGGCAAGAGAATGTGTGGAGTTTGACAAAAACCCAAAGGTTGCAGAAATTGCACAAAGAACTTACCTGCTTGCCAAACCTTCCCACTTGGGATACAGACCCGGGAGTGGAAGAGTTTCGCAAAGTCCTACAAAGAATCGAAGATAAATCTGCAGGAATACATCCTGATTTGATGAATATTAGACTACACCAACTACTGATTAACCAAGAAGGGGGCCCGTTACCGTTTACTTTCAAGGGCGTGGATGGTATTTTATTGCTAAATCAACCACCAGAGTTTACTTCAATTGAGCGAGAAATTTTTAATTGCTTGGCAGAAATAATACCAGTTCACCAATTATCGAATCCAGGGCGCTTTAGATTGGGCTATGGAGGGGCTTATTTGAAAGATATAACATGGTGCAAGCAAGCTGAGATTCCCGCATGGGTTCCTCCACACGCACTATGCGACGAGTCTAACGGGACCTCTTGGCTTTCAACGGTAGGCAAATCTCGACAATCTGATTACCACCAAGTAATGGTGGAAAGGGCCGAACATATTGTCGATGCCACATTTAATCTGCTTGACGAAATCGAGCTTGTTCAAAATCAAAAAATAATAATTGTTGATGCGGCAATAGAAGCTAGACGAAATAATTGGGAAGAGCGACTTAGTGCCAGAGGAATACTTGGTAATCCAGTGGAATCTGTTATTGGAGAAGTGCCAATAATTCAAGAGTTAGTCTATCATTTGTCCCTGTGCAGCGGCTTGGAAGCATGGTCTTTTGAACGAATTCGACGCCTGGCAAATAGTGCCAATTTAACCATCCAATTTGACAACGAGGTCATTCACCCCGAAAACCCACTGATTAAACCCCGGCCACATATAGATCTCTTAGAGAAAATTTCTAGGAGTTTTCACGTTCTTGGAGGGCCGGGCGCCGCAGAAAGATGGTTACAAACACTAGCAAATAAAATGCAACAAATAGGAGATTTTGACGACCAGGCCTCAGTAAAACAAGAAGAGACCCAATGGTGGCTAGCGAACGTAATCAGGTTGTGCAGCCCCTTGATTGACAACGAGATAGCAACTGAAAATTTGATTGGCTGTCATTCTGGACTAAAGTTACCATTGATATCTAAACCAGAGACAGGATTAGCAATGTTAGAATCCCTAATAAAATGTATTAATTGGGAATATCTTATGTTAGATGATAAACAATTTAATCGATGCATAAATGCAGTAAATACATTGACAGCAACGTGTTTTGAACTACAAAGTCTTACCAATGATAGTAAAAAAGCCAAGCTAAAATTTGTTGATATAATCAATATGATTATCGCCAAAGAACAGAATCCAAAACCAAGAATTGAATGTGAAAATATTAAGATATTGGCACCTAGTGAGGCTTTTGGACAAACCGCTGACATCATGATATTAGCAGGCTTAGATTCAGAGTCATGGTCAATGAAGCCAAATAACGTACCTTGGCTAGATTCATTGACAAAAGTTAAACTTGGCCTAAGTAATTCAGATATCAAAATACGACAGGCGCGACATCAATTGCGGCATTTACTAAATTCATGCGACAGTATGATAATTATTGACACGTCCTTAGATGAAGCGGCAACCCCAAGTCCACCGCTTGCTGAATGGCTAGATGACGTTTCAGGAAATGACGAAATATTTAGCCAACCTCCCAAATTTATTGCATCATCATCATATTCCCCAGGCAATAATCAACGCTCGTGGGATTTGATTAAATCGAAAGGAAAAAAAGCATTAAAATTACGATTATTTTCTACCCAGGTATTAGACGGCGTTCAATACGGAACAAAATCAGGTACCCGTGGCAGGGACATAAGACAACGCTCTGGGCTATCTCTCAGAGCCGGAATAATACCCGAAAAATTACCTAACAACAAAAATGCTCTGGCTATGTCAATGGAATTACCGATTAATACTGAAAGACATAACAATCAAGCGACAATAAAAAGCGTTGAGAAAGGCGAAGCACTGCCATGGAGTTCTAGAGATGGAATGATTTCTTACAGCAAATTAAATCTTCAACCCGGGCGAAAATCCGCTGAATCTAATACTAGAGGAGTTTCTACATGGCCAAATCTAGGAGTACGAATCAATGGTAATATCACTAGTCCAACCATTGATCCTCGCCCCTTACCAATGCAACATGATTTAAGCCCAACAATACAATCCGTAATGGGTTACACAGGTGAAGTAATAGCACCAAAGCGCTGGTCACCATATCGATTACAATCTTGGCTTAAATGCCCAAGACAAGCCTGGTTGGTCGATTTCCTAAAATTACCAACCACCGAGGTTCAAGATGAGGATATTGACAACAGAACCCGCGGACTGTTGATGCATGATATTGAAGCAGAGATTTTATCGAATATTGGCACCCCTATTCTGGAACAGCCACTTGAACACTCTAGCCCACTATACTTGTCAAAGTTAAGCGATGAAGAATCTCTTTGGGAGGTCGCACTCGAATACATAAAGGCAGAAAGCCCCTGGCTTAATAGAAAAAACGCAGTCTCAGTACACCGATGCAGGGAATTAATCGGCGTGGGGCCAGAACAACTACAGCAATACATTGAAGGGGAAATCGAACTAGAGCCTGGTGGCAAAGTTCACAGTTATCTACAAGCTAGTTTAGCATTAAATAAGTCGGCTGCGTTGATATGTGAATGGCGAATTGGGACAGATAAAGGTCACCAATTGTCTATTGAAGGTCAAACAGACTCTGGTAAAAATCAAAGCTTCATCTTATCTGGGCGAGTAGATAGAGTTGATGAATTATATTTGCCAGATAAAGCGAGTGAAGGAAGACTAATCATAATTAGAGATATGAAAACAATAGCAGGTCCAAAGCTCAATAATCGTGGCGATCGCCACAGGCGAGCCATTTTTGATGAATTACAACTGGCTCTATACGCTAAGGCTTGGGAGACTGCCTATCCAAAAGATCGTGTTATTGGAGTGGGTATTACCGAGGTTGGCGAGGATACGCAATATTATGTCGAATTAGATACCGACTTTATTGGACTAGTCGGCGAAGAAAGTATCGGTAATATCACCACTTATACCAGCAATACTTATCGCGATAAACAGGAACAATCAGCCGGTGAAAGTAACGGCTTTAGGGCTTGGTTAGATGAGAGATTAACTACAGCAATACGGGTGATAAATAGCGCTAATTCTGGTCAGGCAAATCCAACAGTCAGTAATAATTGCAATTATTGTAAAGTTCGCAGAATGTGCCCAACCTCTTCTTTGGAGGCTGAGCCATGAGTTTTGAATTAAATGATAGTCAGTTGATGGGCTTAGATTTAGACAAACACATTGCGATTGATGCTGGTGCTGGGACTGGAAAAACTACCGTGATGGCTGAACGTTATGTCCAACATTTACTTGCTAAGCATCAAAGGGCCAAAGAATTACTGCCAAACGGCCCAAGAGCACCTTTACAAGGCCATGGTTCGCTAAGGGCGCCGGCACGAGAAAGGACAGATCTAGTCGAGTGGAAAGGTCTCTTGCCCAGTGAAGTTGTTGCGATTACTTTCACTCGAAAAGCCGCTGCTGAATTGCGAAGCCGAATTAGAAATAGACTAAGTAAGACAGACGTCGATCTACATTCGATTTCTCACGGTGATGTTGAGATGCTACTTTCTAGTCTTGAAGATGCACCAATATCAACAATCGATGCATTTCTTGCCAAACTAGTCACTCCCTATCTTGATATTTTATCTGCACAACCAGCCGGTCAGCAAATCTCAGAAGTACGTTCTCCAATGCTAATCTCTGAAACGATTAACTCTGCTTGGCGCATTAGAACAAATATTGATGCAGAAGAAGCGGGGGTTAGAGGGGATCCACATGGCTTTGTTGAATCAAGAAATAATTTAGCAATACTTCTAGGCGGCCAGAGTAATGCAGAGACGGTTTTGTCCGGATTACTAAACACTTCACTTTTTGTTGAAGAAACCAAACGCTCTCTTAGTGAAAAATCTAAGCTCAAAGGTATCTCTTGGGATGACTCAAAAATATTAGAACCAGAGATAATTCTTGATATGATTGGCGAACCTGCAGCAGAGTTTATTGTACCATTCAACAATCAAATTAGGGAATTATTGAATCAATACATCGATCTTTACATGGAATATTACAGCAGTTATGTTTTAGATTGCGAGGCTGAAATTGGAACCGATAGAACTAGATTTAACCAATTGGTAGAATTAGTAAGAAATACTATGCCAGAAGATAACATTAGTCAACTACAATGGGGTTGGTTAGTCTTAGTTTGTTGTACTTCGCAGTATTCATTAGACAGTGAAAAACCATCTCATTTTCCGCGTGGGAAATTACCCAATGCAGATAACTGGTACGCTGGAATTCATACCAATAAGGGGAATGTTGTTGGGCCATCCGCTCAACAGAAGGCTGCATTAACAGCACAATCAACCACACTAGTAAATCAAATCAAAGAGTTACTCAACAGTAATTATGGACGATTAGCAAAAATACTTGGCCGCAGTTCTTACACATTTGACCCAAGAATCGATATGGCGTATTTACCAAGCGACAGCACGTTGAACTATACTGATTTAGGAGTTGAATTATCACCTTCTCCTCCGTTTGGCCGCCTAAGAATCTCCAAAGAATTACAACTGCAGGTGCTCAAAGACTTGCTGAAAGTCCATCGGGGTTGCCAAGAGATTCTTACTCTTAGAAAAATGCAAGAAGGAGTTCACGATTTTGATGATATTCAGCGGCTTGCTGCCGATTTACTCTTGGCCCGATGCCCCGATATAATCCGATATGAGTATCCAACAGAAATTGTTGAATTACTTGACGATGTTGGGGATGAGCCATGGAGAGATGGTCATATTGCCAGAGTGCGGGCAGTACTACACAAGTATCCTAATTGGGCAGAAGATTTTGAGCGCAGAGTGACTATTTTACAAACAATTAGGCAACAATATCTGGCCTTTATCATCGATGAATATCAAGACACGAATCCAGCACATTTTAGGTTATTAGCAAGATTATGGGGCTCAAGGAATTTTGACAAGACATCCTACTACCACGGCCCGTGGGACCCGACGGTTTGTATTGTGGGGGATATGAAACAGAGTATTTACCGATTTAGGCAGGCTGAAGTTACCGTGATGCGTAGAACTGTTGAATACATTAAGCAGATGAATGAAATTGAATTTGCTAATACTGAATTTGAATTCCGAGATACTAGCAAGGCTCGCGACCCACGCCCAATTCCAGGTCAGGACTCGTTTAAATCGGGCCAAGGGCTAGATGATTTGCCCAAGGGGTCGAGAAAGTGGCGACATCTAGAAATCTATAACGATGATAACGGTCAAATTATCTCAGAAGAAAGGCAAGAGAGCCGTCGACTAGGACATATCGACTTAACATCAAACCATCGAACTGCTCACGACTTGTTACGTACCTTGAATCAAATGTTCATTGATGTTTTTGACCAACGTCACCAAAGTTTACCAGGAGATTGGCATGCCGAAGCACAAAGCCTGATCGCCAATAAAAAAGACACACCAAACGGCAAACTAGAATGGCTAATGCCGATGAAATTAGATAATTCATCATCTTTGACAAGCAATAAGTTGTTTTCTGATCCTAACCCTAAAACCATTCATTTAGAGCACGAAATGATTGCTCTACGTCTACAAAACCTCATCCAAGGCAAGCCGTGTAAATTGTGGAATCCTGCCAAACAAGAATACACGATTTTGGAGAAGCCGACAGATTTAGTTGAACCAAATGACATAACCATACTAGTTCACACTAGAAAACACATTGCCGATTTAATCCAACGCCTACAATCTCGGGGCATACCAGTTGTATCTGACCGACAAGGGCGCTTACTTGGCCAGCCAATAGTGAAAAGTCTCATGTCTGCATTAGATCTTATTGCACACCCACAATCTAAGTTTGCCGCAGCATCATTGGCTAAGACGCCGATTATGGGATTTACTGATAAGGAAATTCATCGGCTCTTTACCACTAAATCCGAATCAAATAACTGGTGGCACGATATGGCTGATTGGACTGATAACAAATCTACTAAAAACCTGCTAAATCATTGTGGAGGACAACTAATTGGCACCAATGTCCATCAAATATTAAATGAGATACTTGACAATTCAGATTTATTATACGCTTATCCGGATGATTCATCACGGCAAAATGCCGAACTATGGTGCAATTTAGTACATGATATCGGTAAAGAATGTGGGCACAATCCAGCAGAGATTCATGCACAGATGCAAATACTGGACAACTTGGGAAGAAAAGGCCCACAAGCAACTACTATTCCATCATCCGGGGCGGTTAAAATCATGACCGTTCACGGAGCTAAGGGGCTAGAATCAAAGGTCATCGTGGTCTCTGGTATTTTCCAAGCCGGGCAATATGATTCATCCATTACCGCTAAAGATAACGTACTTGTTACCCCAGAGATAATCTCAGGTCGAATAAACCCCTGGTCATCCACAGAACGGCCTGAAGACGGGCTATGGCAGTTTGCTAAGAGTATCGATGGAGCCCAAAGCCAGGCAGAACGTAGAAGAGAATTCTATGTGGCTTTGACTAGAGTTGAAAATCACCTGATTATAGTTGGTAATTCAACAAATACAGGAGCTTTATGCGAATCTACAGGAATGCTTCAGTTTACTAGTAAACCATCTGAAAAAACAATGGGCCATATGTGGATGGAAGGCCTTAGATATTTAGCGCATTCAAATCAGATTATTGATTCACCATGGTTAAATGAAGGAGATATTATCGATCAGCCGCTTGCTAATTACGGTAAAAAGCAGTTAACAATTGATCCATTCAGTCTCTATTTCAACGCGCAAATTGGCGGCGATAATATCAGGTCAATCGCCATTTTCGATTCCCCTAACTGTTTCATTGATGATGAACCGACTGATGCAATTACCAGATGGGCGACTATAGAGGGCATATTGGATGACGGCAAAACAATTCCATCTAAACCTCAGAAAAATAATTCAGTCAATCATATTTTGAGGCTGGGCGCTAATACTTTGGATACCAGTGTAAAATGCCGACACAATCATTGGCCAAATAACCTAGCAGATTGGAATAATGCTAGACTATCAAAGGTACTAGAGAGTCCTAAACCTAAATCTGTTCAAACGAGTGATTATCCAAGCCCAGTTGAGTTCGGTTTAATGATGCATAGATTGGTTGAAATCAGTATCGAAAATCCAAGTAAATACAACCCCAATCCAGTCCTGCCGTTACCAAGCAGTTGGCTAAACAAGCCTGATAATAAATTAACTGACATAGCTTCTGTAGAATTAGTGATGAGCGAATTTGGGATAATTAAGAGCGATAAATCTTCATCTAAATTATTTAATCATACTCGCAAAAGAATGCATGAAATTGCTCAACTAATTGACCGTGGGTTGACTGGAATTTATGCTGCGGGGGCATCAAAACACAGCCGCACAGCAGAGGGGCTAAGGACTGAATTGCCATTTTTATATAATCACGAAGCACAATTGGATAAATCATCGCGCAAGGTACTAAGAGACTGTGAAATTCACGATATTACCAAAGTTAGCAATGTTAACATTATGTTTGAAGGCAGGGCGGATTTAGTGATGGCTTATTCTGGCCCAGATGGGGAGGGTTATCTACAAATTGTCGACATGAAAACAACTGGTTGCTTATTTGGTTTTGATTTTGAAAACCCAAATCAGGGGACTCCATTACAACAATTTTCTGGAGATTTGCATGGACACTATCCAAGCACTGAATCAGAAGCAAAAATATTACAGAAATATCAGTATCAATTAACCCTATATTCATCAGCATTAGAAGCAATAGAAAATGAAAAGCCGATTGCAGAACGAAGAACAATATTGCCTCCGGCAATATTGGTTGCCGCCTCGGGCAGGACAATTGAAATGACTGAAGGGGAGTATGAGCAATGTAAAACAGAGCTGGCAGAACAACTGACATGGATTGCCGAGTTATCTGCTCAACCATCAGATCCAAACGATCCATCAAGAATGAGTTTTGAGCATGCTATGTCTTGTTGGAATAGTGAAATTGATTAACACTTCTGTCCAACAAAGACTAGCGTAACACCTTCTTTACCCCCAGCAATCCAGTGCTCGACATTATTGAAGCCAGCCTCTTTCCAAGCATCTTCCCATTGATTGATTGTTCTAGTTGCCATATTCACTCCAACATGTTCTGGCCAAGACAAACTCTCTGCATTTTCCATGTAATGGTCAATGCCAATTACTGCCCATCCCCCATCTTTCAACCAATCATTATGGAATACTTGGAGCATTTTTTCTGGTTCTTCCAGATAATATAGAAACTCCATAGAATGGATGTAGTCGAATTTTTCTATCGGAGAATAGTTTGGCAATCTAGCAAAAATATATTCATTTTCACTATCGATCGACTCCGCCTTCTCAATCATTGCTTTTGCGCCATCGATACCAATTGCTTGTTGACAAAACTGAATATCGGCTAAAATTCTCACAACCCATCCGTTTCCGCAGCCGACATCAACTGCAGAGAAATCGGTACCGCTCTGTTCGGTTTTTACCGTAATAAAATTGATCATTTCGGCAACAGATTGGGCGTGGCCCCGTTCCATTCCCTCATCTTTTCCTCGCAGAGCCCAATCATGGAATACATCAGTTGCCGGTCTTCTCTCCATGCTTGCCCCTACACTGCACACTCAATAAATCGTGTCATCCATCGAAAAACATTACCAACTGCGACAATAAAGTCCGTACATGGGCGATGAATCATCAGTAGGCACAGTATTGTATCCAAAAATCTCACCACATGCAACAGGAATGTTACAAGTTTCTAGTACTCACACTGTCTTTTGGGAACGTAGTGGCAATCCTTTAGGTCAGCCAGTAATAGTCATCCATGGTGGCCCTGGAGGGGGCTCTCAGCCCGCATATCGGCAATATTTTAATCCAGAAAAATTTGACATAATTCAATTTGACCAACGAGGCTGTGGCAAATCTACACCATATGCAGAATTACAAGAAAATAACACGCAAAATTCCGTGTCTGATATTGAGGCATTAAGAGAATATTTCGGCTTTGAGTCATGGCATGTTTTTGGAGGTTCTTGGGGTTCAACCTTAGCATTAATATATGCTCAAAATCATCCCAAAAGGGCTCAAAGTTTGATTTTACGAGGGATATTCATGTGCCGTAAAAGTGAGTTACACTGGTTCTATCAACACGGCGCAAGCCATGTATTTCCCGATGCCTTTGAGCCATATTCACATCACATCCCGGTTGAAGAGAGGCATGATTTAATCACCGCTTATTATCAAAGATTAACTCATGAAAATGTTGAGATTAGAAGAGCAGCAGCTAAAGAATGGACTAGATGGGAAATGGCAACTAGCCGGTTATTTCCTGATCCAGAATATTTGGATAAAGCGGATGATCTAGATTTTGCCGTCGCTTTTGCTAGAATCGAGTGTCATTATTTTATCAATGGAATATTTGTTGAAGACGGCCATATTCTCAATAATGCCGAGAAGGTTAAACATATTCCAACAGTTATTGTGCAAGGTCGTTATGACATGGTATGCCCAACAGTTAGTGCATGGGAATTGCATAAAGCGTTACCAGAAAGCAAATTAATCATTGTACCAGATGCTGGACACTCTATGGGAGAGACTAGTATTGCTAGGGAATTAGTCAATGCAACAGACAATATCTAGGGGCTTGGTAAAACGCCAAAGTTGAACTATTGAAGCGTTCCTTTGATATGGTGTGTGTGAGTGGGGGTTAATGAAGAGGATATCCTCTAGGTGATTGCATGGCGGATGAAGGAACAATAACCCCAGAGATTCGAATTAGCCAACTTGAGGACTCGCTTGCTACTGAAACCGAGAGGCTTCAGAAACTATTCGCAGCATATGAAGCCCAAGAAAAAGACTTACTGGATGTAAGGGCTGAAAATGAAGTTCTAGAAAAAGAGATTATTGAAAGAGAAATTGAGAAAGAGGCACAAGAATCTCTTATCGCGGAAAAAGATTTCAGAATCAGGGACTTGGAGATGAAGGCAACTAAGGCCGACAAGCGTGTCGAACAC
>VMHT01148633.1_pt1 | contig 10585 bp, 10 predicted proteins | sample 4693611 | NCBI WGS metagenome assembly VMHT01 (sample SAMN12280063, study PRJNA550983) | marine metagenome | isolation source: seawater sampled from same location over 5 years 0.02-0.2 micron viral filtrate | place: USA: collected off the coast of southern California halfway between the port... ...
AAATTGATCAGCAATACTCCAAAGTGTATCTCCATGTTTAATTTCGTACTCTATATATGAATTATTTACATCAATATGTTGATGCTTTAAAGGAGCTTTAGATAAAAAAACAGAAAAAGCACTTATTAAGTGTAGGAGTACAAATATTTTTAATTTTACTTTCATTAATGTAAATATAATTAAGGAGTGAGACATTTTATTTCGAACATTTGTTCTATTTTATGTTATAATTGTTTATGAAAAACAATAAACAAAGTGAAATCTTAGAGTTTGTTCAAAATAAGATTAAAACCGAAGGTTACTCCCCATCAATTAGGGAAATTGCAGAAGCGGTAAATTTGAAATCAACTAGTTCTGTACAGCATCATCTAAATAATCTAGTCAAAAAAGGAATAATTGAAAAAAAAGCTAATTTATCAAGATCCTTAACTAGTAATCAAAACAAATCAAATTTTAGTTCCGTTCCAGTAGTGGGTTTTATATCAGCTGGTATTCCATTGTTAGCTGAAGAAAATAAAATTGGAGAGATACCAGTACCAAATGATAAATTTACTAAGGATTTATTTGCTCTTAAGATAAACGGTGAATCGATGATAGAAGCTGGTATACATGATGGCGATATAGTTGTAGTAGATAAAAATCTAGAACCTAAAAATGGTGATATTGGTGCATTTATGATTCACGACACTGAAGCTACTGTAAAATATCTTGATACGTTGTCAGGAAAAAAATATTTAATCCCTGCTAATAAAAATTTTGAAAATATTGAAGTTACTGAAAGTACTCAACCTATAGGGAAGGTTGTAAGTTTATTTAGAGATATATAACTTCCCCTGATAAATAGAGAATATTATCTTGAAATTTTAAGTTCAAATCTCCACCAGGATACAAAACATAACTATTATTTTTTATTTGCTGAGTTTTATATAAATAATTGAATAAGCACAGTGCACCAGAACCGCAGGCATCAGTTTCTCCTACTCCCCTTTCAAAAACTCTAGCTTTTATATAATTGTCATCAATTATCTGATAAATTTCTAAATTAAAACCATCATTAAACAGATTTTCATTTTCTACTAAATTATATAAGTTAGATAACCCAGTTTCTTTAACATCATCAACTTGAACCAAAAAATGGGGATTTCCAACTTCAGACTTAATACCTTTATATTTTTCAAATTCAATAGGCATCTGCTCAAAAGTTGGTATTGGTGCCTCTATTTGAACATTATTATCTGAAACTGAAACTTTTATATCTGAAACTGGAGCGACAACAATAAAATTTGAATCAATAACATAGTTATTATCTAGTGCATATTTAGCAACACATCTAACTCCGTTAACACATAATTCTGCAATTGATCCGTCATTATTAAAGTAATACATTTTTACTTTGAGATCATCTATGGGTTCAACAAAAATTACTCCATCAACGTCAAACTCTGAATCACTTACTAAAGCAATAACTTGTATTTCAGATACAGGACCATCGTATTCTCCAACTAAAAAATTATTTCCAGTTCCAGACATGTATGCAAAATTAGACATTAATAATCTCCATTATACTTTGATAAACATCTTCTTCTTTTGATGAGTTTATCATTTTTAATTTCTCTTCCTTTTTAAACCAAGTAATTTGTTTTTTAGCTAGTCTTCTGGTTTTTAAATTAATATTCTCTTCTAAATCCTGAGAAAGATTTAATCCGATAGCTTGAAGTATTGTTTTAGATGGATGTTCTATCGTGTTGATTTCATCAATAATTCCATTTTTAATCATCTCTTTTGTTCTTAACTCAATATTTTTTATATATTCTGGATGATTCCAAAATACACCAACGAAACCTGTTGGCATATTGATATCTGGCATAACAAATTTTGATTCTTCAACCATAAAAGATTCTATATTTCTCATTAGTCTTCTTTTGTTTAATTCAATGTTTGGTATCGGAATTTTATTCAAGTTATGAAATTTAATAAGTTGATCATAATTTAATTGCTCAAGTTCAGATCTGATGGCAGGATCAGCTGGTCTGAACTCGTACTTATCAATAATTGATTTTATATATAAGCCAGAACCCCCAACCGCAAGTATGTCTTCTTTAAAACTTTTCTCTGGTATGTCTTGATCAATTAAATAATTTAAATAATCAATAATTGAAAAGTTTTGGTCAGGCTCTGCAATATCTAAGCCATAATATTTAACTTGCGCCTGCATAACATCTGTCGGTTTTGCTGTTAATATATCTAATCCTTTGTAAACAGCCATGGAGTCAACAGATAAAATCGACATGTTTTTTTCAAGGGCAATTTTATGGGCTAAATTTGATTTTCCTGAAGCTGTAATTCCTGATAGAAAATATAACAAGCTATACCAATTCTGATTTTAAGAAAAAAGGTGTTGAATCTACAATTTTTACTTTTACCAAATCACCTAAATTAAGACCGCGTTTAGCAATATGTGTTATTTGTCCACTATATATTTTACCGGAATAAATATTGTTATCCTTTTTGGAGGTTTTCTCAATTAAAAGCATTTGTTCAGATCCTACAAATCTTTTTAGTTTTTTTTCGCTGATATCTGTTTGTGTGCTTTTTAATAAATTGAATCTTGTATCAATTACGTCTTTTGAAACAAATTGTTCTGACATATTATATGCCACCGTACCGGGACGAGGTGAAAATTTAAACATGTATACAGAATCAAATTGTGAGTGTCTTACTATGTCCATCGTATCCGAAAAATCATCTTTAGTTTCTCCTGGAAACCCAACAATAATATCTGTTGTTAACGAAACATCAGGTAATATTCTCCTGATCATATCTACTTTTTCTATAAATTTTTCCTTGTTATATCCACGATGCATTTTTGATAATATACGACTACTTCCACTTTGTAAGGGAACGTGAATTTGATTGCATACTTTTTCCAATTCCTTAACTGCGTAAATAGTATCTTCTTTAAAATCTTTAGGATGTGGTGAAGTAAATCGTATTCTTTCAAGGCCTGATATCTCATTTAATTGCTCAAGTAATTTTGTAAAATATGGTCTACTTTTATTTTCAATTTTTAAATCTCGACCATAAGAATTAACATTTTGGCCTAACAAAGTTATCTCTTTAACTCCTTCACTTACTAACTGTCTAGCTTCATTTACAATATCAACTGGCCTTCTACTGATTTCAGGACCTCTAACGGATGGTACTATACAGAAAGTACAAGAGTTGTTACAACCAATTTGAATAGTAAGCCAGGCTGAAAATTCAGATTCTCTAATGGATGGAGCATCTGTTGGTAAATGTTCTATTTCATCAATGATTTCAGTAACTGGCCCCCAATCTTCTGATTGATTAAGTAAATTAATAACATTAGTTAAATTATGAGTTCCGATAACAACATCAACCCAAGGTGCTTTATCTCTTACAAGGTTTTTATCTTTTTGAGCAGCACAGCCACCTACTAATAACTTTCTATTATCAGCTTGTGACTTCCATTTTTTTAGGTGTCCCAATGTGCCATAAAGTTTATCATCTGCATTTTCTCTAATTGTGCAAGTGTTGACAAAAAGAATATCAGCACTATCCTCATTTTCAGCTTTTTGCATTCCATCTAATTCAAACATGCCAGAAATTCTCTCGGAATCATGTACATTCATTTGGCAACCGAATGTTTTTACATAATATTTTTTACCAATACGAGATGGCGTAAGAGTAATTTTCGATTTGATTTCAACTGTTTGTTCCACAATTGAATTATAAAATATTTTTATATATATAAATTAACTTATTTTTTAGTATTAGATTCTTCTTGATCCTCAATAGAGACTTCTTCATCTGCAGGAACTTCTTCGACGTCATCTTCGTTAGTTTCAATTAAACCAACTGCTTTATAAACATCTGTTTCAAGTTGTAACGCAATATCCGCATTTTCTCTAAGAAAACGCTTTGAATTTTCTTTACCTTGTCCAAGTTGCACATCATCATAAGTAAACCATGCACCTGCTTTTCTAACTATGCCATGATCTACACCAACATCAACTAAACTGCCCTCTCTTGATATACCTTGACCAAACATGATATCAAATTGTGCTTCTTTAAAGGGTGGTGCTACTTTGTTTTTAACAATTTTCGCTCTTACCCTATTACCTATCATTTCTGCTCCAACTTTTAAAGTTTCTATTCTCCTAATATCAATACGAACAGAAGCATAAAATTTCAAAGCTCTACCACCGCTAGTTGTTTCAGGGGAACCCCACATAACTCCAATTTTTTCTCTTATTTGGTTTATGAAAATTACCGTAGTTTGTGTTTTGTTAATAGATGAAGTAAGTTTACGTAAAGCTTGGGACATAAGTCTGGCCTGTAATCCAACATGTGACTGACCCATTTCACCATCTATTTCTGCTTGTGGAACTAATGCAGCAACAGAGTCGATTACAACTACATCTACACCTTCTGAATCAATTAGCATATTTGCAATTTCCAAAGCTTGTTCTCCTGTATCGGGTTGTGATACGAGTAATTCGTCTATATCAACACCAAGTGCACTTGCATATATTGGATCTAATGCATGCTCTGCGTCAATAAATGCAGCAACACCTCCAGCTTTTTGAGCTTCAGCAGCAATATGAAGTGACAAAGTTGTTTTACCTGAACTTTCTGGTCCATAAATTTCAATAACCCTACCTTTAGGAACCCCACCTATACCCAAGGCTAAATCAATAGCTAAAGCGCCAGTTGATATTGCAGGAATTTTTCTAATTTGATCAGATCCTAACTTCATTAGAGATCCTTCACCAAATTGCTTTTCTATTTGTGAAAATACTGTATCTAGTTTTTTTGCCCTGTCTTTATCCATTTTTTTCTCCTATTTGTTAACTTTAATTAATAACAATATAAACATCTTTATATGACAAATTTTAATCGAACATTTGTTCGATTACAACTTTTTAATAAAATTTATCAAATCCCAAATAGCATTATTTACTGATCTATTGATTATATCTTGTCTACTGCCCCTTAGGTTATGTTCATATGTTTCTGATTTGGATTCAGTAGTTATTGAAATGAAGATTTGTCCAATTTTATAATTGCTAGATGGTATAGGACCAGCTTCACCTAAAATTGCTAAAGAAATATTTGAATTATATTTTAATTTGGATTTTGATGCTAAATCTTCACTTAAAGCTTTCCAGTCTTCACCGATGTTGCTATTTAGGAATTCCTGTTTTGCAGTCGTAGTGTAGAGAGTATTTGATGCGACCAATACTTTACTTGTATTGGGATGACTTACTAGTGCAGACGATAAACTGCCCCCCGTAATACTTTCAACTAAAGAAAGTGTTAATTTTTTTTCAATTAAAATGTCTAATAATACTTTTGAAGCAGGAATATTTTCTAAACTAAGAATAAATTCTTCAAATTTATTTTTTATATTTTCCTTAAACTTAATTATGTCATCAGAACTAACTGAATTTTTATCATATCTAAGTTTTATAATGCCCTTACTGGCTAAATATGCAATATCAAGATTCTCAGGTTTAAATTTATCAATTTCTTGAGCTAGTGAAGATTCAGCTTGATTATAAAACAATATAAATTCATAATCTTTATTTGTTGTTTCATAATTTTTATCTAAAAATGGAATTATTTCGTCAGTTACTAATGGAATAAATTCTCTAGGTGGACCGGGCAAAATGAAAATGTGTTTATCTTTATTTTTAATGTAAATCCCTGGAGAAGTTCCATTTGTGTTTATAAGTTTTTTTGACTCTTCTGGTAACTGAGCTTGTTTAATATTGTTGTCAGGCATAACTAATCCTCTGCTCTCCCATCGGGATTGCATCCATGATAAATGTTCATTATCTAAAATTAAATTTAATCCTAGGTATTCCGAGATTACATCTTTTGTAAAATCATCTTCAGTTGGACCTATTCCCCCGCATGTAATAATTACATCATTATTTTTCATTAAATAATCAAAATTATCTTTTATATTTTTTTTGTCATCTGGAACAGTAATTTCTGCATTAAGAATATACCCATTGTTATATAAGACCTGTCCAAGCGATGAAAGGTTTGTATTAACTGTATCACCTAGAAGTATCTCCGTACCTACGCTTAATAGTGCAATATTCACATTATTTAGGATAGCAAGATTATTCTTAAACAAGTTTATGATTGTATTATGAGAAAATTTTTGATACTTTTATTATTTCTTATCTCTTGTTCTCAGACTGCTGTGCAAGTTGATCAACCTACGGGTACTTTGATAACTGATACATCTTTTCAATATATAAATACAGATCTGAATCAAGATTACGAAAATTTCACTAATAAAAAAACAATTATTGTATTTTGGGCAGATTACTGAAGTGCTTGTAGGCGGGAGTTACCTGCCCTTGAAAAAGAATTAGATAATCTTGCAGAAAATTATGATGTTCTGGCTTTGGCGCATAGTGACTACGGGCCAACACTTGAATGGGCTGAAGATAATTTAAATGGAAATTTAAAAATTGGTTTTTCAACTTCTGAACTGCGTGATTATTTTAAAGTTGTGGGCCAACCCATAACTATCGTCCTTGATAGAAATGGAGAAATTATTTATAGAGAATTTGGTGAAATTAATTTTTCAAATTTTTAATATAATTTCAAGAACGTTTACTTCTAGTTATGTATGATGGGAATATAAGCTAGCGGAGGACAATGATGAAAAAATCATTACTACTTTTACTTTGTCTTGCTTTAGTTGCAACTGCTTGTGGTGGTGGAACTGAAGAGACAGTAGAAGAAACCGTTGCTGTGGAAGAAGTCGAAACTTTAGAGGCTCCAGCTACTACAGCTGCACCTACTTTAGACAAAATAATTTTTGGCTTTGTACCTAGCGCGGAGCAAGCCGAACTATTAGACAACATTCAGCCTATGATGAAAGTTTTAAGTGATGGTTTGGGAATTGAAGTTGAAGGATTTGTAACAAGTGATTATTCCGGACTTCTAGTTGCAATGGGATCAGGACAGGCAGATGTAGGAGCATTTGCAACTTTAGGTTATGTTACTGCAATGAATGCATTTCCAAAACGTTTTGAAGCTATTGCAAAATCAGTAAGGTACGGATCAGGATCTTATCACGGCACATGGTGGACTACTGATGCAAGTATTTGTAAATCTACACCTGTCATTGGAGCATTTGAAAATATAAATGGTGTTCCTACTTTAGTTACAGGATCAGAAACTGCTTCACCAGATGTAAAAGCTTTACAAGTTGGTTGGGGTTTTGGAGATGATGGCTTAATTCCTGAAGTAAGAGATGGTGTTACAACCAGCCCAGGACTGGCATGTGAAGCAGATATTTCCGTTGTAACAGGAGAAGAAGTTCTGTTTGTTGAAGAGGGTTCAACATCTGGATACTTATATCCAGCATTACAATTAAAAAATATGGGAATTGATTATGTAAATGGTATCACACCTAGATTTGCAGGTTCTCATGATGGTGTGATTGCAGGACTTTATAATGGTGATGCTAAATTTGGTGTTACTTATGATGATGCAAGAAGAACACTAAGAAAGACAAATGCAGATGTTGGTGAGAAAGTTATAGCATTTGCAATTACAGATGAAATACCAAATGATGTGATTGCAGTAAGAACTGATCTACCAGAAGATATTAAGCAAAAAATATATGATATTTTATCAGAATATATTGCTACTGATGAAGGTCTAGCTATGATGGATGAAATTTACGGATGGACAGATTTAGTTCCAGCTGTGAACTCTGAATTTGATGTTGTAAGAGATGCAGCAGAAGAATTTGGTTTATACGACGACTAATAATTAATATAAAACTAGGGTGGTCTACACTGCCCTAGTTTTTTTTTGGACAATTTATGATTAAATTTAAGAATTTAAGTGTTACTTATCCAGGTGGGGTTAAAGCATTAAACAATGTCAATTTAGATATTGATGAAGGTGATTTTGTAATAATTGTTGGTATGTCTGGAGCAGGAAAATCAACATTACTCAGAACTGTAAACAATCTTGTTAAACCTACTGAAGGTGAAGTAATAGTTGATTCAAAAAATGTTACTAACGCATCAAAAAAAGAATTAAAGGCAATACGTTCAGATATAGGAATGATTTTTCAAACTTTTAATTTAGTGAATAGGTCTTCTGTTTTAAAAAATGTATTAACAGGAAGATTAAGTCAAGTATCTACACTTCGTTCAGTATTTGGATTGTGGCCAAAAGATGACAAAGATATTGCATTTGAGTCTTTAAATAAGGTTGAGATTTTAGAAAAAGCGTATGTCAGAGGTTCCAATTTATCAGGAGGGCAACAACAAAGAGTTGGTATTGCAAGAGCTCTTGCTCAAAAACCTAAAGTTATGCTTGCAGATGAACCAGTTGCTTCATTAGACCCGATTACATCAAGGGTTGTTATGAAATATTTAAAACAAATTAATCAAGAATTGGGAATTACAACTATAGTCAATCTTCACTTCTTGGATCTAGCTAAAGAATTTGGAGAGAGGCTAATTGGTTTAAAAGATGGTGAACTTGTTTATGATGGCAAGGTAAATGACGTCAGTGACCAAGATTTTGAAAATATATACGGGCGTGCAATTAAGTCATCTGATTTATTAGGGGAAGACAATTAAAGTACCTAAGAAGCCTCTGCCTTCTTTATTAACTATTATTGGTTATCCTTTTACATTTGCTTTAAGTGTATATTCATTTTTCCAAGTTGGATTTAATTTGGAAGACTTTAAAAGAAATCTTGCAAACAGAAGACTAGTTACAGATACGTTATTTAATCCTAAGTGGGAATGGGCATTTGAGAATGCTGCACAAGCTTTAGTTGAAACCATACAAATAGCAATATTGGCGAGTATTCTTGGTTGCTTTATCGCACTCCCTTTGTCTTTTTATGCATCAAAAGCAACAAATCAAACAACAATTACTTTTTTAATATATAAGTCATTTCTAAATTTTATAAGAACTATTCCTGATTTGTTTTGGGCAATGTTGTTTACAGTTGCTGTTGGACTAGGACCGTTTGCTGGAGTACTAGCTCTTATTATGTTTTCTATGGCTATTATGGGTAAATTATTATCTGAAACTATTGACAGCATTGATCTTGGACCTCTGGAAGCAGCTAAAGCAAGTGGTGCTAAGCATAATCAAGCAGTTTTCACATCAGCTCTTCCTCAAATACTTCCAAATTTTACAGCTTACTTTTTATATATATTTGAATTATGTATAAGGGCTTCAGTTATTTTAGGTTTAGTTGGAGCAGGTGGAGTTGGTAGAATAATAGAAACACAAAGAATATTTTTAAGATTTGATAGAATTTCACCAATAATTGTTCTGATACTTGTGGCAGTAATAGCAATAGAACAATTTAGTGTCTGGTTAAGAAGAAAAATATTATGAAAATCCCCCCACAGCCATTAAATCAAAAAATACTTAAATATTTAATTACCGTTTTAATAGTTGTTGGTTCAATTTGGTCTGCATCTGGCCTAGAAATTACTCCAGATCGATTTCTGTCAGCTCCAGGAAAAATATGGATATTAGTATCAGCAATGTTTCCTCTGGACTTGTCTCAAGAGGCTATTGACAGAATAGTACCTAAAGTAGCCGAATCATTATTTATTGCTTGGGCAGGCACAGTTATAGGAGCAATTTTTAGTTTTCCAGTTTCCTTTTTAGCAGCTAATAATACTTCTCTTAATACAATCAGCAGAGTTACGAAACAAATTTTAAATGTAATAAGAGCATTTCCTGAATTAATTTTAGCTTTTGTATTATTACCAATAACTGGGTTGGGACCTCTGACAGGGACATTGGCTGTAGGTATACACTCAATAGGAACGTTAGGTAAACTTTCTTCGGAAGTTATTGAGGGAATTGATGACGGACCATTGGAATCAATTAAATCTTCTGGTGGTTCAAAATTAAATGAACTTTTTTTTGGGGTTGTCCCACAGGTTATGCCAACAATCACCTCATACTGGTTATATAGATTTGAAATAAATTTAAGAGCTTCAGCTGTACTTGGTGTAGTTGGTGCGGGAGGGGTTGGAGCTGAATTAATAAATCAGTTGAGGTTTAGAGATTTTCCTCGTGCTGGAACAGTACTTGTTGTAACCATATTGATGGTTTTAATAGTTGATGCAATTTCTGCTGCCATTAGAAGGAGAATTATAAAAGGTAGGGAAATTACTGTTTAGGTTACTCAAACCAAGATTCATCATTTGATGATTCTTGTTCTTCAGTTTCTACAACTAACTCTTCTTGAATTTGATTTTCTTCAATACTAGGTAGGTTTTGAGATTCAAATTCTTCAACGGTAATCATTACCTCTCTTGCTTTAGAACCTTCAGAAGGACCTACAATACCTTGTGCTTCAAGTATGTCCATTAACCGACCCGCTCTTGCAAAACCGACTCTTAGTTTTCTCTGAAGCATAGATGTAGACCCTAACTGTGAACGTATTACTAATTCCTTAGCAGTATTTATAAGTTCTTCATCTTCACCGAAATCTTGATTAGATGATGTTTTAGTTTTCTTTTGTTCCTCGATAACAGCT
>VMHT01160499.1_pt1 | contig 10585 bp, 14 predicted proteins | sample 4693611 | NCBI WGS metagenome assembly VMHT01 (sample SAMN12280063, study PRJNA550983) | marine metagenome | isolation source: seawater sampled from same location over 5 years 0.02-0.2 micron viral filtrate | place: USA: collected off the coast of southern California halfway between the port... ...
TTGACGAAGGTTCAACTACCATCGCTGCACTACCCAATAAAGGTTGGTTCTGGCATATTCCTCAACAAGGTGATCGTGTTTCACTAGGCATTGTTGCGGAGCGGGATTACCTTTTTTCTGATACACAAGATCCCAAGAAAATCCTTGAACGAGAGATTGAAAACAATGTATGGGTAAAGGACTCACTTGCCACAGCAGAACAGGTTGGTCAAACATGGGCCACCGGGGATTACAGTTATCGTGCTACCCATTGCTCAACACCTGGCATGGTTCTTGTGGGAGATGCCTTTGCCTTTCTCGATCCTGTCTTTTCATCAGGTGTTTTTCTTGCTCTTAAATCAGCTGAACTCGCCGCCGATTCAATTCACGCCTATCTTACCACGCCAAAGTCAGAAGCTGAATGCTTTACTGAATATGGAAAGTCGTTATGCGATGCCATTGAACGAATGAGAAAAATCGTTTATGCGTTTTACCATCCTACCTTTAACTTCGCTGATTTGATAAAGTCGAATCCCGAGCTGAAAGGCAACCTGACCGACCTGCTTATCGGTGATGTTTTTGAAGATAAATTCTCTGATCTGTTTTCGGCCATGGATTCCCTATTTCCCCTGCCAGAAAATCTCCCTTACGGTCATGCCGTAAAATAGCCAAATTAAGCATTTTTGTATCAAATTGGGCAAAAATGGCAAAAAAGTGCATTTTTTTATCACTTTTTTGTGTACTTTTTTGTGTAAATGTGGTAGAATATACTTATGAGCAATACTACCACAACACCACGAGTAATCCGCGAAATCCGCACTGCGGCCGCTAAAGCCCATATTCAACAGGCTAAAGACAAGGCCATGGAGGACCCAAACCTTCATCAGACAATCAAGGACATGATTGTTACCACGGTCGCTAATAACTGTGAATGGGATACCCATCAGCACTATCGTGAAATCCTTGACGATATCATTTACGATCTTCAGCAATATGCTGACACTCTGCCAACAGCAGACGAGCTCTTCGCACAGAACAAGCTTTAATCCAACCCCCAATTTTTCACTTTGACTTTTCTTTATATTATGATACCACAAAAAACAACACACGTCGTTTACCTCATTTCAACCGGACACGCAGTCCGCAAGAGCCCAGGAAGTTTGGACTACGCCTTTTACCAGTCTAAAGGCCCAGCAACACGTTGCGCCAATCGCCTCAACAATCTTTCTGGATACGAACACGACATCGCATCAGTTTGCACAATCGAGGAATACACAAACGGCATTTGTCCTCACTACGAAAACGGTGAGATCAAAATGGTCGAGCGCACCAACATCATGAGCGGTAAAAAGTACATGGAGCCTGCTAATACACCGCTTTGCTCCAGCCCCGCTTCCGAGACCTACTGGTCAATGTAAAACCCCCAACCACAAATTCACTACCCTATGAAAACAGTAACAGGACAAGTCAGCATCACCATCTCACCTGAAGATGAAAAACAAATCGCTTTGGAATATCTCTGCAAAGAGTTCGGCTGGAGCGATAATTACTTTATCCAAGACGGCATGGTTAAGGAAGGAGTAACCAATCACACTACCCACGCATGGGACGAAGTACTAACTCTCCGCGAGGCCGATCAACTCGACACATCGGTTGACTGGATACTCAGGTCTCTTAAATAGAATTTACATTATGAAAAACAAAGAAGAAATCGAACTCGGTTCAGAAGTTCTTATTGACGGAATTGTCTGGGCCATTGTTGAAGAGCGTGATCCTGACACTGGTGATTACTTTTGCATTGACCGCATTGGTGGTGAACACGATGTCCAACTCGAAAGACTTGATCCTATTAACTCATGATCAACAGTGGTTGGCTTATTGTAATAACTGGAGCCATTTACACCATTGTTAGCGTGGACCAATTCTGGAGACACAACGTACCAATGGGTATTACCTATGCCGCGTATGCGCTGAGTAATGTTGGGCTTTGGATGGCCATAACAAAATAAAATATGAACGAAGGCGATAGAGAATTAGAACACTGGGAAGTTTGTCTAAGTCAGATAGACAGACAAATTTTAAATTTGATTGAAGAAGGGTATGCTATTGAGGACGTAAGACGATCCTTAAGTTGGCTTTTACACGAGCTTTGTTGCGAATAATTGTATTTACATTTTATCGCATTTTTGATATAATAGATTTATGCAAACAATAAAAGACATACGTAATTACTTCATTACTGCACTTGAGAATGAAGAATACGTAGAAGATAAAACCGGCGTCAAAACACTTGACCTTGTTGGTGCGAGCTTTCTCGCTGATGCTCCTGCAATCTTCGGCACACCTAATGAAGAATACATTTCTCGCGAAATTGCTTGGTATGAAAGCCAAAGCTTAAACGTTAAAGATATACCTGGTGAAACACCTGCTATCTGGAAAAGCATTTCATCTGATAGTGGTATGATCAACTCCAATTACGGATACTTAATCAGCAGCGATGAAAACTTCAATCAATACCAAAGCGTTTTAACACAACTGCTTGTTGATCGACAAACACGCCGAGCGGTAATGATTTACCAACGGCCGACAATGCACGAAGACTTTTCGGTTGACGGCATGTCTGACTTTATCTGCACCAACGCAGTTCAATATCTTATCCGAGGAAACCAAGTGAATGCCGTTGTTCAAATGCGAAGCAATGACGTTATCTTTGGTTATCGTAATGACTATGCTTGGCAACTACATGTTCTGCAAAATCTTGTTGCTGATATTAACCGTCACGGTGAAGCCGATTATAAAGTTGGTGATATCACATGGCAAGTTGGCTCACTTCACGTGTACGAACGTCACTTCAAGTTTGTCAAATAATTATTTACATTCACACTGATATAGTGTATAATAGCAATATGAATAACGATAAAGAAAGCCTTCGCGTTTTAAAAGAATGCGCTGAACTTCAGCTTAAAAAGTCAAACGACTATCAAAATCCCAAGTCAAGAATTCGTCAATCCGATTACTACCCAAGCGGAGTAAAGACAATCCTTGAAATCATTTACGCCAAAGTGCTTCGTGCTCAAAGCGTTGTTGAAGCAATGGAACTCGATCCTACTTACGAGCCAAACTTTGAGTCGGTCGAAGATTCATTTAAAGACATGATTAATTATGCAAGCTTTGCGGTATCTTTTATCCGAGGTAGTGTTGATGGTCAATGCCCAGACCGCGACTTTCTAAATCGTGTCAAGCCTTCAGATACAGAGGAGTAAGTTTATGTTTACAGATTGGAACACTAGGTACATATCTTTAGCTAAAGAAATTGCTTCTTGGTCTAAAGACCCTTCAACACAATGCGGTGCTGTTATCGTCGGAGAAAGCGGTCAAGTTCTTTCACAAGGATATAATGGATTCCCCCGTGGAATGAGCGACTTACCAGAGCTTTATGCTGATCGAGATTTAAAATACAAAAGGATATCGCACGCAGAAATGAATGCGATTTACAACGCGTCTCGTACTGGTGTTTCATTATATGGATCAACCATTTATGTTTATGGATTGCCCATTTGTCATGAATGTGCCAAAGCAATTATTCAAGTCGGGATTAAGAAGGTGGTAATGCAAAAGCATACAAAGAAAGATCGTTGGAATGAATCATGCGATTTTGCGCAAAGCTTTTTTCGAGAAGCTGGTATTGAAACTACATATATAAACTAACAATAAAATTTTATCGTAATGAAAAATATATCAGTTATCTTAGGCCGAGGAATTGAAGGCTGCGGCGTGACAAAATTTACCATTGAACAGTGCAAGTATTATGATTGTAATGATTATGACTATATTGTATTTGCGGCTAAGGATAAGTCATGGACTCGTAAAAATGCTCATCACACTAATAACATTATTAGATTGAAATTTTCAAACAATGATGGAGTTGATGAGATGATTAAGAAGATCAACGCGACGGCGGATCTTGCAATTATCAATTCTTTACCCGCTATAAGCTTTCCTGAAGAAGCTATTGACAACTTCAAAAGAATGCTTAATGAAATTAAAGTACCAGTCGCGCTTATTCAGCACGATCATTCGCTGTTGTCCATTAGACGAAACGCTGCATTAGACGAAACGCTTGAGCGGGCTGATGCAATTTTTGTACATTCAACAACAAGCGATTTCGCAAAATATGCAGAGGAAAGGGTTGGTACAAAGGTAACGCTTTTTGGCGTAGAACAAGGCAAGCCGATTCTTCCATTTCAGCCGGGAATGTATTTTGACGAAGTAAAAGAAAAGTATTGGAAAGAGCAGTGCGACGAACCGCGTCATCACAAGTGGATTGGTAGAACTACAACCTGGAAAGGTTATAAGAAAATGGGCCAATTCGCCGATGGCTATTTGGCGCAGAATAAAATGTTAACAACATTCGAAGGAATTGAACGTTCACCTGCGTTTTTAAATTTTAAAGAATACGTACCTAATTTTAATAATTTGCTTAAAGAGGACCCGAATCAATATGATTTATCCGAAGCTTATGGTTCGCCAGCTCAGGTGTTTGGTCCTTACATTCAAGAAGAAATGCTTGAAAGAATGTCAAAGGTGGGTTTTGGTTATCAACTTTCACACTTGAAAGAACACTTTATTCAGCGATCAATTGAGTATACCCATTGCGAAGTTGTTTGCACAGGTACGATTCCAGTTTTTGATAAAAAGTATGGAGATGCTTGCACACATCGACACTATGGAAAAAAGCTTACCGAATGTGAAAACTCTGGAACAATATGGTTTGACGAAAACGATTTTGACGGAACGTTAAATCAAATGATGGATATCATCGACAATAAAGAAAAAAGAGAACAAATGAGAAATGATGCGTTTGAGTTTTATAAGCTTCATCAAGACGCGTCACACACCTTTAAACACATAATGGAAAGCACAGAAAATGTCATATAATCACGCAGCAATCGTACCTCTTATCGGCGGGCTCCCTCTTGGAACAGAAAATGTTTTCAAGAAAAAGCCTGAATATATTTTGTCATATTCCGCATTTGGCGCTAATGATTCGCAATACCTCGCTTATCATAAGAATGTACCATATTATAGAATCGACGAAAATGAAGTTCCTTCTTCCTTAAAAGAAGTAGATGTTGTAGGAGCAACTTGCCCCTGCGCTGGACTATCTTCCCTTAGTCCATCCAGTTCATCAGACAATAAAGCTAATGATTGGATGGTTGAATCTGCGAAATACGTTTTAACACAAATAAAACCAAAGGTCTTTTGGGGAGAAAACGCTCCTCGACTTGCAACCGCAATGGGAGCACCCATTGTAAAGAAGCTTCGAAAGCTTGCAAAGGCTAATGGCTATACTATGTCTTTGTATAAAACAAAGTCAAAGTTGCACGGCTTAAGTCAGAAGCGCGATAGATCGTTTTACTTCTTTTGGAAAGGAACCTCTATTCCCCATATGACCTTTTATTATCGACCGAATGAAAAGATCGAGGACACTATTCTAAATGCATTTGTGTCTGATGATGATCCTATGAATGAGATTACGAATAAAAATAAGCCAACCGATAATCCATTCTATAAGTATGTCCTTGAAGAACTTGAAGGCGGTATTACTCATAAAGAATTTCAAGAAAAGATCACGACAACTATTAATCCCCTGGACTATTTAGAAAATTGCGGGAAGAAATACGACGAAGTTTCTGAATGGATGACTTCCAAAGGATTTGATAAGCAGGCAGAACGCTGTTTAACAATGCATAAGAAACTGGAATCGGGCGGTGGTATTATGAGGAAAACTACAGAAATTCCAAAGGATTACGCTGGAGCTTTTGTTGGTCACATGCCAATGTGTCTTGCGCATCCCGTTGAAGATAGATATCTTACAATTCGTGAGTGTTTAGCAATTATGAAAATGCCAAGCGATTTTCAATTGCAGGGAGGCAGAAAGAATCTCAACATGATATGTCAGAATGTTCCGGTTACAACTGCGGAAGATATGGCACAAATTATTTACGATTGGTTGGACGGAAAACTAGATACGATAGAAGCTGAATATGCAGTCTTTGATAACAAATCACAAACCGTACATGTTGAAGAACAACCTCAAACCCTTGAAGCGTTTATTTAAGGTGTACAACAATCGTAATTTATGGTATAATATAGAAGAACAAATACAGCAAAATATATGGCATTACTCGATAAACTAATGAAAACCACCCGTGTTAAGGGTGCAGATATTCTTTCAGATTCAAAGTTTTTTTCTGAAAAGGATCTTACTTCAACTCCAGTGGGAATGGTCAACGTGGCTTTAAGCGGCAGTGTTGATGGAGGACTTGCTTCGGGTCTTACTGTTTTGGCAGGACCAAGTAAACACTTCAAGACAAGCTTTGCGCTTCTCATGGCAGGAGCATATCTTAAAAAGCATAAAGACGCAGCACTGATCTTTTACGATACAGAGTTTGGTTCACCTCAAGCATACTTTGAATCGTTTGATATTGACACAAGTCGGGTACTTCACTGCCCTGTTACAAACATTGAGGAACTTAAATTTGATATTGTCAATCAACTCAAAGAGATCGAGCGTAAAGACAAAGTAATTATCATTATCGATTCGGTTGGTAACATTGCTTCAAAGAAAGAAGTTGAAGATGCCGTGAATGAAAAGTCCGTTGCTGATATGACCAGAGCCAAAGCTCTTAAAGGTCTTTTCAGAATGATTACTCCTTTTCTTACAATTAACGACATTCCTCTTCTAGCGATCAATCACACTTATATGGAACAAGGTCTGTTTCCAAAGGCGGTTGTTAGTGGCGGTACTGGTGTTATGTACAGTGCTGACAACGTTTGGGTGATTGGCCGGAGACAAGAAAAGAAGGGAACCGAAGTTATTGGATATGACTTTGTGGTTAACATTGAGAAATCTCGCTTTGTCAAAGAGAAAAGCAAGATTCCTATTTCAGTTTCGTGGGAAGGCGGTATTGAACGCTGGTCAGGTTTCACTGAAGTTGCACTTGATATGGGATATGTTATCAAGCCAAAAAACGGATGGTACATGGCCGTTAATCCTGAAACCAAAGAAGAGCTTACAGGTAACGTTCGTATGAAGGATACGCTTCAGGCAGACTTTTGGAAAACACTTTTTGAAAAGACTGACCTTGCCGAAGCTATTGAAAATAAATTTAAAGTTGCTCACCGTTCATTACTGGGAGACGATCCTGTTGCTCCCGAGTCTGGTTCTGCTGGTGAGAGCTCATCAACTGAAAAGTAGAACCTTAAAGGGGGGGCTGGGTATTGTGGTGGTGCCCAGCCCCTTTATCTCTTATGAAAGAAGAATTTGATTACAAGCTGGTGGATAGTGATCTTCATACAGATCACTTTTCAATTAAACTAACAAGTGGTATATACAATAGCGCGGTATATGCTTATGGAGATGTTAAACTCACCGAAGAAGAAGTAGACGGTGAGCAGGTTGGTCGTTTAAGCTTTCTTTACGAAGTTGAAGAAGGTAATAAAGAATACACCAAAGAACAGTTACAATCCAATAAAGATTTTGAACGACATATTGGAAATGTACTTACATCTATTATAGCCGAAAACACATTTAAGATTGGACAGAATGACCCAGAAAATTGAAGACATTATATTAAATAATTTAGTACATAATGAAACTTATTGTCGTAAGGCAATGCCACACCTCCGCCCTGAATATTTTGAAGGTTCAGATAGAGCGGTATACGATCTTATCTTAAAGTTTGTTGGTAAGTATAATAAGCTTCCTAATTCTAAGGTTCTTTCAATCGAGCTGCAAAGCTCTGATTATTCTTCTCGTTCTAATGTGAATGAGATTCTTCAAACGATTAACTCTTTTGAGTCTCCTGCTAAAGCTGATGACTCTTGGCTGATTACCACAACTGAAAAATGGTGTAAAGACCGCGCAGTTCATCTTGCGGTTATGGAAGCCATTAACATTATTGATGGTAAGAGTGAAGATAAAGCAGAAGGTGCAATACCTGATATTCTAAGTAAAGCTTTAGGTGTCACTTTTGATACCAATGTTGGTCATGATTATATTGAAAATGCTCAAGCTCGATTTGACTTTTACAATACTCATGAAGATAAGATGGCATTTGATCTTGACATGATGAATACCATTACCAACGGTGGTGTACCAAACAAAACGCTGAATATTATTCTTGCTGGAACTGGGGTTGGTAAAAGTTTGGCCATGTGTCATCTTGCTTCAGCTGCGCTTTCACAAGGTAAGAATGTTCTTTATATTACGCTGGAGATGGCGGAAGAACGCATTGCCGAACGTATTGATGCAAACCTTTTTGATGTTCGCATTGATCAGTTAAAGGACATGACCAATGATCGCTTTACGTCAAAGGTTGAAGCTATTGCAAGTAAAACAGCAGGTAAGCTTGTGGTGAAAGAGTATCCCACTGCAAGCGCTCATGTTGGCCACTTTCGCGCTCTGCTAACCGAACTTAAAATGAAAAAGGATTTCATTCCAGATGTGGTATATGTTGATTATTTAAACATCTGTTCATCATCTCGTATCAAAGGTTTAAGCGGTAGTGTTAATACATATTCTTTAATTAAAGCAATTGCTGAAGAACTTCGAGGCCTTGCAGTAGAAACCAATGTTCCTATATGGAGCGCAACGCAAGTAACACGAACAGGTTTTAATAACAGCGATGTCGAGCTTACTGATACTTCTGAAAGTTTTGGATTGCCTGCAACTGCTGACTTAATGATTGCTCTTATTTCCAACGAACAGCTTGAAAGCATGGGTCAATTAATGATTAAACAACTTAAGAATCGTTATAATGATCCTTCTACAAATAAAAGATTTACTGTTGGGGTAGATCGTTCCAAAATGCGGCTTTACGATATTGCTGATCCTACCGCAAACATTATACAAACCCCTTCTGCTCCGGTACCTGATAAGCCATTTAGCGGAGGAAGAGGTTCTTCAGACTTTAGCGATTTTAAAGTTGAATAGGGCTGTTAAGTGAATAAAAAATATAAATAGTAATGTTTATAAATACTATTCATGAGCACACGCTATTTTAAAGATTTTATCAAAGAAGACATTTCAACTGGTTCACTCAGTAAAGCAGTTTTTCTAATTACAAAATATCTTAAACGTAAAACCGGATATTCATTCTTCCAGCTTCCTGGATTAGAAAAATATTCAGGTGGTTCATCCGGTTCAGGTACCGGTATTCGACTATTTTCTGGCAAAGGTAATGTCAGTGTTAGATTAAATTGGAAATCCTCAGGCCCTACTGCTACAAGTCTTGCGTCTATTGACATTTGGCTTAACAGTAAAAATCCTGTTTATATTGAGTTTGACCGAGCAACCAGTTTAGTTAAAACCGTTCCGCTTATTGCAAATATTATCAATGCTGGTGGACCAACCGGTAAAACGGTTTACACTTTGCCCGACGGTGTATCACTTAATGAACACATGGAGCCTTCCTTTGTGTTTGTACATCTTACTGAAGCCGCGGCTGCTGTAGGGGATGTTAGCGGAATGTTTGATGACATTGTGGAAATGATGTCCGCTTCAGGTTTTTCAAAAGGGAAGGTTTATAAAACTTATAAAACCGCCGGGATAAAAGTATTTGACGCGATTGACGGCATGTTTCCTAATTTAATGCAAAAGAAGGGAACCAAATTTCAATTCGTGGGTAAACCCACTGATCTTGGTAAGATCAAGCAATCAAAGGATAACATCCTACTTGCAGTCGGTTGTACAAAAGGAACTGTTAAGCGTGGATCAGGCAAGGAAAAATATGCTGATAACAGTAACGCCGATGAGCTTTTGGCTGATCGTGATCGCATCAGCTTTGAGAAGCAACTTGATGATTTGGAAAACCTTCTCAAACTAACTGTTAACGGCGCAGCCAATGCAATCTTTATTGCTGGTCGAGGTGGTGTTGGTAAAACACATACCACTGAAAAGGTTCTTGCTGACATGGGTCTGCGAGACGGATCAGGATACTTTAAAAATACGGGTAGTACAACTGCTGCTGGTATGTATTCTCTACTGTTTCGTTACAAGAACGATATCATTCTTTTTGATGACAGTGACGATGCCTTTAAGGATCAGGAAAGTAGAAACCTTCTCAAGGCTGCAACTGATACCAAAAAGATTCGTAAACTTGTTTGGAACAAAATGGGTAAAAACGTGGTTGATCCTGAAGAGGATATCACAGACGAAGAAATGCTCGACCAAAATCTCATTCCTCGTTACTTTGAGTTCACCGGTAAGATCGTCTTTATTACCAACCTGAAAATGGATAAACTTGATCCTGATGGTGCGCTAAGAACACGCGCATACATCATTGACATTGATCCAACTGAAGCAGAGATTTATGACTTTATGGATCAGATTGTCGATAAGATCAAATTGGAAGAAGGACTGACCCTTGACTTAAAGCAAAGAAAAAAAGTTGTCGGTCTTCTTCGTAAAGGTAAAAGCAAGCAGGAGCCAAACCTCCGTAAACTCAGCCGGGGACTGAATATGGCTGCAGGTGCTCTTTCTGCGGGTGTCGCCGTAAAAGACGGCGATCTGCAGAGAATGATTGAAACATATGCTTAATTC
>VMHT01008816.1_pt1 | contig 10583 bp, 12 predicted proteins | sample 4693611 | NCBI WGS metagenome assembly VMHT01 (sample SAMN12280063, study PRJNA550983) | marine metagenome | isolation source: seawater sampled from same location over 5 years 0.02-0.2 micron viral filtrate | place: USA: collected off the coast of southern California halfway between the port... ...
ACAGAAGCACCACTACCACCAGTTCCAGAGTCATCAACATAAATTCTACATCCAACTTGGAAATTGGGTTGTGAATCTTCAATCTTCACTGAAGATACAAATCCAGAACTGACAGAATCTACAAATGCAATTTCATCAGCACCATTCTTCAATGTGCCAGGGACAAACAACCTTCTAGAGTTAGAAGGAATGGATTTCTGTGTGATCTTACTTTCGTAGTTAGATCTAACAGGCAGAGAATAGAAATTGTCTCCAAGGATATATGGATATACAGGTTTGTTCGTAGCATCCATCGAAATGAAGTATGCATACGTTCCCTGTGGGAATTCTGGTGTTACACAGAATCTACCATTATTGATATCAAGACGAGTCTTACCAGTATCAACTGTAGCAACCCACTCGTAGTCATCAACAAATGTGCCCATCTCGTATGGAGCATCGACGGGACCATCAGTTCTTGTATTCTTGAGTTCGTACCCACTGTTCATTCTCGCAATGGAAGATGAACTGTCTAGAGGGTCAGAGAATGCATATGGACCATAAATTGGATTTCCATCATAAGCATACCCGAGAATTGGTGAGTGAGTGAGAGTTGCTGTCTCCTGAAGAGTGACTGGATTGATGTTATCCTGTAACTTTACACGCAGTCTTTTGGGGTTTGCAGCAACACCATAATAATATTCATTTTCAATTGCATCCTTTACTGCTAGTCCGTTGTTATCATCTAAAACGAGCTCATTTTCAAAGTACCTATTTCGCACCCAACGATAAATTTTTGCAGTCGCTGCAGCTGGGTTGTTCTGACCTTCGGAGAACAGTTCGACTCTTACATTTTCTTGTGTATAGAATTTACCACCAGAGACTTTTTCAAATTCGGTGATTTTTCCTAACGTGTTGATCTTTGCACGATATTCTGCAAACCTACCTTTACCTGCTAGGTCACTGATTAAGATGAGAGGAGGGGCAGAATAATACTCACCACTGTTAATAACTCTGATGCTAGTAATTTCTCCAGAAGTCACAACCGCTTCTGCTGCACCATATCTACCAGCAGTGATCTCGATCAGTGGATCTGCTGTATAATTTTTATTTTTGATCGTTGTGATTGCATTAACAGTATCACCTGCCAAAGAAGACAGAGCAATCGTTGAATCACCGTTCACCAGAACATAAGGAGGTTTGGTGTATCCAGAACCACGATTCGTAAGGTTGTAAGTCTGAATATCACCATAAGCAATATTATTCTCACTCTTGAAACTAAAAGCAATAGAACCATCAACAAAGATGCCAATATCTCTTGTTGGGGTTTTATATACTTCTGGTGTTGTACTAGACTGCTTTGGAATTAATTTAAGCAGTTGAGGATCAACCAAAGGTGTAGGTTGAGTAGCACCTGTCAAAATCCTTGTAGAAGGATATGAAGATGTTGAGATGTAGAAATACTGACTATCTTCGTATATTGCACCTACATCAGCAACATAATTTGACAACCCTTGACCAACACCAGGATTCAGTGGAACTGAAGGTGTTAATGAACCAGGGTTCATCTGCCAACGAATTCTGTTAGCAGTTTGATCATAGATTACAGGATTCTTGGTTTCAAATCCTGGTTTGGAGATTTGTACCTTATCTCCAACTTTAGAATATGGTTCAGCAACATCAACATTTAAATTTGTTAGTGTTCCATAGACAAGTAACTTGACATCACCTTGATCAGTAGATGCAGTGACATTAGAATAACCTACTACAAGGTCACCTACATCGTGAGTTCTTGTGACATTACCACGCTCTCTAATAATAAACTGTCTAGAACCCTTTCCTTCGTATCGGATGACTTCATTATTAATTTGAACGTATCCATTCTGTGTATTCCAACCTAATGTGGAGTCTACAGTGACTCTACTACCAGCACCTTGACTAGGCGTGAGAACCCTGTCCAGCACTGTCTTTTCAGGGATTGTAAATTCACCATTTACGGTACTTGGGTTAATGATCAGGTTGAACAACCCATAATCACCAACTTTACCAATGCCAATGACATTCTCAATACCTACAGATGCATATGAAGCATTTGGAGAGTTCTTGTCAGACTGCTGAACAATAGTTTGTCCAATCAACCAGTCGGCATCACCTTGTAGAACAATGACTTGTAGTGCAAATGAAGCATCCCAGTTGGATTCTGATACTTTTACAGTAAAGTCTTTTGGATAGTATGTTGTGGGGATATCATCAGCACTCTTCGAGACGATAGAGTTGAAGATAAACCTAATTGACTTGTCAGTTCCTTTGACTTTGTAAAAGTCAGCGATGTTCTTGATTAACTGACGTTTGTCGATATCTCCTTTGAGATATACTTCTGGCACATCAACCAGATATTCTCTCTCAAACGCCTTCACAAGAGCGTACAGGAAGAGGTGACTTAAATTATGTACTACCGAACTGGTAGCGTGAAACTTTGCGTCAGAGGACGTGTATTGGGACTTTTCGTAGAGATCCCCTAGTTGGGTGGTTCCACTGACTCCTCTGGAGACTCCCAAAAACTCTGTATCTGTTCTGGAAGCATAAAAACAAATTTCATCACCAATTTTGACATATCCATTCTTTCTGGGGAATGAAGATGCATCAGCAACCGCAATGGTGGTATCTGTAACAGAAATGCCAGCAGTTGTGGTAGTTTGTTCTGTTAGTAGATTTTTTTCGTAAAAATCGATATCACGGTATGATGTGATGTTCGATATAATATCTAAAGACTGACCAGTAGATTCTAGTTGCTCATAGTATGCTTCGATGACTGCCGCGACATTTCCATATTCAGAAACGATAAACGCAGGAAGCTGTGTCTCAATTAGCGATGAAATTTTATTACTCATCTACTTACTCTGGGTATACCGCGAACTTACTATTAGCAACATCTACATCCAAGTACATATGTCTAGATGCATCGATATCGTTATTACGAGGAACGACACGAACTGAAATTCTGTTGTCGAAGAAAGTACCTTCTATAATAGTCACGTCATACAACTTGATTTCACCCTCGTCGTAATCAACATCGCCAATATAGTCCTTCAATACTATCTTTTCGCCAGTTCCAGGATCTAGTCTATATAGGATCATTTTGCCGAAGCGATCTTCCATATAGACATCAGTAACAGGATATTCACTGACTCTAAATGCTGTACTCTGAATTACAGGACCATCTTCAGGGCAATTGCTCTTAAATGCGTTCTGGAAGCAAAGTTCATAGAAAGAAGTGCTGTTGATAAGGGGATAGAAATCCTTTCTCATCATTACGGTTGTAGTGTTAGATGTGATCGATCTATCAGAAGAATCGATGACTCCAATGTACTTACTATATCTAAACTTACCGTTGAATTTCTCGGTGCTTGATGCTTTGGTATACTGTTCAACACCAGAATAGACTTTAGTTCTGATGTCTTCTGGATATTGATTAGTAATCCTTGTATTGAACTGAACTCTACTGTCTAACTCCAAATATAGAATAGATGGGTCCTTGATTTCAGGAGTTACCGAAGCAACAGCATAATCTTTCAAACCAGCGATAATTTGTTGCTTGGTGGTTGTGGATAAGTTCGCACCACTCTCTGGTTTGATGACAATCTTGACTTTACCAAATTCAGGGTATCTCTCCTCTTCACCACCATATGTAATGATGTCAGAGATCGCTGGGTAGATCTTTCTTACAATAGCAGCGTAATCACTCGCAGTTACCGCTCTATTCTGTGTAGCATATAATTTCGGTGCATTGAACTTAATCTTGTCAATGCTCTCGATGTCAGCACCGCCGTTTGCATTATCAACAACTGTGATGTTTCTTACTTCAGTTCCAAACGCAGTTCCGTTGACATCCTCTAAAACACCAGCAAATACAAATAATGACGCACCATTTGCTTCAGCGCCATTAGAAATAAGATATGATGCCTCAACATAGTTGTTGTGCTCTAGTTTTTGACCAATAACACCGTCACCAAAGAACAACTCATATCTCTCGTCAGCAGATTCATCTACGTAGAAAATGCCGTCAGTGTCTTTGATGTCAATGATATTATCAATCATAGTGAAGTAAGCGAACTCACTAGACTGTTCTGTGGGATATACTTTGACTCTAATGGTGCTAGTATCCGCTTTTCCGTTAGACAGTACGTACTTCTGTGATTTAACGAAGTTACTTGTGGTAAAGTTGTCCTCAACAACAGAACCTTCGTACAACTCTACGTTAGTGAAAAACGCTTGACCATTAACAACACCCGCCTTATAGTCATCTAATACTACAAAGCGGTATAGTTTATCATTATAAGTGGTGACAAATCCCGTACCCTTCTTCAATACAATGATTGCAGGTGCGGATCCTGGAAAATTTACTTGGAAATTAACCATTGCCTTTGCAGCAACTACGGACTTTGGTTTATATCCTAGTTGCTTTGCCAGAGAAATTACGTTGTCACGAAGAGTGGCAGACTCCAAGAACAACTCGTTTACCACCATGTTCGTGTTGAACGCGGTGTAATACGTGTTATACGCTAATACATCGAGGAATGTGCTCCAGACAGAACCCTCGAAATCATAATCAGTAAAATCAGACTGTGCTCTCAAGTATTCTTTGAGAGTGGTCTTAATATTTTCAAAGTCTAAATTATTTACTTGAATATGCTTCATCGGGTTCTCTGGAGGAGGAAGTTGATTGATTGATCGGGAGTGTCCTGACGACCAATAATAGTAAACTCTAGGTTTGCTTCAAATGCATTATTGTCAAAGTCTGGTAAGACCTCAACTTCTTGCAACCTTATTCTAGGTTCGTATTTTGATAAAGTACGTTTGATCTCATCAGCAATGAGACCTGCAATAGCAAAATCAAGTTGTTCAAACAACAAGTCGCGAATACCCGAACCGATTTCACTATCAAACAATCGTTCTCCAGGTGATGTCAATAACAAATTAGTAATTGACTGCTTAATAGACGCCTCATCTTTAGTCACCTGCAAATCCCCTGTAATAGGATGTGGATTGAAGGTGACCTTTAAATCTTTAAAAGACTGTTGATTAGGCACAATAACACAATTTATTGTTTATTTATGGTCCTTTTTCTGATCTTCTTTCTCTTTCTTCTTTAGATACCTATCAGAGTCAATCTGGGTGATCAGGGTCATTCCAGACTTGATAAAATCTTTGCTCTTGTCGGTTGGTGAATTACCCATTTTGTTTCTCCTTTGGTGTTTGCCAGAAATAGTCGTCGGTGTCTCCAAGGCGTCCCCAGTCAATTCCTGCCTCTACTTGGTATTCTATGGTGGATACCTTAAAGTCAGGGAATTGAGGGTCCTGGGGCGTTATAGAGAGGTCATACAGTCGCATTCTGTTATTAGGATATAGTGCATACTGACCGTTAGTTAAAGCGATACAATTATGCGACTTGTGCTCTTGTGGCACCTCACTTACATTATTATCTATAACATCGATGTTTGCATGATAGTTATCAAGTGTAAACAAGTATTGACCTTTCATCAATCCATGGTCTCTTGTAAAGACTTCGCAGTCCATAGATGCCACAAATCCTTTGCTCATACATGCAACACCATAATCCATACAATTCCAAAATTGTAGATTCTCCAGACTCATATCAACATCTGGTGTCTTGGGTGATCTTACGAATGCACTGATCGGAAGTTTATCATACATTGCCCCATAGGTAGGCAAGTACGTCTCAAAGTAAAAAGCACGTCCAGGTATGCTTTTAGCACATACCCAGACGCCCTCTACAAACTCCCCATGTCCATCCTGGTGGTCTCGTAAGTATTCTTTACGAACCCATACCTTTTCGGCAGGAAGATTGCAAATTAAATTCACTTACCCTGACCACGATAACGCTTCTTTGCCTTGTTACGAGATGTTGCTGCATACTTGGTATGCTGTCCACAACCCTGTCGTGATTTCTTGGGTGTTGCCTCAATAAACTGTTGACCAAGAAGAGACTTTTTAACCTTTGCCATTAATCAATGATGAACTGATCTAATTATACCACAAATTCATCAACCTGCCAATACCGTATGACTTCCTTGTGTCATCACTGCTCCAAATGATAATACATCACCAATACGCATGATTGCTTTCTTGTTACAGAAAATCGTTAACGATCCCTTCACACACTTATCAGTATGAGGTGGGTTGTTACCACATACATGCACTGATGTCACATCACCAACACGCAATGCTGCTTTCTTATTCACAAAGACGTTCAGAGACCCTGTAATCACAGGAACAGGTGGCCAACACTGATGACCACTCTCTAGATCTTTGATTCTGCTTATACCACTTCCTGCCATTAGGGATTGCCTCCAGTTGTTCCTACATTACCTTCAGTGGCAGTACGTTGCCTCTTCAGTCTATTTAACGTCCTACTCTTATGATGACGCCAATTATTGTCTACATCCACATATGCTGGGAATGTCCAAGTATATGGTGGACATGTACTCGTAACAGTAATGAGATAATGATAACGTAGTGTTTGTATCAGAGAGGGTCGGTAGGACCACATATAGTTACTATTCTGTTGAGCAAGGTCGTGTCCTATAGGTCCATATAACTCTCTACCTACACTATTCTGATATGCATAGTTCCTTACACCTCCTCCAGGTATCTTTCGTGCTATCAGAGGCTCGGTCCTCATTTTTTGTGAGATAGGCTTCACCCTACCCTGACCACTGATATACGATGAACTTCTCACATTGTCCTGTGCTGTTGGCACCTCTAATCCCTTATAACTCTCAATGAAACCTGCCTCACCATCATATAACCACTTCTCCGTGTAATTACCAATGATAGGCAACGGCAGCACTAATGTGGTGACTCCAGGTGCTACACTGATGCTCCCAAGACTCACAGCATCAGAACCATCCCTCATCTCTGCAATGGTGGGTACTCCTCCTTTCAGGACTACCACACCAGGTGGATTGATACTGACACTGATACCTGTGATTAACTCGGGACTCGGCTGCGAGGGACCTGGTGTGCCTCCAGGACATACCAAGTTCGCTTGAGCAGTGACATTCACTACCCCAGCAGTCTCGTAGATATTAATCTCCTGCCCCTCTCTCCTCATGTCGGGTAACACAAAGATTCCAGGGGCAGGCAGCATCTTCCACATGCCACCCACATTCGTAAAGGATTGACCAGCAGGTATCAGTATTGCCATTACCTTTCTAATACTCGTAGTCTTTTATCTACATCATCCAAGTAATCTGTTACCTTCTCATGTGCGTCAGCACCAGGGCGTCTATACATGAGTTGTGGAGACTTTAGACGCTCGACTTCACTCTTCAGTTCCCGTATCTCCTGAAATGCTCTCTCCAGCACTTGTTCCAGGTTCAGCGATTTCTTGGAGGAGTTTGAATCGTTCATCGGATTTGTCTGCATTCTTAAAGTTCTCGGAGGCACGTTTCTCAAATTGTTCGCAAAAGTCGTCAAACTCGTTAAGGACTTCTGCTTGCTTATTCAGATATCCATCGTAGTCTTTCATGATTCAACTATGGGGGTAAAAATTTTCTGGGGGATTTTTTTGTATAGGGGGGACCCGTAATATTTATCTCGCTTGGGTAACACTTTGTAGGTTAGGAAGAAGGTACTTTTTTGGTACGGCGATCGGGGGTATCACAAAAAAGGGGCAAATCACTGCCCCTGTGTGTTACTTACTGGTTGACTGCTGATCTCACCCAGTCTGCGAAAGATTCGAGAGATTGTGTATCTAATGGGTCGCAAGTCTTGTAGATGGGATTATTACTATCACGTTGCTTGGTTTGGTTAACAACGAACGTGTCAAACTCACATTCATCTTTGAACCAATCATAGGTCTCATGCTTAACATCGAACTGACCTGTAAATACCGCTGCAGGTATACCAGGGTACACACGCCTGATCTTATCGAACTCTGAACATGCACGGTCCAGCATAGATGAATCGAGATAAGTCTTGCACTCAATGATGCAAACTAATTCATCGTCCTTGTATACGTGCAGGTCAACTTGCACCTTTTTATAATACTGTCCCCCACGAGATTCAATGAGAATATAGTCATTGTGCTTAACCACAAGTGTGGGGTCTACAGTGTAGACAATACCCTGTGCAATGTCCTCGTAGAGTTTACCTACGGTGCCACGCATCTTGCCGCCTGCGTTAAGAGTATTTGTGTACTGCTCATTGAGGGGGGCGACCGATCTGGTATAGTGGTCGATGACTGATTGAAAGCGGGTCACGGTGGGGGTCATGGTGTGGTGTGTCGTTGGTGTATATTGTAGCATGGGGGGCAGACCCCTAGAGTTCTGCCAGCATCTGATCCATCTCGTCGGTGTCGATGTCGTCGTGCAACCATGCCACACCATCGCCCGTGATGTACTCACCGAATTCATCGATGAATCGCTTTGCCCACTTGCGGTAGCCCAGGTTCTTGTTCAGTTTGGCGTGACGGTAGATGGTCTCATCGTTGCCGATCCACAGTGCAGCGTTCCAGGTTTCGTAAGTTGCCCAACCGTTCATGGTGTCGTGTGCGTTTGTTCTTTTAAAGTCTACAGGGTCAGCGGTGGAAATCAGACCAACAGCGCCAGTGCGTCAGGTGTCACAGCGTCCACGTTCTCGTCAGCGTAGACCCTCACCCATGCGACGGGTTCGCCACTGGTCAGACGCCAGATCATCTGGTCTCCCTCGCCGTCTGCTTGCCTGATGCCTGCCATGCGGTATGCTCCCTCTATGGTGGGTGTGTACTCTGCACCCCACTCGTCAAAGGTGCCGAAGGAGACGGGTTGAACTGCGAACATGCTTTGTTTGTTTGTTGTGTGTATCCTAGACGGTCAGCGAATCAATCGCGGTCGCTGATGTTCCAGACTCCCCACTGTCCCATAGCAGGTCCCCAGGATGGGAACTCATCAGCAGACTCGGCAGCACGTCGCGCCGCTTCACGTTCTTTCTTCTCCTGCTCTAGCACTCGCAGGGCGATGGCAGCGAGTTCGGGAGATGAGGCGTAGATGCCGTTAGAATCGAATTTGATTTTGTTCATGTCCTTATTATAGGGGCTGTGAGGGCGTCTGCCCTATGCCATGTGATAGTTTACCCACTGTCCTAGGGAGCGGTCTCCTGCCATCATCAATGCTAGGATGTCACGCTTACGAGTTTTGAATGTGTATTCTGCTGATGGAGTTTTGAACCAACGGACAGCACATGTGCCAGTGAAGGGATTGACCTTGAGAGTCCAGACCGATCGGGAGGGGCGTGGGCTGATGCAGGAGACGTTGATCATTGTTTTTTTGTTTGCTTGTGTGTATCCTAGACGGTCAGCGGCAGACGTGCTGTTGATGCAGTGCCAGTCCAGCGACTGCACCCTGCTTCACGTAGTCTGCTGCGATGATGCCCACCACAACGGCAAGGGCAAGGGGGAAGACTTTCTTAATGCGTTTCATTGATCAGCGAACATAGCGAAGTGAGCATCCAGAACGAAGTCTATCACCTCATCGGTGGCAGACACGTTGAATTGATTGCAGAACCAATCCACTGCCAGGTCACCAGGCAGCATGGTATCGAAGAGGAAATCCTGCAGGTCCTGCAGTGTCTGTGGATTGGAGAGGAGTGTTTTGTTCATGTGTCTACAATACACGGTCTGGGGTGCTGTGCCTATTTTGTGTGACACTTTGGCAACTGGAGCGAAGCGACTGACCTGGGTATCAATCAGCTGTAGTATATTCAATGTCGAAGCAATCACAATCATACCCGTATTCCTTCAACAATGTATTAAGTTCTGCATAATATTCTTCGTAGTATTTCATCTCTCCATCGACGTAATCCTTGAAGTCCATGTATACTAACCCCTATGTGTGCAGTGTATATATTTTAGCATAAAAAAAGGGGGTTGTTAACCCCCTGTTACATCAGGCGAAGATGTAACCATTCTCGAATTCTCTGGTCACATTGTTGTCACGAATGAACCACTCAAATTTCGACTGGTGTACACCATCAGTGACGCCATTGCAGAACTCATTGATGAGTGCATTGAGACGTGATTTGGTGGTGTTTGATTGCCAACCTCCATCAAATATTTGGAGGAATGAATCACCCACAGTGGCAATGTGGTTGCCGTGCAGGTATACTTTGGACTCTTCAGATTCAGGGCAGTACGTAACACTGGTGTTTGCATTGCTCCAGTTCTTGTTGTTAGAAACTGCAGCGTTCATCAGTGATTCGATCTTACGCATGATTGGTGTCGTTTGGTTGACTTCTATACAATACACGAGATTGGCAGCAGCACAACCGATGTTGTGCCACTACCTCGACTGTCTACCCGCCGTAGACCTCTTCTGCCATCGGTGTGTCAGTATAGGACACATGTACCACACCAGCATCTTGCAGCAACTCGGGATAATACTCTTCAGTTTCCTGAATAAGTTCGGTCACTGTGTAATTATCAAAGTTGCCATTCAAACTATCATAAACGTATGCATACATTGTCTTGTGATCCATACCATCAATGATGGATTCAATGAGTGCATCCTGCAACTTATCGCGATCGATGATGTTGTCAGACATGA
>VMHT01144788.1_pt1 | contig 10582 bp, 6 predicted proteins | sample 4693611 | NCBI WGS metagenome assembly VMHT01 (sample SAMN12280063, study PRJNA550983) | marine metagenome | isolation source: seawater sampled from same location over 5 years 0.02-0.2 micron viral filtrate | place: USA: collected off the coast of southern California halfway between the port... ...
AATGCTTATAGAATGTCTCAAGCTAATTATGATAAATTAAGTGCTGGAGTTAGTTTAGATGTAGAATCTTCTGACATATTTAGGCAAGGAGTTAATAAACTATTTGGTGATGATGATGCTGCTGACGTAGCAAATCTTTATAATCAAGCTAGTATGATTCAAAATAAAATAGACAAATTTTATAATGAGTCTGAAAAGTTTGTTAACTTAAATAAAACTATTGTTAAAATAGATGATAAGTTAGAAACTTATTTAAGTTCTGTTAATAGTCTTAATGAAGAAGATTTTAATACATTTCGAAATGCCGAATTAAATGCAATAAATAGCATTGGCACAGATAAAGAAGAAGCAGATTACAAAAGTAATTTTACTACTCCAGCAGGTGTGTTAGCTCAATGGAATGAGGGTGATTTAATTGATAAAGAAAAAGGACTTTATATTGCTACTTCAACAAAACTTGAAGGTAGTAGAGAGTCTGTAAATCCTTTTGGTAAGCAAAGAACAGGACTTTTTGGTTTGGATGAGTTAGCTTTTGATATTTCCGCAGTAAGTGAAGAAAACATTACTTATCGTGAAAGAGCTGTTGTTGATGGTAATTTAGTTGAAAGAGAAGTTTTTGGAGAAGCTCTAACTTTTAGAAAATATTTAGGTTTTATGGTAACTCGTCTTGCTGCTGGTTTAAAATTTGAAGCTGAAAGAAATAGAAACTCTCAAGGAAGCTCAGATTATATAATTGATGCCTATAGACTTTTAGCTAAAAATGGTTATATAAGAATGAAAGATGCTACTAATATTGAAAAAGGTTTAATTCTTGTAAAACCTTTAAACAATAGCACTGTTATTTCAGGAAGTGAACAACTTTCTGCAGATGAAAGAGAACAATTAGGCATTGATAATTTATATAACATGAGTGTAAATAGAGAAATAAAAGATGCTAAAGAATCCGGTGGTGGAACTGATGAAGATATTGTTCCAACTATAATAGCTGATGCAGAAAAAGATTTAGAAGAAGAAATAGATAATACGCAAGATGTAGAAAAAAGAGAACAACTTTTTACAAGGTTAGATGATGTTAATAGTGCAAAACTTAGTGATAATGAAGCCCGTAGACTACTTCTTAAAGAACTAATTGCTCCAACTAAAACCAATCGAGGAAAACCTTATGTATATGATGAATCTGTAGGTTTAATATATAATTTTGGAGAGTTAACTAGGGCAGATGCCGAATCTATTTATAAACAACTTCTTATAACAAATGGAGTAGACTCAGACCCTGAAATAAGAGGCTTAATAGATGTAGCTAGATTTAAGGGTGATGATAATTTAGCTGATACCATGCAACAAGATTTTACAGGCAGACCTTCTCTTGATGCTTCAACTCAAGGTGCACCACCAATAGTTACTTTAGGTAAAAATATAGGACAATCATTGTTACAATTTAATACTCAACAACAACAAAGTTCTGACTTTAAAAAATTACAAGACTATGCTGAAGGAACTCGAACTTTTATTCAACCTAGACAACTTGAAAAATTGTTTACTAAGTACAACTTAGGACAAAATCCTACTCAAGAAAAAGTTCAAGAATTTTTAAAGGATAATAGCTAAAATGTCTTTATTCACTACAGAACCTTCTAGTTTAAATAGTAATAAAATTACTGAAGAAAAAGAAAAACAACCTATAAACTTACAAGATGAACCAATTAATCATCGTGGTGAAGGTAATTTTTTATTAACAGATGATAAATATAAAAATTTATTTAGTACTGATTCTAAAACTGACCCTATACCTGTTAAGAAACAATCTTTTCAACCATTAGATTACAGAACTCTAAAAACTAATTATGGTGTTACAGACTTTGAAAATAATAAAGAAGTTATTAGAGATGCCGAAAAAGTTTTAGGTTACTTTGGTAGTAATGATGAGATTGTTGAGTGGCTAAGAGATGCTGAGATAAGCACTACAAGTTTAGTTGCTAGAGCATTAAAATCAAAAAACGCACCAGATGAAATTAAAAGTGCTTATGCTAGATTACAAAATAATTTTCGTAAAGCTAAATTAAAAAATCCTACTGAATGGATTGGCTTACTCAAGAATGGTTTTGTTGATGTAATGGCAGACCCGTTAACTCTTGTGTCTTTAATGGCTGCTCCTTTTACTGCAGGAACTTCATTAGCTGCTAGAACTGCGTTAAATCAAGCAATTAAACAAGGTCTTAAAAGATATAGTATGTCAGAAGCTACTAAGTTAGCTGCAAGACCAGCTATATTAACTGGAGCAGAAGGTGCTGCTTGGTCAGGCTTACATAACTATTATAATCAAGACTTAGATATTAATTTAGGACTAAGAAATAATCTTGATTTAAATGAATTAATAACAGCTACTACTGCAGGGGGAGTTATTGGTGGCGGTTTAGGTTTTGTTTCGGGAGCATTAGATGGTCGTAGATATTTTAAAAAACAATACATCATGCATAATCCTGATGCACAAATTAAAATTGCTGACTCTAAAACTAGAAAGCAAGTAGTAGAAACAGAACAAGCTTATGATGCAATCTTACCTACACAAAGAAGTCCTAGAGTACTGGTAGAAAGAGCTATTGGAACTTTTGTTGGTAAAGCTACTACTCCTTTATTAACTACTGCTAAGTCTTCTAAAACTTTAGACTACTTTTTAAGAATGTTACGTTACGATTATGGTCGTACAACTTTTGGTTCTGGATTTAAAGAAAAAACAGACGAAGCAGCTTTATCTTTATCTGAAGGTATAGCTTTAGGTTTTGGTAAAAGGCATTATCCTTTAGAACAAATCTTTAATAAATTAGGTAGAACTTCTAGATTTAAAAACTTTTTTCAAGCAAGAATTACTGAACAAGACAATGCAGCTTTACTTAAACTATTACAAACTAGAGGAACAGCTAAACAATTTAAATATAAGGAAGAAGTTTTAGATGTTTCTGATGAAGTAAAAGAAGCTTACAAAGGTGTAAAGAAATTATTAGATGATACTTTTGATGAAGGTGTTGATGAAGGTATTTTTAGAAAACAAAACAAAGTTAAAAATTATTTTCCAAGAATATTTTCTTTTGGTTTATTACAAGCAAATAAAGACCAATTTAAAGATTTATTAAAAGCGTATGGTTATGCTACTCCTGTAAATACAAAACCTAAAAAATATAAAAAGTATTATAACAAATTAGAATTAGATAAAAAAGAAGGTGAAAGAACTATTGAGTTAGGTATTCCTGCCGATGCTAAAACTATTGACCAAGAAACTTTTGGACTGCAAGAAAAATATGGTGTCGATAGTTTTGAAGATTTGGCTATATTAAGAAAAGTTAAAGAATCTGAAGTAGCTGAAAAAGCTATTGATTTAAAAGCAGATGAAATAGTTGAGAATATGTTGGCAATGCGACATACTCCATTTGAATTTAGACCTACTGGAAGTGTTGGTGCTGGAAAAGGTTACATGCAACATCGAGTGTTTACTAAAATACCTGATGATGAATTAGCAGACTTTTTAGAAACAGATGTTACTGATGTCTTAACAGATTATTTTACCAGCACAACTCAAACCATAGAAAGAACTAAAAGATTTGGTTTAACTAATGGTGAGTTTGAAGAAAATATTGTTCAAAAAATAAAACAAGAACTAAACGATAATGTACCGACAAACTTAACAACCGAACAAAAAATACAATACAGTGAAGATATAGAAGCTGTTTTAGAAAAAGTTAGAAACTTACATGGTAAAAGCACAGGTTTAGATGTTGATAGACCTACTACTTTAGGTGGCGGTAAGCTACAAGAAATTTCTGAATGGGGTAGATTAAGTCAGCAAATGGCTCACTTACCATTAGCAGTTATTTCAAGTGTAACAGAACCTATCATTATGCTATCAAGAGTAGGTGTTACAGATGTTCCTGCAGCTACAGCAGAGATAGGAAAGTCTTTAGTTAAGGGTATACAAAAAGCTGTAGACAGAACTATACAAGGAGCAAGGTCTTCTATTACTGGTAAAAAAGTTACCTTTAAAGACTTAGATGACGACTACTGGAAAGAGTTATATGAAGTAGGTTTAGCATTAGAATCTGCAACACTTGATGGTTTTGATAGACTTGCAAGTGGCGATGCTTTAACTGGTAAAAGAGCTAAAGGTTTTCAGAATATGTTCTTTAAAATGAACTTTCTTACTCAATGGACACAATCAGTTCAAGCAGCTTCTTTTGTAACAGGGCAAAAAATTATCAGAAGAAATGCTCAGAAGCTTTATGAAGATTCTATAGGAGCAACAACTTTATCTACTGGTAATTTTAGAAATGCTGGAGTGAATCAAAAAGACTATTTAACAGGACAGCTAAACGAATTAGGTATTGACGAACAAGATGCAATTAATTGGTATCGTCAATCTTTAAATGAAAACAAAGAATTTGATGTAAATTTATCTCAAGGATTAGATTTTTATTCTGAGAAATATTTACCCGGAGCAGGAAGATTTGTTAATGAAGTAATTCTTAACCCATCAGTAGCAGCAGCAAATAAACCATTAATGTTTAGTCATCCCGCAGGAAAACTACTATTTCAATTTGCTGGTTATCCGACTGCATTTAATAACATTGTAATGAAAAGGTTTGTAAATGAAAGTTTTAAATACCCGATGTCTGCTTCTCCTAAAGTACTAGGGGCTACTTTAGCTATGACTTCAGTAGCCGTATTAGGTAATTATTTAAGAAGTGAAGGTAGTTCTTTTGTGGACTATCAAACTGGTAGACCTAAAGAATTTGGCGAAATAATAGCTGATGCTTGGGCAAGGTGGGGAGGTTTTGCTTTCTTTGATTATGGTAGAAGAATAAATCAAAATTTTAAATATGGTTCAGGAACTATTGGCTCAATAGCTAAAGGAGTAACTGGTCCTTTACCTGCAGATATAGTAGATACAATTTTATATAGAAAGGGTCTTTTTTCTTTAGGTGCTTCTAACTTTCCGGGATATGGAGCTTTAGGTTTAGTTGATAAAGATATGCAAAAAAATGCAAGAAAAGCAGGAAGAGATTTAGATAATAAATTAGCAGAATTTATGTTTGGTGAAAAAAAATCTTCATCCTCTAATAGAAGAGTAAGATATAGAACTGGAGGACCTTCAGTTAATGTTCCTAATGCTCCTGCTAGACCAGAAGAAAGAGTAAATAAAAATACTGGTATGCCTTATGATTTAGAAGCTGGACCAACTGCACAGCCTGAGAAAGATAGAAAAGGTTTTAGTGAAGAAGGTAAGTTACTAGCAACACTAGAAAGAAGACAAAAGAAATTTATAGGCGGTGTAGAAAATTTAAATGATGACTCTATTCCTATGCCTAACCCTATAAATAGAAATGATGACTCTATTCCTATGCCTAGTTTAGGTAAACCCCCTATGTCTAAAGATACAGTTATAGATATGGTTAAAGATAAGTCTTGGTTTAAAAGAGCTACTGAACCAGAAGGAGAATTATATAAAGGCAAACATACTTTACTAACAACTTCTATGGAAGCAGACGGTAAAGAATATTTATTTCCTACAATTAGAGAAGTAAATGGAAAACTTAAAAAACTATCAAATAAAGATGCTTTTAAAGAAGCAATGAGCAAAAAAGATTTTTTAGTCTTTGAAGGTAAAGATAAAAGAGAACAAGCTACTGAAGTATCTAAAATAATAAGCAATCTTATTATGCCTACCAGAGATACTAGAATGAAAAAAGTTACTGGCGGTGTTGGAGCAACTGTTGAGTCTTTGATTAATAAAAAAAGCGATGAACCTGTTAGATATAACAATCCCGGAAATATAGAAGAAGGTCAAGGATATGCAGGAGAAACTGGTAATGTTTATAACGAAAAAAGAAGAAAAGAAGGAATGAAAGCTTTTGTGGTATTTGATACTCCAGAAGCCGGTATTCGTGCAATCATGAGAGATACTAGAAATAAAATTAAAAATAGTAAGGGAGATTTAAAAGCTATGATATATAGATATGCTCCTCCAAGTGATAAAAACCCTACAGAAAAATATTATAATTTTGTTTTAGGAATGGTAAATAATAAAAAAATTGTAACTGAAGAAGACATACCTAATATTGTGAGAGGTATTATTAAATTTGAAAATACAAAAGAACTTGCAGATTTTTATTTACAGCCAGAAATTTTTAATAAAGCTATCGCAATAAGTAAACAAGATTTTCCAGAGGGCACTACTACTCAACAAATGTTAGAAGCAGTTAATTATTATAAAAGACAAAAATTTGACTCTGGTGGAGATGCAGAAGAAAAAATAAACTTGAACTTTAAGGAAAGAGCTAAAAATATTAATGAAACTTATAAAGATAAACCTTTTCATAAAAACATAGATTTTGATTTACTAAGAGACATAGGAAAAAATCCAGTAAGTTCTTATAAATTTGGAGATAGATACGCACTAGGAAAGAACAACGAAAGAATTGCACTTCCAGATAGTGCTATACGTTTTGCAAATGTTTATTTTAACGCAGCTAAAGCTTTAGGTTACAGCGACAACCAAGCTTTAGCAATAACAACTTCTGCTGCTCAAGAAACTGGGTACGGTGCAAAAACAGGTGCTAATTCGTTTGGTATTAAAGCTAGAAAAGGAGAACCTTATAAAGAAGTAATTACACATGAAGAAAATGCCGAAGGCAGGAAAAAAGAAACTCATAAATTTTATGATTTATCTAACGGAACAGTTCAAGATAATATTCAATTATTCACACAGACTATGGAAAGAGAATACCCGTCTTATTGGAAAAGTCTTGATACAGAACCTTACTCTAAAGCCATAAAATATTTACAAGACATAAACAGAGGTGGTTACAGAAAAGTAGGCACTGGTTATGCTACTGACAAAAATTACTTAAAAAACCTAGATGCCGTACATAAAGGTGTTAAAGAAAGAATAGGCTATTTTAATGATACTCTATAGAGAAAAAGATTTAGATGAAGCTTACAAGATAGATTGTAAAGCTCGTACTCGTAATGACATGCCTTGGATAAAGCGAGAAGATTTTAGAACTATCTATGAAGACTTAATGGATTTGTATATGATACAACTAAGTCCTAGACAGCTCTTAGAAGTTGAAGAGATTCCTGAAGTATTACTAGACTCATTAAAAGGAATACTAAATAAAAGCTTACACTTTGAACCAGAGGAAAAGTAATGGGCTTTCCGTTTGAAATAATTACTATGCTTGGTTCTACTGTTCTCAGTGGAGTTATGAGTATTTGGGCAGAAAGTAGAAAAGCAAAAGCAGAAGAACAAAAGCTACTTATCTCTAGGGGCGAGTTTGAAATGAAAGCTGTAGCTGCTGCTCGTAACGTAGACAATGTAGGCTTTCAATGGACTAGAAGAATTATCGCACTAACTGCTATCTTTGCGATTGTAGTGTTGCCAAAGTTAGTTGCAGTTTTTGCTCCAGATATTGCTGTTACAGTTGGGTATACGCAGTTTAAGCCCGGATTTTTATTCTTTACTCAAGACGTAGAGATATTTAAATGGATAACATTTGAGGGCTTAGTAATAACTCAATTAGATACAAACTTAGTATCGGCTATTATCGGTATGTATTTTGGTGGTAGCTTAGTAAAGCGATGAAAGGATTAGACTATATAGGCATAATAGAAACAATAGGAATACCTATGGTAGGTGCTATCGGCATGGGGTATTTAGTATGGCTAGTAGTAAAGTTTTTGATGGCTGATATTCATAAAAAATTAGATACCCAACATCAAATGATTGTTGCCTTGATAGATAGAATCAGGCAAATGGATAATGATATGATTCGAATTGATGCCATGTGTAGAGCTGCAATGGGTCTAGACCCTGATGTCAGTCGAATAGCCAGAGCAGACGGTCAGAAAGACCAACGCAAAGACTAACCATAAAAACTTTATCAGGTGCTGAATAGCTTGTTTATTCGGTAGAATTAACTATTCCTAAAGGAGGAAAAACATGAGAACAGACGAAACTGTATGCGTATTGTGCATAATGTTTTGGGTTGGACTAGCTATGTTTTATGCTAGTGTAACTATTTAATCACTATTTTGAACACGAGCATTTAAATATGATTCAATATAACTATGTATTGCATCAAGTTTAACTGTAGCTTCCCTAATTATAATCCTAAGATTTTCATAGTCTTGTGGGGCTAGGTGTTTTTTAAGTTTCGTTATATCAACTTTAGTTCTTTCTGTAACTAAGTTGCCACTTTTATCATACAATAATCTATAAGCTAAAAGTTGTGCTTCATTTCGTTTCGTTTTCATTGTTAAATCCTGTAAAGGTTAATTGTCCATAATCACCTCTCAGTCCGGCTTTTTGATATGAGGTAGCTCTACCTTCAAAAAAGTTTTGATGCTCTACTCCTAACACATCATCTAACCAGCCTAAAGGATTATCTTTCTGATTATAATTAGGTTTAAGTCCTAACTGTAATAACCTTCTATCAGCAATGTATTTGTTGTACGCATACATTTCTTCTTTAGTTAATCCTTCTATATCTCCCATTTCAAATACTAAGTCCAAGAACTTTTCTTCTAGTTTTACCATCTCTCTACATATCTGATAGATTTCTTTTTTAAAGTCATCTGTCCAGATGTCTAGATTTTCTTTGATAAATTCTCTAAATAATTTAGTCATTGCTTCTACATGTAAGCTTTCATCTTTAATAGAATAAGCTACAATTTGACACATGCCTTTCATCTTACCAAATCTTTGAAAGTTCATGAGTATAGCGAAGCTACTGAATAGCTGTAAGCCTTCCGTAAAGGCTGAATAAACGGCTAAAGCTTTGGCGATAGTCCTTTTATCAGACTTAATAGTTTTAAGGTCTGTAATGTACTCATGTTTGTTAGACATTTCTTCGTATTCAGCAAAAGCTTTATACTCCATTTCAGGCATACCGACAGTATCTAATAGTAAACTGTAGGCATGTTGATGAATTGCTTCCATGTTGCCAAAGGACAGCATCATCATTCTAGCTTCTGGAAGTTTGAAAAGTTGCATGTACTTTTCTACATATCCTGAAGCAACATCTACATCTGATTGAGTAAACAATCTAAATATCTGAACTAAAAGATTCTTTTCTGAATCAGTTAATCTTTCATTCCAATCTTTTACATCGGTATGTAGTGGTACTGACATTGGATGCCAGTGCATTCTGTTTTGTAAATCGTAATACTCAAACATCCAACTGTAGTCAAATGGTTTGTAGTAATCTCTAGTTTTTAATAGGCTCATTTATCCCTCACAAGCAATACATTCCACTTCATCTAACTTAATTCGTGGAACTTTAATGTTAACATTCTCTGCAGCTTTAGCAGCATCAGACCTAAAATAGTAAAGTGATTTTAATTTATTAGCACCGTACCAATGAACATCACTAACATACTGTAAGTATTCATTATGTTGTTCTTGATTCTGAGTTGAATCAGGTAAGATAAAAAATAGATTAACACTTTGACTTTGACATATAAACTCTTGTCGCTTATATGCATGTTCGACAACCCAGATTTGATTTATCTCATCTGCGGTTTTAAATATTTCTTTTTCTTCTTTTGTAAATAACTTTAACTCTTGTATTGACCCACGATTATCACTAATATCTTGCCAAACTTTCTTACGCTTTTTAGGGTCAGTTATTTTTTTGTTGATGAGTTTTTCGAGGTTTTTATTTCTAACTTTGTAGCTTCCAGATAACGTTTTGTGAGTGAAGACGTTAGCCCTGATAGGCTCGATGGACGGAGAAGTTCCCCCACAAATAATACTGGAACTAGCATTAGGTGCAACAGCAAGGAGATGACAATTCCTAAGACCAGAATTAGAAATATCAGGAGCTTCCCCCCGTAATACAGCAAGTCTTCTAGATGCAAGAACAGCAGCTCCTTTGATGAACTTAAATAATTTATAGTTGATTCCAGTCGAGAAGATTCCCTCAAAGGGAACGTTTTGATTTTGTAAATAAGAATGAAAACCCATTGCACCAAGACCGATAGACCTTTCACGATAGGCTGAATAAGCAGCTTTTGTAAAGCCTTCTTTACCTTCTTTAATGTGCTTTTTAAATCTTTCATAGTTTGCATTGTAACCTCCAAGTGAATTTAAATCGACTGCATTTTCAATAAAGTGTTCTAATACATTGTCAAGCATAGTAACTAAATCATCTATAAATTTATCATCTTTAGACCATTCATCAAAGTGTTCAAGGTTAACACTTGACAAACAACATACTGCAGTTCTCTCGTCATTAGTAGGTAAGGTTATCTCTGAACATAAGTTACTTTGTCTTACCTCTAAGCCTAAATCTTTTTGTCCTTGTGGTAGAGCATCATTACAGTTATCTATATTGACAATGTAAGGCTCTCCAGTTTCTGCTCTAGCATCTAATAATTTGGACCAGAGTTCTCTAGCTTTTATAATCTTAACAGCTTCATTTGTTTTCGGGTCAATCAACCGCCAATCATCATCTTCTTCTACAGCAGTTAAGAAAGCATTAGTTATGTTAACTCCATTATGTAAGTTCAAACATTTTCTATTTACATCGCC
>VMHT01093574.1_pt1 | contig 10581 bp, 21 predicted proteins | sample 4693611 | NCBI WGS metagenome assembly VMHT01 (sample SAMN12280063, study PRJNA550983) | marine metagenome | isolation source: seawater sampled from same location over 5 years 0.02-0.2 micron viral filtrate | place: USA: collected off the coast of southern California halfway between the port... ...
AAAAAGAAAAAATCAATCCAAATCAAAGGATTTGGGAAAGCGAGAAGATAATGAAAAAGAAAATACCTGCAGGTAAAAAAGGTAAGGGTTTAAGAAAACTAAAAAAGGTAGCTCCACAAGTTGCAAAACGAATGGGTTATAAAAAAGGAATGAAGGTTAAGTAATGGCCGGTAAGGGCTTATACGCTAACATTCATGCTAAACGTAAACGTGGTGGTAAGATGCGAAAGAAAGGTGCAAAGGGTGCACCAAAAGCATCTGACTTCAAAAGAGCAAAACAAACAGCGAGATCATAATGGCTAAACTTTGTCCAAAAGGTAAAGCAGCAGCAAAGCGTAAGTTTAAGGTATATCCTTCAGCATACGCTAACATGTATGCATCAGGAGTTTGTTCAGGAAAAATAAAACCAGGCGGAAGAAAAAAAGCTATGGGTGGCGGAATGATAAGACCTATGTATGGTTCTGGTGGTTCTGTTGCAAAAGGTTGTGGCAAAGTAATGTCAAACAGAAGAAAGAAAACCAAAACATACTAATGGCTAAAAAAGGACTCAGAGAATGGGTAAAAGAAAAATGGGTGGACATTGGAGCTCCGAAGAAGAACGGAAAGTATCAACCGTGCGGGAGATCAAAAGGAAGCAAGAGAGCGTATCCAAAATGCGTCCCACTTGCGAAAGCCACACGAATGACAAGCTCGCAAAAGGCGAGTGCTGTCAGCAGAAAGAGAGCTGCGGGTAATCCCGGAGGAAAACCAACAAATGTTTCTACATTTGCAAAAAGAAAAAGCATGGCTTCTGGAGGTTTAGTTTGAGAAAACAAGACAACATGCCAGCAAGAAATAAAAAGAACTTTAGATCTACAAAGTCTGGAGCAGGTATGACCCGAGCCGGTGTCGCTGCCTATAGAAGAAAAAATCCCGGTTCTAAATTAAAAACAGCTGTGACCGGTAAAGTTAAAAAAGGATCCGCTGCCGCTAAAAGGCGAAAATCGTACTGTGCAAGAAGTGCAGGACAAATGAAACAATTTCCTAAAGCTGCGGCTAATCCAAATTCAAGACTAAGACAGGCACGGAGAAGATGGAAATGTTAAATGAAAAACGTAATACTAGACGCGCTAAGAAAAAGATATGAAGCTCAGATAGCAGAAGCTGATGCTACAATAAAAATTTACTTTGAAAACTCTGTAGGTATTGGTGAACATCCTCAACATATAGATGAGGTTGATAAGTTAATTGAAAAAATATCTACTGCTGAAGAGAAATTAGAAGTAATAAAGGAGTTTGAATAATGGAACTATTTGAACATTTTATAAGAATACTTAAACAACGACAGGATGACGTTAAGGAATTAATGGCACGTGGAGGTGTTGACAGTATGGAAAGATACCAGTATATGTTAGGACAAATACGAACTTACGAAAGTTTATTACAGGAAATATCCACCCTGCTAAACAAAAAGGAGCAAAATGAAAAAGGAACAGTCATCAGTATCAAATCCAAAAGTGATACTACCCAATAAAGATTTAGTTGGGGTTAAAAAAGAAGAAAAAAAAGAAATTGATGAATCATCAAAGCTACCTGAACCAACAGGTTGGAGACTTTTAGTTTTACCTTTTAAACAAAAAGAGAAAACTAAAGGTGGAATTATTTTAGCAGAAGATACAATAGAACGATCACAAGTAGCATCTAACTGTGGTTTAGTTTTAAAAATGGGACCACACTGCTATGATAAAGATCGTTATCCAGAGGGTCCTTGGTGCAAGAAAGGTGATTGGATTATCTTTGCAAGATATGCCGGATCACGAATAAGAATAGATGGGGGTGAGATAAGACTTCTCAATGATGATGAAGTTTTAGCGACCGTGGAAAACCCTGAAGATATATTCCACGAATTTTAACAATCATAGGAGGAACTATGCCAGAAGACAAAGAAGATAAAACAGTTGATATTGATACATCAGGTCCTGATGTACAAATAGAACTGCCAGAAGAAAAACAAGAACAAGAAAACGTTATCGTAGAAGAATCAACCGAAAAAGAAATAGATAAAACATATGAAAACGAACGTGAAACAAAACTTGAAGACGGTGGTAGCGCCGGTGACACATCTGAGAAATCTGATGAGCAACCTGTTGTTCAAGAAGATAATAAACAACAAAGTGAAAGTAAAGAAGCTGAAGAATATTCTGAAGGCGTTAAAAAAAGAATAGCTAAGCTTACTAAAAAAATGAGAGAAGCAGAAAGGCAAAGAGAAGAAGCTTTGCGTTATGCAGACTCAGTAAAAAAAGAAAGAGATCAGTTTAAAACTCAAGCCAATAGTTTAGATAAAGACTATACGACAGAAATGGAGAATAGAATATCTGGACAATTAGCTGCTGCACAAGCTAAACTTACAGCTGCAAGACAAGCTGAAGATCCAAAAGCTGAAACAGAAGCTTTGACTGCTATCTCACAATTAGGTTATGAACAAGGTAGACTTGCTGAATTAAAAACTCAAAACGAGATGAGAGATAAGGCAGCAAAAGAAGAAACTGTTCAACAACCAGTAAAACAACAACAACCAAGTACACCGCCAGATCCAAAGGCGGAGGCATGGGCAGAGACTAATTCATGGTTTGGAACTGATTCAGCTATGACTTATACTGCTTTTGATCTTCACAGAAAACTTACAGAAGAAGAGGGTATAGACCCTAAATCAGATGAGTATTATAAGGAAATTGATAAAAGAATAAGACTTGAATTTCCCCACAAATTTGATAAACCTGTAAACAAACAGATTAGTAAACCTACACAAACCGTTGCCTCTGCAACGCGTAGTCCAAAGGCTAGTCGCAAAAGTGTGAGACTCACATCTTCTCAAGTAGCAATTGCTAAAAAATTAGGTGTGCCATTAGAAGAGTATGCGAAACAACTTATAAACACGAAGGAGGTATAGGCATATGGAAAATAAAAAACCAACTCGTGCGAGTCAAACTAAGCAAAGTGATTCTACAAAAGTACAATCACAAGCAAAAAAGGTTACGCCAAAAGCAAGACCAAAAGTTTGGGCTCCACCATCGTATTTAGATACGCCCAACGCGCCAGACGGATGGAGACACAGATGGGTCAGGACAGAAATCCTAGGATTCACTGATACAAAAAACATACAAGGACGCTTAAGATCCGGGTATGAATTAGTAAGATCAGATGAATATCCCGAAGAGGACTTTCCCACTATCGCTGACGGCAAATACGCAGGGGTTATCGGACACGGAGGCCTAGTGCTGACTAGGATACCAGAAGAGATCGCGAGGCAAAGAACTGAATACTATGCCTCACAAGCAGAAGATCAACAATCTGCTATTGACGCCGATCTTGCGAAGGAGCAGCATAAGAGTATGCCTATCAACATTGATAGAAATACTCGTGTAACCTTCGGTGGCAAGAAAAGTTAATTTTTTAACAATTCGAAACCAGCGAATTAAATAAACCGAACTGGAGGCCGTTTAACGACGGCAGGTTCATTAAGGAGAAAAACTATGGCTAACTCGTCAGCAACTGGTTTCGGTATGAAACCGGTAAAAATGGCAGGTCAAGCAGCTAACACTGCAGGTCTAGGAGAATATCCTGTAGCAGCATCTGCGACAGCTATCTACAACCAAGATTTGGTTGCGATGGCAGCAACAGGTACAGCAGCAGTAGCTGCAGCTGGTACAGAGCAACTTTTAGGATCCCTAAATGGTGTTTTCTACACTGACTCGTCAACAAGCAAGCCAACGTTCCAAGCATATCTATTAGGCAGTAATGCTGCTACAGATATTGTTGCATTAGTAAATGATGATCCACATCAAGTATATGAAGTGAGATCAAACAATGCCGGTGCATCAGCGCAAACGGACGTAGGTAATACTGCAGATATTTCATATTCTGCGGGTGCTACACCAAACTACATTTCTAAAACAACTTTAGATGATGGAAGTTTGGCTACTGCATCAAAACAAGTAAAAATCGTGGGTGTTTCAAGAGACCCTGATAACAATGAAATCGGATCAGCAAATGTGGTCTGGAGAGTTGTAATCAGTGAGCATTTCTTTAAACAACACGGTGGGGTATAATAGGAGTATAACAACATGGCTATATCACGTAATCAACTAGTTAAAGAACTAGAGCCAGGTTTGAATGCACTATTCGGCCTGGAATATAAACAGTATGATAATTTACATACTGCTATATACACAACTGAGTCATCTGACAGAGCTTTTGAAGAAGAAGTAATGTTATCAGGATTCGGTCAAGCTAAAGTAAAACCAGAAGGTTCTGGAGTAGAGTTTGATAAAGCTCAAGAAACTTTTTCAGCAAGATACACTCACGAGACTATTTCTCTTGGGTTCGCGATCACTGAAGAAGCGATTGAAGACAATCTATACGACAGACTTGCTCAAAGGTATACTAAAGCATTGGCAAGATCTATGGCTCAAACAAAGCAAATCAAAGCAGCGTCTCCATTAAACAATGGATTCAATGGTAACTTTAAGGCTGGTGACGGAAGCAATTTATTTGCATCTAACCACCCGACTATAAACGGGACTTTCAGTAACACATTGGCAACTGCAGCTGATTTAAACGAAACTTCATTAGAGCAAGCAATGATTGACATTGCAGCGCTTACTGATGAAAGAGGTTTGAAAATTGCTGCTAGCGCTAAAAGCATGGTTATTCCATCAGCTTTACAATTCACAGCAGAAAGACTTATGAAGTCTTCTCAAAGAGTTGGAACAGCTGACAATGACATCAATGCATTAGTAAGTAAAGGAATGGTTCCAGGTGGTTATTCAGTGAATAACTTCTTAACAGATCCAGATGCTTTCTTCTTAATCACTGATGTTCCTAATGGAATGAAACATCTTGAAAGAGCTCCATTGACTACTAAAATGGAAGGCGATTTTGATACTGGCAATGTAAGATACAAAGCTAGAGAAAGATACGTATTTGGTGTATCTGACCCTAGAGGTATTTACGCATCACCAGGTGCTTAATCACTAATTTTGAGGCGGGACACAATCCCGCCTCATTCTAAATATAGAAAGAAAAAACCATGAAAAAATTCCTAATAAACATATACGCATACGATCATCACGCTAGATTTAAATTAGAATCTAATGATGACGCTGTTTCTCTAGAAAAAGCAATAGTTGACAAACTAGGAGAAAATAGTATAACTTGGGAATCATCGGGAATGTTTAGAGATATTCCCTATCGAATAACCTATGAGGAGGTTAGTAATGATACAAGACCTTTACAAACGAAAAAGGTCCTTGGAGTTGAAGTGGGAACAGGAGTGGCTATCTAATGGTAAATACACTCTTGACATGGTCAGAATTGATGACAAAGTTAAGCAAATCATCACTGACATTAAGCTTGAAGAAGCTGAAATTGCTCACAGACAAAACACTGCAGAAGGTGTTGCTCCGCAAGTTTCAGTAGCTACTTAGTAAAAAGCTACATCGTTGAATAAATTCAATTCACATTACAGGCTCTCTTGCGCTCTACTCAAAACTAGTATATAAAAAACTCACTATATAATTAAACCAGAACATAGACCCATATAGTGGACGGCCTAGAGACTATGTTCGATAAACTAGGAGGATATAATTATGGCTTCAACAACGTTTTCGGGACCGATAAAAGCGGGAACGATAAAAGAAACAACAGGAACAAGTTTAGGTTCTAACATCAAAAATACAGGTCAAGTTGTGATGTCTCAAACACATCTAATTGATTTATCAGGTGGAGCGATTGCTGCCGGTGCAACAGATATTGTTATCCCAGCAAATTCACAAATCATTGATTGTATACTTGATTCAATAACAGCAGCATCAGGTGCAACTAACTTAAGTGTTGGTGACACAGTTGGTGGTGCAACAAGTATAATTAATACTTTCGCACTTGGAACAGCAGTTGGTAGAAAAAGACCAACAACTGAAGCTGGTGGAGCATTAGTTTGGTCTGACACAGGAGCTGCAGATATTAAATTAACGATTACTGCTTCTGCTGCAACTAACGCTGGAACAACTAGACTTACTGTTTTGTACGCACAAAACAATAACCTAAACGCGTAATAAATAATTTAGTGTGGGCTTCGGCCCACACATAAGTTTAAGGAGAAAATTATGGCAGGCGGTGGATCGTTTTCAAGTGATCAAAAGTTTACAACATTAACAGCTGATGGTAGATTTAAAACTATCACTGGTGGTGGAACTAATTTAGGTCCATGTAGAGTTACATATATAATGGCTCATGGTGGAAGTAATTGTCTAGTAAAATTACATGATGGAACAGATGGTACAGGATCTTTAGAATTTCAAGCTAAATTTAGTTCTGAAGGTTTAGATGTATTTGTCCCCGGTTCTGGTATAAGATTTAAAACAGGAGTCTATTTAGATTTAACTACTACAGACTCCGTAACAATAGGATATACAGGCTAATGAAGTCAGACGTAAAAGCAGTTAGAAAAACAGGAACAGGTTCAGTATTCGGAGGAAGAACAAGATTAAGAGGAATTATCTTAGCATCAACTGGTTCTGCAGGTTCAGTTACATTAAGAGATGGAAATGCAGTAGATCAATTTCAAGTTGACGTACCAGCAGGTGATGTTTTCTCTTATAACTTAGCAGAAGATGGAATTGTATTTGAAGGTGGAATGTCAGTTCAAGCAATCTCTAACGCTACTGTAACTGTTATTATAGATAAGTAGGAGGCTAAATGGCTAACACAACCTCTGGCACAAATGTTTTTGAACAAGGATTTTCTATTGACGAAATTATAGAAGAGTCTTTTGAAAGAATGGGAATCCAGAATGTAACTGGATATCAATTAAAAGCTTCAAGAAGAACATTAAATATAATGTTTCAAGAATGGGCTAATCGTGGTTTGCATTATTGGGAAGTAGAAAACAGTTCTATTACTTTAGCAAACGGACAAAACGAATATACATTATTTAGATCATCACAAGAAGGTAGTTCAAACGGTGTAACTACAACTTTAACAGGAGCAATTGCAAACAATGTAACAACTATACCTGTTGCTGCTGTAGCCAATATGCCTAATTCAGGTAAAATAAAAATTAATAACGAAGTTATTTCTTACACAGGAATTAGTAGTTTAAACTTAACAGGTGCTACAAGAGCAGTAGATGGAACAACTGCAGCGGCCCATGCAAGTGGAGATGCTGTTACAAATTTTGCAACAGGTGCTGATGATATTTTAGAAGCTAGTTTTAGAAATGCTAGTAATGTTGATGTACCATTAACTAAAGTTGCAAGATCAGCTTATCAAGCATTATCAAATAAATTATCTACAGGTCAACCATCACAATATTTTGTTCAAAGATTTATAGATAAAGTTACTATAACTTTATATCTAACACCAGGATCTAGTGAGAATGGAAAATTTTTAAATTTTTATTTTGTAAAAAGAATTCAAGATGCAGGTGCTTTTACTAATTCAACAGATGTACCCTATAGATTTGTACCGTGTATGGTATCAGGTTTAACTTTTTTTCTATCACAAAAATATGCACCACAAAGAACTGAACAGTTTAAATTACTTTACGAAGATGAATTACAAAGAGCATTAGCTGAAGATGGTTCTTCATCAAGTACATTTATTACACCTAAGTCATATTTTACGGAGATTAGTTAATGGCTGTTGGTAAACACGCAAAATTTATTTCTGACAGATCTGGATTAGAATTTCCATATACTGAAATGATGATAGAGTGGAATGGATCAAGAGTACATACTTCAGAGTATGAGTCTAAGCATCCACAACTTGAACCTAAAAGATTTATGGCAGAACCACAGGGTCTAAGAAACTCAAGACCTGCAAGAATAGAACCAGCTGTTGCAAGATTACTGGGACCTAATCCTTTTGCAATAACTAGTGGATCTACAACAATAACTGTTACAGATTTAAACCATGGTAGATCTAGTAATGACACAGTAAGATTTAGAAATGTAGAGGGTTCTCCTGGTGGAGTAGCTTCTACTGCATATACTGCTAGCGTTGGTTTTTCAATAACAGTTACAACTACAGACAAGTATACATTTACATTAGGATCAACTCCTAATATAACAGAAGAAAGTGGAGGAATGACAGTTACAGCAGGACCTGTAACTTTAGAATCATAATGGCATATACTTTAGCAAACATAACAGACGATATTAGAAATTACACAGAAGTTGATAGTGGTGTATTAACAACTGGAGTTGTTAATACATTTGTTAAAAATGCAGAAAATAGAATTTATAGAGAAGTAGACTCAGATGATAACAGACATTACGCTACATCTAACTTAGCTGTTGGAAATAGATACGTAACGATTCCATCTGATTTAAGAAGTATTAGATATGTGCAATTAAAAAACACAACAGTAACTCCAAATACTCAAACATTTTTAGAAAAAAAAGATACATCCTATATGGCAACTTTTTATGATACACCTAGCACAGCAAATGGCCTTCCAAAATACTACGCTAATTGGGATGCTAATTTTTGGGTAGTTGCACCTACACCTGATGCTACGTATGAAATAACTTTAGCTTATATGAAACAACCAGTAAGCCTAACAGATGCTACAAAAAGTGGTTCTGGAACTTACATGTCAAATAAATATCAAGACTTGCTTTTATATGCTGCTCTTGTAGAAGCATATGGATACTTGAAAGGTCCAATAGATATGTTACAATACTACGAAGCGAGTTATAAGAGATCTTTAGCATCGTACTCGATCGAACAAGAAGGTCGAAGACGCAGAGACGAATACCAAGATGGTGTTATTCGTAATAGTATAAAATCACCATCACCATAATAAGGAGATAAAAAATGGCAAACATAGTACCTGATGCGTTTAAAACAAACCTTTTAAAAGGTGTTTTTAATTTTGATACTTCTGGTAACGGAGGTAACACGTTCAAGTGTGCTTTATATACTAGCATAGCCGGATACAGTACAGGTTCAACTGTATACCAAACAGGAAATGAAGTTAGTTCTTCAGGAACTAATTATACAACAGCTGGAAACAATCTAACAAATAACGGTGTAGCAATAGCTTCAAACATTGCTTACATTGATTTTGCAGATTTAACTTTTTCATCTGTTACATTAACTGCTGCAGGCGCTGCAATATATAAATCAACTGGTGGCGGTAATCAGCTTGTACTGGTTTTAGATTTTGGTGGAAATAAGACGGCAACTAATGGTGACTTTGTAATACAATTCCCTACGCCTGATACATCAAATGCTATTATCAGATTAGGCAACGCGTAATAGTAAGGATTAAATAAATGGCTTTTGTATTAAATGACAGAGTTAAACAGACTAGTACATCTACTGGTACGGGAACAATAAACTTATCAGCTTCTGCTGAAACAGGTTTTGAAACTTTCGTTGCTGGTATAGGTAATACAAATAGTACGTTCTATTGTATTTCACATGACGGAACAGCTGATTTTGAAGTTGGTATTGGAACAGTAACTGATGCAGGTACTGATACACTTTCCAGAACCACAATTATCTCCTCTTCAAACTCAGACAACCTTGTGAATTTTCAAGCAGGAACTAAAACTGTATTTTGTACTTATCCTGCAAAACGAGCTCCGTCCGCAAGTATGACAGCCACAACTTATGTAACAACACATGCTTCAACATTATCTGATACACAAACAATAGATTCAGGAGTGTTAGCGGGACCTGTTACAATTACAGGAACACAAACAGTAACAGGAACATTGGTAGTAATATAATGAGTCAATTAGAAGTAGATAAAGTAATACCACAATCAGGAACATCTTTACAACTCGGTGATTCAGGTGATACTATTTCAGTACCTGCGGGTGCAACTTTTAATGCGTCAGCTGGTACGTTTACATTACCAGATGGTTCAGTAGTTGAAGCAAAAATTGCTAGTAATGCTGTAACAACAGCAAAAATAAATAACAGTGCAGTTACAAACGACAAACTTGCTGGATCAATTGCTAATTCTAAATTAACAAATTCAGCTATTACTATAAATGGTTCATCAGTTTCTTTAGGTGGATCTACTACAATTTTAACAGGAACTTCTTGGCAATCAGCTATAAAAACTTCAACATTCACAGCTGCTGCAGGAGAGGGTTATTTTATAAATACATCGGGTGGTGCTTTTGAAGTTGATCTACCTGGATCTCCAAGTGTTGGAGACGTAATAGAATTTGTCGATTTTTCAAGATCGTTTGGAACTAATGCATTAACATTAGATCAAGGGTCTCTTAAATTTCAAGGAAACACATCACCAAAACCAGTTTACAGTACAAATGGTCAAAATATTAGAATAGTTTATTCAGGTACGACACAAGGTTGGATTCCAACTTCTGATGATGATGTAGCATTAGGAACTCCACAAACTAAAACAGTTAATTTTTTAGTTATAGCTGGTGGAGGAGCTGGTGGTCGTGCAAAACCTGGAGGAGGTGGTGCTGGAGGTTATAGAGCATCTTTTAATTCTGAAACATCTGGTGGTGGAGGTTCTTCTGAAACTGCTTTAGCTTTAACTCCAGGTGTACAATACACA
>VMHT01041656.1_pt1 | contig 10580 bp, 10 predicted proteins | sample 4693611 | NCBI WGS metagenome assembly VMHT01 (sample SAMN12280063, study PRJNA550983) | marine metagenome | isolation source: seawater sampled from same location over 5 years 0.02-0.2 micron viral filtrate | place: USA: collected off the coast of southern California halfway between the port... ...
AAAAAAAATATTTATCCTTTGGATCCTTATTATTAAAAAAGATATCAAAGTTAACATTTGATAATTATGGGTTTACCAAAACAAGAAGTATCAAACAATTAGTTTTTTATTTAAAATATTTTATTCTTATTAGAGAATGGTTTAAAGAGTCACAAAATAATGTTCCTGAACATGTAGACGAAACTATATATCACCTTGGACAAGGTTATGCTTTTTTTTGGCAAAATACTGGTTCTGATTTTTTATTCAACGGAAATAATTTATCTGATAACCAAAACTTTGATAATTATCTAAAAAGATTAGGATATAAATTTGTTAATAAAAATTCTGAATATGGTGGATATGTAATATTAAAGAATAAAAAAATTTGTATTGCAATGGATGTTGGGTCAACTCCTTATTCTAATTTTTCTAAAGATTATCAGTCTGGAGCATTATCTTTTGAAATAATATCTGGTAAACAAAAATTAATTAGTAATTGTGGATATCATAAAGAAATTAATATTAGATTAAATGAGTTATCTAAATCATCAGCCGCACAAAGCACATTAATAATTGATGACAATTCTTCATGTAAATTTTCAAAAATTAACAATATTTGGCTTGTCAAGAAAGGTTTAAAGGTACTGAAAAATAAAAGTATTTTTGAAAAAGATTATTGGAAAATAAATGCTTCACATGATGGATATTTGAAAAAATATAACTCAATTCACGAAAGAGAAATTGAATTTTATCCGGAGAAAATGGTTTTTATTGGTAATGATAAAATCGTTAAAACAAAAACAAATAATAATTATAAATTTGATATTCGATTTCATTTTGAACCAAGCGTTAAATTAATGAAAACCCAAGATAATAAAACTATCTTGATTGAATTAAAAAATGAGGGATGGAAATTTACTTGCGAAAAGTATGATATAAACATTGATAATGGTTTATATTTCGGTAATAAAAATTCATTTATGGAAAATCAAAATATTTTTATAACTGGTATTTCCAACAACCAAACTGAAAATATTAAGTGGGAAATTAGAAGAATATAATGAAAAAAATAAGATCTGCATTAATATCTGTATCAGATAAATCAAATTTATTACCACTCTTAAAATCTCTTAAGAAGTACAATATTAAATTGATAAGTTCTGGCGGTACTTTTAAAAAAATTCAAAGACTCAATTACAAATGTGTTGAAGTTTCACAATTTACAGGTTCAAATGAGATACTTAATGGTAGAGTTAAAACTTTACACCCAAAAATACATGCTGGTATTCTTAATGTGAGAAATAATAAAACTCATCTAAAAGATATAAGAAAAAATAATTATGAAAACATAGATTTAGTTATTGTTAATTTTTATCCATTTGAAAAAACTTTAGAACAAACTAAAAATCATCAAAAAATTATTGAAAATATTGATATTGGAGGACCCACAATGGTAAGAGCCGCAGCAAAAAATTACAATGATGTTACTGTAATTACTTCAAGTGAACAATATTCTGATTTGATTAATCAATTAAAAAAAAATAATGGAAAAACATCTTTAGAATTTAGAAAAAGAATGTCTCAATTCGCTTTTATTGAAACTGCATATTATGATTCATTAATTTCAAATTATTTTAATACAACTTCAAAGACACTTTTTCCTGATAAAAAGGTTATACATGGAAATCTGATTGAAAGGCTAAGGTATGGTGAAAATCCTCATCAGGAAAGTGCTTTATACTCTTTTAATGATGATCTTAAAATTAATAAAATTCATGGAAAACAACTAAGTTATAATAACTATAATGATATATTTGCAGCTTTAGCGATATCGAAAACTTTACCTAAAAATATAGGCACGGTCATTGTTAAACATGCAAACCCGTGCGGGGTATCGATTATCAAAAATAAAATTGAAAGTTATAAATCAGCTTTTTCATGTGATCCAGTGAGTGCTTTCGGTGGAATAGTTGCATGCAATTATAAAATAGATAAAGATTTAGCATTAGAATTAAATAAAACTTTTCTCGAGGTAATAATTGCAAATGGTTTTGATAACAAAGCACTTAAAATTTTAAAATCAAAAAAAAATTTACGGTTAATTAATGCGTCAAATTTTTCTTTAAACGAGATACTAAAATTTAATTCTTTTAATAATTCTATTTTGATTCAGTCTGAAGATAAAAAAATATTTATGAAAAAAGATTTTCAAGTTGTTTCGAAAAAAAAACCCAATAAATTACAATTTGATAATTTAATTTTTGCTTTTAATATTTGTCGTTATGTTAAATCTAATGCCATTGTTCTTGCAAATAATAATACTACGGTAGGAATTGGATCTGGACAGCCAAGTAGACTTGATAGTTGTCAAATAGCTATTAAAAAGATGAAAAAATTCGCTAACATTAAAAGTGAGATTGTTGCAGCTTCTGATGCTTTTTTTCCTTTTGTAGATGGAATTGAAAAGCTTGTTCAAGCAGGAATTTCTGCTGTTATCCAACCAGCAGGATCAATCAGAGACAAAGAAATTATAGATTATGCAAACTCAACCAACACAGTACTAGTTTTTTCAAAAACAAGACACTTTAGACATTAATTAGTTCATCAATCTTTGCAGCTAAAATAAAATCGTTTTCAGACAATCCTTCAATCGCATGAGTTGTTATATTTATTTTTGCATAACCCCAACCGAATGAAATATCAGGATGATGTCCCTCTATTTCAGATATTTTGCCAACTTCATTAACAAAATTTTGACTTTCTAAAAAATTTTTAAAAGTAAATTTTTTTTCTAATAAATAGATATTTGATTTATTTTTTATAATTTCCCAACCATCAACCATTTTTTGGTATTTGTGAATTTCAGAATAATCAAAAGGCCTGCTTTTACCTTCACAAGGAACACATTTTTTATTCAATAAATCATTCATAAAAATGGAGCGGGCAAAGGGGGTCGAACCCTCGACCTTCTCGTTGGCAACGAGACGCTCTACCACTGAGCTATGCCCGCTTATAATATTGATTATAATTATCGAGTTTTTTAATTGCAAGCAATAATAAAATATAAAAATTTAAGTTTTTGAGTTTAACCAATCATATTTATTAAAGTACATATTTAACATTTCTTTGTAGGGACTATACTTTTTAAAATCATATTTTTTTACACTAGTTCTCATTTGGTTATTACTCGCTGTATTTATGAATAAATCATTTCTTTTATAAAAATCTAAACAATTATCACTCCATTTAAGGTCACAAAACTCGTAAATTTCTTTTGATACTTTCTTAGGATTTTGTGTAAAATTTTTTAGTGAAATAGATAAAATTTTGTTAAAATATATTGTTTTAAAATAATCTAAAGTAGTCAAATAATTATCAATATATAATAAAATATTTTCAATTGAATGGGACCAAGAAATATTAGGTAAAAATTGTTTATATATCGCAAATATGTTGTCAATTATATCTCTATGAGGATGAATAAATTTAGCATTGGGATACATATTAAGTATCAATTCAATGTAATAGAAATTTTCAAGAGATTTTTCTGAAAAGAATATTTTTTTATCATTTCTACCAATATTTAAATTTTTAATTGAATAATTTAATTTTTCAAAAACTTTATCTACATTAATATCAATTTTTTTGTTCTGAAGTAATTGATTATTAAAATTTCGATAGGTATTAAGAAGAGCCCAATTAACTAAATTTGTTTCACCCAAATTTTCAACTTTATCATCGCCTGAAGATATAATTGACTCTATTAAAGTAGAACCACATCGAGGCAAACCAATAATAAAAATTGGATAAATATTTTTTACTTCATCTATAAGTTGTGTTTTTTTAATAAAACTAATTTTATTTACTTTTTTGGAAATGCCCTTAAGCCAATAATTATTATATTGATTATTTTTAAATTCATTTTCTTTAAAAGAAAAATTATTTCCTTTTGTAATTAATTCTATTTCTTTATCAAAATTTTTTTTCTTTTTTTCAACATCTGCTAATAAAAAGAAACTAGATGCTAAATTGAAATTACTTATTTTTTTTTTTTTAATTAAATTTTTTAATCTCTCAATAACTTTAATATTAATTACAGAGTCATCAATTTTTGATAAATTATATAACGCACCAATGTTTGTTTCATTTATTTTTAAAACCTTTTTATATAATTTTATTGCTTCCTTTTTTTTCCCAAGATTATGATATAAAATTGCCAAATTTATTAGTGCAATTTCATTTTCTTTTTTATAATCAATTGATTTAATATAAAATTTTTCTGAATTTTTATAATCTCTTTTTTTTAAATAAATATTACCAAGAGATAAATATATTTGAGAACTTAATTTTCCTTGATTAATACATTTAAGAAGAAATTTTTCTGCATTCTCATAATCATTTATTTTATAACAAATATCAGAAATCAATATATATAGGCTCAATTTGAACGATTTTTCTAATTGATTATTTTTAAGAACACTTAACAAGCACGACTTTGCTTCAAAAAAATTTTTATTTTCATAAAATTTTTTTGCTTTTGAGATTAAATTTTTATTATTATTCATTTAATGTTATTATTAAAATAAATTACTAGATAAACTATGAACAACCTACCAAAAAAAATACCTATTTTTCCTCTGAGCAATTTTATTATCTTTCCAAAAACAACAGTTCCTCTAAATATATTTGAACCAAGATACATCGATATGGTCAACGATAGTATGAAATCAAATAAATTAATTGGAATGGTGCAACCCAAAAGTCAAAGAAATAAAGATACCAAATTAATTGATTTACACAACGTTGGTTGTCTTGGTAAAATTACAAGTTTTTCTGAGAGCGAAGATGGCAGATTTTTAATTGAACTTAAAGGATTAATTAGATTCAATCTAATCAAAGAGATAGAATCAAATAAAAAATACCGTGAATGTGAAATCTCTTTCACAGGTTATATGAATGATTTAGATAATAAAAAAGAAGATCTAAAATTTTCTGATTTAGAATTAATTTTTAAAAATTTAAAAAGTTTATTTGAAAAAAAAGGATTTATCATAAATTGGAAAGAACTCGAAAAACAAAGTTTAGATGAAACTATAAATGCTCTTGCTATGGCCTCTCCTTTTACACTAGAAGAAAAACAAGCACTATTAGAAACAAAAAATTTAGATGTAAGAAAAGCAAAAATTTCTGAGATTTTGACAACTTATACTTTTGATCAATATAACAATACGACAATCCAATAAATTTATATTGTTAAACCTTTATCAGCTAATTTTGTAAACAATTGATTTACAGGTTTATAGCTTCCTAAAATTTTTATTGATTTAGTTAAAATTGAATTATCTAATTTACTTTCAAAATTAAAAAATTCATAAACAAAATCTATACCGCTAGAAAAAATAAAATTCTTATGTTTGATTTTTTTTTCAAAATCAGAACAAATTGACTTATCTAATTCTAATCCATGGTTCAATTTGAATTCAATCAAATCATTTAATAAATTAATATCTCTTATTGACATATTAAAACCTTGCCCAGCTAAAGGGTGAACTCTGTGTAGTAAATCTCCAAATGCTAAAATATTTTCAAAATAATATTTTCTCAAATTCGTAGCACTTAATTCAATGTTTGAAATTTCATCAATTTTAATGTTTTTATATTTTATATTATGTTTATGAATTAAACTTTTTAAATCAATATTTTTTGAACCTTTTATAGAATAGAAAATTGATGTCTTTTTCTCAGAGATTGGCAAAAAAGCCAGAGGTCCATTATTTGTAAAAATCTGTATAGCGGTATTATTTTTTTTTATTTTTCGGTGCTCTATAATAGTTGTAAAAGCATGACTTTTATATTTTTTATTAATTCTTTTATTAAAATATTTTTTTGCAAAAAAATTTTTTAAATCGCAATTAATGACTAAATCATAATTTTTAGATAGCGAAGGTTTAAAATTTATTTTTTTTTTGAAATAAACATTTTTATTGAGTGAAGATATTAAGCGATTATATAATTCATGATTTTTAATAATTGAAAAAAGTTCTTTATCATTAAAATCTAATATTTTTTGATCTTTAAGTTTTTCAGTATAGATTTCTATTTTATTTATTTTCCACAATAGTTTATTTATGTTTAAAACATTTTTATTTAAAAACTCAATATTATCTTTTGAAATTCCAAGAGTTCTTGATTTATTAATCTTGTTTTTTTTTTGATCCACAAAAATATCGACATATATTCCTTTATTAACCAAAGTTTTTGCCAATGTTAAGCTAACTAAACCATCGCCTAATATACATACATTCATAATATTTTTAATTTTAACAATAAAAATTAGATGATACAAAGTGTTAAATTTGATTCATCTTATATGGATATAAAAAGAATAACTGACTATACATTAAATTTTACTATAAAAAGATTGCTTGAGATAACAGGTATATGTGTCTCAGTTCTTGGTATTTTACTTCTAATTTCTCTAATATCGTATTCCCCAAATGATCCCAACTTTATTTTTCCTAAAAATACAGAAATAAATAACCTGCTTAATTTTAGAGGAAGTTACGTATCTGATCTTTTTTTCCAATCAGTAGGCATAATATCATATTTAATACCAATCACTCTTTTTTTTACAGGCATCTCTGTTTTTAAAAAAAAAGATTTATTCTTAATTATTGAAAATATCTTTTATATAATTCCATATTCACTTATAGGTTCTTTAACCACTAGCTATTTTTATAATAATAGTTTCCAGCTTTATATAAATGGAAATGGAGGATTTGTTGGCAATTATTTAAATCAGTCATTTTTAAGCAACTTAATAATTTCTTATGAAAAATTTTCATATTATTTTCTAATACTATTTATTATAGTATTTTTTTTGTTAAGTATAAATTTCAACCCAAAAAATTTATATTTATCTCTTAAAACATTAATTTCATATTTATTTTCAAAAAAAGAGAAGAATTATACAAACAAAAATGAATTAATTGATGAATACATTCCACAAGAAGAAATTAAGAATTTAATACAGGAAGACTTACCTTTTATAAAAACAGAGAAAAACCAATTAAGTAAAAAAATTAGTTTTAAATTACCATTAATTGATCTATTAAAATTACCTACTAACAAAGAAAGAAATAATTTTAATGATAATGAAAATAATGATCCTGCCTTTTTAGAAAAAATTTTATTAGATTTTGGAGTAAACGGTAAAATAAAAAAAGTAAGTCACGGTCCAGTTGTAACACTTAATGAATTTGAGCCTGCTGCAGGTGTAAAAGTTTCTAAAATAATAAATCTTTCAGATGATATTGCCAGAAATACCAGTTCGGAGTCAGCGCGTATAGCAACAATCCCAGGAAGCAATACAGTAGGTATTGAGTTACCTAATTTGTCTAGAGAAAACGTTTACTTAAGTGAAATTTTAAATAATCAAAAGTTTAAAACTAAAGAAGTCAAACTACCAATCGCTCTTGGTAAAAATATTTCAGGTGTCCCAATTATTGGTGATCTAGCCTCAATGCCACATTTACTTATAGCAGGCACAACAGGTTCTGGAAAATCTGTTTGTATTAATACAATCATCCTTTCATTACTTTATCGTCATTCTCCAGAGAAATGTAAATTTATTTTAATAGATCCGAAAATGCTTGAGCTTTCAACATATGAAGGAATTCCTCATTTACTTTGTCCTGTTATCACTGAAGCAAAAAAAGCTGCCTCTGTTTTGGGATGGGTAGTAAAAGAAATGGAAAGTAGATATCGATTAATGACTAAACAAGGAGTCAGAAACATTGATGGATATAATAGTAAACACAAACTTCCAATGCCGTATATTGTAGTAGTTGTTGATGAAATGTCAGATTTAATGTTAGTGGCTGGTAAAGAAATTGAAAACTATATACAAAAATTATCACAAATGGCTCGAGCCGCAGGTATTCATATTATAATGGCTACTCAAAGACCTAGTGTTGATGTAATTACGGGAACTATAAAAGCAAATTTTCCTACTCGAATTTCATTCCAAGTTACATCTAAAATTGATAGTCGAACTATTTTAGGTGAACAAGGAGCTGAACAACTACTAGGAAAAGGAGATATGCTTTATATGTCCTCTGCTAATCGTATTATAAGAATTCATGCACCATTTGTATCTGACAATGAAATAGAAAAAATAAATAATTTTTTGAGATCTCAAGCTGAACCTGATTATGTAGATGAAATACTCAACTTTGCAGATGAAAAAGAAATAAGTGAAAGTTCTAAAAATTTTACTGATAAAGATGAACTTTACGAGACAGCAATTGAGATAATTAAATCAGAAGGTAAAGCTTCTACTTCTTTTTTACAACGAAAGTTACAAATAGGGTATAACAGAGCTGCAAGAATCATAGATATGATGGAGTCAGACGGGGTCGTAAGTAAAGCAAATCATGTAGGAAAGCGCGAAGTTCTTTGAATAAAACAATTTTAACTCCTTTAATTTTAATCTTACTAACTATTAAAAGTTCAGCTTCAATAAAAGATAATCTAATTGAAAATCTTCTAAATATCCAAAATGTTTCTTTCAATTTTGAACAAAATATAAATAACAACATAGAAAATGGAAACTGTACAATCAAATACCCAAAAAAAATTTATTGTAAATATGATTTGCCTAATAAGAAAGTTTTAGTTTCAAATGGTAGATCAGTGGTAATTAAAACAATAACCAGTTACTATATTTATCCAATCGAAAAAACTCCTTTAAATCTAATATTGGATAAGGAATTATTATTGAATAAAATTAAAAATCTTGACGAAAGAATAATTGATGAAAAATATATCAATTTTAATTTTTCACAAAATGATATCAAAATAAATATTTTTTTTGACAAAGAAACTTTTAATCTTATCGGATGGCAAACTTTAGATATTTACCAAAATTTAAGTATCACTTATCTAAATTCAATTATTAAAAATAAAAAACTAGAAAAAGATTTTTTTAGTCTACCAAAACAAAATTAGTTTAAATTTCTATAGTCTCTTTTTTAAAAATCTTCATGCCTCTTGCAATATAATTATTCAAAGCATTTTTGTGATCTAGAGAACATGTATGAACCCATACTCTTCTAGGATTAAATGTGAATGATTTTTTTATAGCTAAAGACAAAAGGTAAGATCCTAACTTTTGATTGTGATACTCTTCAAGCAAACCAAAATAAGCAATTTCAACTTCATTATTATTTTTATTAATAATAAGCTCAAAATAACCCACTAGTTCTTCATTTTTTTTTAAAATATAAGTTTTTACTTTTTCATTAGACGTATATTCAATCCATTTTTTTTCAGTCCAAATCAATCGGTCAATCCACTGGTGTTTTTTTCCAACATTCTTATAAAAAAATTTATTATGCAGAAAATCTTTTGTTTCAGTAAGTTTTATTGATTGATCATCAAGAAAAATATTTGGGTCATTTAAATCCATTAAAGAATTAATTTCTAAATAATTTCTTTCAACTTTTTTGCTCACTCGACCATTTTGCCAATTTTTTCTCCCCCAAATAAATGAAAATGTAAATGGGGTACTTCTTGGCCTCCGTGCTCACTAATGTTTGCTAATGCTCTATATCCTTTGCCATTATCAACTGATATACCTAATTTTTTAGCAACAATATTAATTCCTTTTATCAATCCAACCATTTCATCAGGGGAGGCTTTTTTGCTAAAATCATCAAGATCTGTATATTTACCCTTTGGTATAACTAAGGCATGAATTTTTTTTTGAGGATTTATATCGTGAAATGACAACACGTGATCATCCTCATAAATCTTTTTACAAGGAATTTCTCCTCTTAAGATTTTCGCAAAAATGTTATTATCATCGTAAGTCATTTTTTTCTTTTATTTAATTCATTCATAACATCTTCAATTTTTACATCATTTGCCTCTAGATACATTATCAAATGATAAAAAACGTCTGCTGCTTCATGAATTATATTTGAGTTGCTTTCTACTGCTTCCATAAGCTCATTAATTTCTTCTATTACTTTTTCTTTACTCAAAGGTTTGTCACTGAGTAATTTATTTGTATAAGAACCAACTACTGGAGATTTTTTTCGTTCTCTAGCAAGATTAAATAAATTTTCCAAAGTATTGAGCATATTAAATTCTAACAGGTATTCCTTTTGAGTCCAAATAATCCTTAGCTTCTTTTACAGAGTATTTTCCATAGTGAAATATGGAAGCTGCTAAAACTGCACTAGCTTTACCTGATTGAATTCCATCTACCAGATGGTCTAAATTTCCTACTCCTCCTGATGCAATCAGGGGAATATTAACCTCAGATGAAATTTTAGACATTAGATCAATATCGTAACCAATCTGAGTTCCATCTCTATCCATTGAAGTTACTAATAACTCTCCCGCACCATTTTCCTCCATTTGTTTTGCATACTCTAAAGCATCAATACCAGTGTTATTTCTTCCTCCATGTGTAAATACTTCCCATTTATCTCCATTTTTTTTTGCATCTATTGCAACAACAATGCATTGAGATCCAAATTTTTTTGAACTATCTAGAACTACTTTTGAATTTTCAACTGCAGCCGTATTTA
>VMHT01092239.1_pt1 | contig 10580 bp, 6 predicted proteins | sample 4693611 | NCBI WGS metagenome assembly VMHT01 (sample SAMN12280063, study PRJNA550983) | marine metagenome | isolation source: seawater sampled from same location over 5 years 0.02-0.2 micron viral filtrate | place: USA: collected off the coast of southern California halfway between the port... ...
AAAGGCCATCGAACTTGGCACACACGAATCAGCCCCTCTCGCCAACCGATGGCCACAGCATGCCATTGAAGAGCAGACTGCTGTACTTGCAGCCATTGAGGGCGTCGGGCCTTCTAAGGCCAAAGCTCTGATTGAAGCGTTTGGTTCCCTTGCAGGCGTGTTTGCCGCAACAGTCGATGAACTCAGTCAGGTCCAAACCATCGGAGCTGTTACTGCTATGAGCGTGCATCAACTGATGCACGGAGCCTGAATCATCCACCGATGACGAGTGAGCGGACCCGCAATTGTGCGAACCGATCTGGGAAATGGCCAAGCGCAAACGCCACCAGTTCGGCAAGGTGGACAATTGGCATTGCGGTGTTTTTACCACTGATCTTTGCAGCTTTTGATTGGTAAGAATCCAAATTCGAGTGAGAAACAGTGCAAGCACTAACCATGAGGTCTGCACCGTTGTCTTTTGCGTCTGCAAGGACTGCAGCAGTCATCTTCATGACTGGTTTGTTGAGCGTGAGAAGGGCTGGAGCGCCAACGCTTTGGCACTTCGAATCGTATTCCACTGGTGTACCTCCGAGAGCAATTATGAGTTGTTCCATGTAGGTCGGCATAAACGGGTCATCACCAGAAGTTGCTCCCTCTCGTTGCATGTTTGGCCCATAGTAGGCAGCCACATTCATCCTGATTGGATTGATCACTGCATCACGGATGGTCTCAAGGCCAATCTCTTCAACCAGTAGATGCAACAAATGACGAGGGTTTGATTCCCCTGAGTATTCTATGCCAGTGGTACGAGCAACGAGGTTGTTGATGCTGTTAGCGAAGCCTCGGTCGTGTTGGAATTCATCAACTGTATCACACATGATGCCATAGCTTGTAGCACAGGTGGTCATGACATCAACGCCTTTTGCCTCAGCGAGCGCGAGGTTGCGTGCCACAAGGGAGTGTTGGAGTTTTGGTGAAGATTGCTTGATGATGTTTCCACCATCGCTCGATGCTTTTGGAATCTCGATGAGTTGTATGCCCAATGTCTTGCAAAGCGGTTGGATGCAATCTTCAACTTCTGAAGATGCCACACGAGCGGTGTTTCCCGGGTAGTATGCAATTTTCACAGCCATGACGACGCCTCAGAACCTTTGATCAATTTCGTTGAAGAGACTCACAACTTCGTGATGTGCCTCGACCTTTCTATTGATCATGTTAGGAATCTTACCAACACCTGAAGGTGGAGCAAGAAGGGCCTGAAGGCTTCGGATTGGCGGCGCCCCAGTACGTGTGAAGCCGAGGAACATTCGAGCAGAGACACCATCGAAAATATTGCTCAATAGGCCGACTGGCCCAAGGACTTGGCGGTAGAGAGTGGTTTCGTTCACATTGCCGCTCCACTTCACACTGCGACCGTACCACTTGACAAGCCGTCCATGCGGACCAGTGTAATTTGTGGTGTTGAGCAAGTGACTGCGGGCTGAGTTAAGTGCTTTTGATGCAGTTCGTCCTTCAGCACCATAGCGAGCTATCGAAGCCATATCGGCTTCAGCCCAAACGCCGTCTTCGCCGTCGAGAATCTTAGCAATGGAAGCACGTTGATCTTCTCCGGTTCGAGGGTCGAGGCTTCGAGTCCAGTGTTGGAGGAGCACGCCTGGGCCCTTGTATGAACTGCTGAATGGAACGGTGTCGGACATAGCATGCAAGAGTTGGTAGGACGATATGTCGGTCATGGCGTGGAGCGTAGTTGCTGTTGCGGAATCTATGGTGCCCATTGGACTTCCGTTGAGGAGTGTTGTGCCTTCACGAGGGTCGGCACGCAGCCAAGGCTTACTCTCACTTCGATTTGCTTCGTAAGCAGAATAATCGACAACAAGGTCACGCACAATAGGATAACCTGGCAGAGGTTCCACCTTCAGTTCGCCACCTTCACCAACGAGATCGCTGATGTTTGCGAGGTCGGCAAGAACGACCCTTCCGTTGACCCTGACGCCAGTGGTTGCGGCTCCATTGCCGGTTCCTCGGCGGAATGAAAAGCTTCCATCAACGTCTTGTTGTATCGCTACGAGGAGGTCTTCAACGGTTGCATGACCTGGCACCGCACAAGCAATTGTATCCCATCCGGATTCGTTTGCGCTGGGGCAATATCTGAACAAAGAAAGGGTGATTGAAAGGTCTTCTTTTGTGATTATACCTGGTGCAAAGTCACCATCTGCAACTTCGTCAGATGTGCCTGAGCCATATTCAATCATTTCATCGAGCAGAACTTCTTGCAGAGTACCAGATTCGTCGACGCAGGCAATCATTGGTAGTGCTTGGGCAATCCATTGTGCCCAAGGTGTATCAAAGTCGACATCACAGAGCACAATGTCATGCACTCGGGTCGCTCCGAGTTCGACGTACTTGTAATCCCAGTCAGTTCCTGCCTTACAGAATTCATCATACGACGAGTCACCAATCGCACAGACGCTGAAGTGAACGTTTGAAAGAGAAGGGTTTCCGCTGTTTACGGTGTTCCACAGGGTCTCGGCGTTATCTGGCATTTCACCTTCGCCCCACGTCGAGGTGATGATGAGGGTGCGAGGATGAGCGCCGAGTTTGGACGCATCGAATCCATCCATGTCGTAAACTGTGGGAATCAGGCCGTAATCAGCAGCGAGTTTTGCAGTTTTGTCAGCAAGGCCAGCAGCGTTCCCAGTCTGAGAGCCAAAGAAGATGGCCAGGCTGCGGTCGCCGCCCATCAGTGATTGGAAGGCATCTGAGCCACCGGTTGCCACAGCAGCAACGGGTGCTGCTTCAACTGCTACTTCTGCTGCAGGAGCGATTTCTACAGCAGCCGGAGCATCCTCAGTGACCAGTTCAAACTTGATCACTTCAACAGGACATGCCTCTGCAGCCTCAAGAATCATTTCGCCGTATTCTGCACCGAGGGTGCCAGCCATTAGCGAGCCGCCTTCATTTCGATCGAATTTGCCATCTGTACGAACTGCGGCGAGAATTTGTGAAGTGTCATCGACCACTTCAAAGACCTCAGGACAGATGTCTTGGCAGGCATCGCAAGTAATGCAATCTTCGTCAATCCAAACCTTTGCCACAATGGTCATGCAAATCACCCTAACTCACGTCGGTCGTAAGCAAACTTCCCCACCATAGAGGGGCCTTTCAAGGTTCGTACTTGTTTCACTCAAAAAAAGGCGACTCTGGGTATTGAATCATGAAGCCGAAAAGGCCCACTGCTCGTAATCCGAAAAGAAATGTCTTCTTTTTTGAACATCACATTTGGAAGTCGCCCATGCCACCCATGCCGCCCATCTCATCGCCCATGGAAACACCCTTCGAGGAAATGACATCATCAATGCGTAGAATCATGATTGCAGTCTCTGTTGCAGATTGAATGGCTTGCTCAACAACACGCATTGGTTCGACGACGTTGGCTTCTTTCATGTCAACAACGCCACCTTCGTAGACATTGATGCCTGCATGAGAGTGACCGTCAGCGTGTGCTTTTCGTAGTTCAATTAATGTGGTGACTGGATCAAGACCAGCATTTTCGGCAAGGGTTCTCGGAATGATTTCGAGAGCGGATGCAAAAGCTTCAATGGCCATTTGTTCACGCCCACCGACGGTCTCAGCATAGGTTCGCAAATCACGAGACAGGGCGGCTAAAACACTGCCACCGCCAGTCAAAACTGCACCGTCTTCCCAAGCGACTGAGACGACACCGACTGCATCGTCGAATGCACGACGAATTTCGTCAACAACGTGTTCTGTTCCACCACGGAGAAGAACAGAAACTGATTTTGCCTCAGGACATCCTGTGATGAAGGTCATATCGGATTCTCCAATCTTTCGCTCCTCAACCTTGGCTGCATGACCGAGATCATCGACCGTGAGGTCGTCCAAATTGGTGACTATACGACCGCTTGTGGCCTTTGACAACGCTTCCATGTCAGACTTCTTGGCTCGGCGAACAGCAAAGATACCTGCCTTAGCCATGTAGTGTTGAGCAAGTTCATCGATGCCTTTCTGACAGACAAGGACTGTTGCGCCTGCCGCCTGGATTTTCTCGACAAGTCCACGGATGTAGTTTTCTTCCTCTTCAAGGAAAAGGGCGAGCTGACTGGGGTCAGTGATCTGAATCTTGGCATCAACCTCTGTTTTCTTAACTTCGATTGCGGAGTTTACAAGGGCGATTTTTGCTTCAGATATACTCCGAGGCATACCTGCATGAACTCGTTCCTTGTCGAGAAGTATACCGTCGATGAGGGTTGAATCTTTGATTGAACCACCTTGACGCTTTTCGACTTTGATGTCACCCAAATCCACAATGCGTTCATCGTCTTCGATGACGCCAACGGCGTTGACCGAGCGAACACAAATATCTGCCATGAAACTCTTGACTGCTCCAGCGGATTTTCCTGTGAGGGCGGTCTTTGCCACCTCTGTAAGAACGGCATCGTCGTTGTCAGTGGCAATACCATGGCCTTCCAACAACTCTACTGCCTTTTCTGCAGCAAGTCTAAACCCTTCACAAATGACGGTTGGATGGACATTCTGCTCGATGAGATCTTCGCTTCGCTTGAGCAATTCACCAGAAAGAACGACAGCAGAAGTGGTCCCGTCGTAGCAATGTTGTTCTTGGGTTTTAGCGACTTCAATGATCATCTTTGCAGCCGGATGATCGATGTCCATTTCCTTGAGTATTGTTGCACCGTCGTTCGTAATGACAACATCGCCCATCGAATCGACGAGCATTTTGTCCATGCCCTTTGGACCAAGGGTTGAGCGTACTGCATCAGCTACGGCTTTAGCCGCTGCAATGTTGTTAGATTGTGCGCTTCGGCCTCGAGTTCGTTGTGTCCCATCCTTGAGGATGAAGATTGGGGCTTGTCCGTTTCCATACATGATAAATCGCTCCTATCGTTCTTAGGGGAGGACAAGACCGTCTTGAACCCTGCGCTTCATCAGTGAGGAGTAAAAATGCCAATCAAGCCATTCCATTCTGCTCGAGCCACATTTGCCCGTAGACTTCCCATTGCTCCATCGTCCACCCATCTGGGAGGCCAGCTGCCGGCACTGGAGGAACGGCTGCAACGGGTTCGGGAGCAGGTGCTGCTGGAGCGGGAGCAGGTGCTGCTGGCGGTGCGGCAGCGGGCGGTGCAGCAGCCGGCGGAGCCGCTGCTGGAGGCATACCTGCGACAGGAACGGTTGGGGCTGCGGCTACTGCGCCATAGGTTGCTTCAATGCTATTTTCATAGCCTTCTTCTCCCCATCCGCCGTAGTCATCTTCCTCATCTTCAGAACGAAGAATATTGAGGACCACAAAGACACCAGCGCCCATAACGGCAAGGAAACCTATCCACAAGGCAATGCTTCCAATCGGGAGACCGTCGTCTGCGGCTCCTGCACCGTCAACGTCGTTGCTTTGCTTGATGAGGATCACTTGCAAATCGGTGTTTGCTGCATCGCTCACTGTTTCCGAGCGTGCCCACAATGTGAGGTTAGTGGAGAACGAATCCGAGCCGAGGTTCAGCAAGGTCGCTTCTGAGACCTCGAAGAACACGGTGACTTCACGCTCTTCTTCCACGGCTAGGACGAACGACCGATCATTGCTTCCAATTCTGGTTTGGACATAAGCAGAGGACTCTCCGTTGTCCAAATCGATGGTCACCGATTGAGCGGTTGTGTATTGGTTTCGTACCTTGACGGTCATGGACCGCTCTGCAGCAGGCTCAGATTCATCGATCGTTAACGCGGCGGATGGCAAAATCTTGAGCCAGTTTTGTGAACCAACGAGATAGGTTGCAGAGCCCTGAGCGCTGATGAGTGGATCGTTCACGCTCGTGGCGATGACATCGAGTGTCAGTTGTCCCGACGTGCCATCTTCAAATGAGAAACGAACGGTGACGTTGTAGCTAGATCCGGTATCAATTTCCGGCGTATTTCCGTCAAACAGGTTAGTGAATTCAATCACCATACCTGTTGGTACGTTCGCACTCATTGAGAAACGGTCAGCGCTGTTACCGTCATTTCTGACTTCGAACGCCATTGTCTGTGGTGGATCGCCTGGGATGTAGGATTGGTCTGCATCTTCATCAGACACATCGACCGCTGCAGTGTCGAGAATCTCCACACTTAGCGAAATCGAACGCTTCACACTTTGATCATCGACGCTAGTGGCTGTGACTGTGACACCGTAAAGACCGGGGCTAAGTCCCACCGGCATTGGCAGATTGACTTGGATGATGCTTTCCCCATCCCACGCATCGAGGACTGAGGTTTGTTCACCAGCAAGGTTCGCACCCAACAGCCAGTTTTGTTGAGTGAGCGACAAATCGTATTGCTCATCATCGTTTCCTGTATTGAAGATATTGATGTAGACCTTCTTGGCAATTCCATTAGCTGGGCCTTGAATGTTGAGTTCTTCCGCCTCGAGGCTCACCTCGCGGTACACAGGAACCATGATGTTTCGAACGAGAACATCGTTTCCAGCCAGTGCGCCACAGGAGGGGCAGGTTGCTCGTAAGTTAAAACTCACATATGGGCTTGTATCGGTACCAAGAGCTGGCATTGCCATAGAATCAGCAGTGATGTTGAGATTGAAGTTCTGCGCCTGTCCACGGTTGAGGATGATGGGGTTTTGGATAATTGCACCTGTGTCATTGACAACCAGCGCTGTCCATCCGGTCTCTGAGAATGTAGTGACAAGATTGAATGCAGCATCTCTGTTTCCAGAATTGAGCAATCGGAATGGAACCAAACCAGATTCACCTGGAGCCAACGTTTGGGCGAGAATACCAACAGTGGAGCTCAAGGCCACACCATACTGTTCAGTGACGGCAACTGGCATGGTTAAGCGTGCTTTTTCACCCGCATTCTGATTGCTAGCATCAGTGAACCATACCGACCAAGATTGTTGCTGAACATCAGCACCGGGTGGAATGGAAAGGTTGACCCAAACTTCGACGGTTTCACCAGCCTTGATTCCGGGCATTAACACGTTTGTATCGTGATCGTTGCTGTTTGGAACATCGATGCGAATCATCTGCATTGCGGGGTCCATCCAGGTCAAGTTGGTCACATTCGATTGAAGGCGGACAGATGCCGTGGAGTAGCCATTATTGGTGACATCGCAGCGAAGCATCAGCAAGTCATTTGGTGGTGCTGAATATCCATTTGCAGGATTATTACAGTCGACGCCGAGGGTGTAATCTTGCACCTTACTGATACCAAACTGGATGAAATCATCGACGTGGAACCCTTGAGATGCACCGCCTGAATCGGAGTGCAACAAGAGGCCCATGCTCCATGAGTTTCCACCGAGGAACAAGTCTGGGTTGGAGAGGGTTGGAATTTGAGCCCAGTCTACTTGAGGATCCCAACTTAGGTTGGTCCACTGGTCTGGTGCTTGGCTTGGGTTGCCCTTGGTGAGGTTCCAATGAAGCGACTCCATAGCATTGGCGTAGTTTCCAGAGCCTCGCCACAATTCGATAGCCACGCTATCACCTGGTTGCACACTGCCCCATGCTTGGACGTGGAATTGTGTCGAAATGTAATCTCCGGCGAAGAAGGATTTACGACACACCCATGCTTGTTCGACCTTAACAAGTTCATTGTCAATTTGACCACCTGCACCACACTGTGAATTTGGATTCAAGTATGCATGGACAAGTCTATCATGTGCGTTAGAGGGATAGTCGCTACTTGCACCAGCTGAGTTTGCCCAGTGGCTGGAACCAACCGCTCCTCCGCTGTTTGTTTGCCAAGAACCTGCCCCATAGGTTTGACCTTGCCCACTACCAGTCCCATCTGCTTGGTATCGAGCAGCGAAAAACGTCGGAGCACCGTTGCGAGCCGTGCCTTCAAAGGCATCAGCCATGATCGCCACAGGGACAGACATTTCCAATTCATCGTTTTCATTTCTGTCATCACCGTTCGAATCCTTATCGGTGATTGCCCTGAGAATAAGGCCACCAGAAAGGTCATTGGTGCTTGTGTTAAGAATGGAATGGGCCACATCTGCTGTCCAAAGGAAGGTCTCGGCACGTTGTCCAGACCCAAATAAGTCACCCGTGTTCCAATTGAACGTCTCCATTACAAACCCAATTGGGTGAACAACTTCGAGTGTCACATCGGATGATTCTGCGATCACATCGCTTCCACCGCGCTTGATGACAACGGTCACTTCAATCGTGTCACCTTGCAAGAGATAATCGACTACAGTACCGTCAGATTGGACCCATTGTTTAGGACCAACACTGGCATTTCCGATGGTAATGCTCTCAACGCTCCAGTCGTCAGAAGGCCCGCCGCGGGCTGAGGTTGCGCTCACGGGAGCAGCGATGCCGACAGCAAGGGTTTGCAACAACAAAAGGGCTACGAGGGTCAATGGAGACAAGCGACGCATAAACACCAACGACTAGTCGGAACATTAAGTTGCATATAGTCATGGCCGTTCGATGACCCCGTAGGGGTCAACAGAATCACAAGCAGATTTGTTGGAATTTCAGCTAATCTTGCTTTCTCAAACCGGTGATGGAAGGCTCATCGTAAGCAGGCGTTCTCAAGAGGTCAACCGCTTTGCTCGCAACATCGCTGTTTGACTCTTCATGCAATTGATTGAGTTGCTCCGCAGCATCAATTGAGCGACTCAAATCTTCGAGTGAATCCTTCGATTGGATCGCCTCGAGCGGCATGGTATCCATGGCCGATTGCACCTGTTGAAGTTGAGAAGCGGTTTGAGCCAAAGGCACTGAACCCCCTAGGCCAGTCAAACCTTGAACTGCTGCTGAACCATGAGAGGCAACGGCTGAAGCACCGGCAACTGCGGCAGTTGCAGCAGCACCAACTGCCACAGAAGCACCTTTTTTCACCAAGGAAGCAGAACCTGATGAAGCAGATGCCGTCACTTTTGGTCGTGGATTATACTCATACATCCAATCGGGTGGATCGCTGCCCGCTCCCAGTGCAGCAAGCGTGGTGAAGGCAGCCAATGGCATGACCGCAAGTGCTGTCAACAAATCTACAAAGGATGTTTCAGGGATTGAGCGAATGGAAAACGATGTCTCGAACAATTCCTTCTCCACCTGAAAACTAAGATTGATGTCGCTTCCCATCGACCCGAGAACAGCGATGTTAGCAACTCGGCCAAGAATCCACAACACGAGGAAAGGTGTGAGTTTTGAAATCGAACCCATTGAACCGAGCCAGCGTCGAGTGAAGGTTGCAATGCCAATGTACTTTCGAGCAATCATTGGAAAAAGTTTCATGGCAACGATAAAACAAGCAAGGTAGACCAACAAAGCCACTTCCAAACGGCGATCTTCTCGCATGATGGTGTCTGGAACAGCTAAAACGAGAGCCAATGGAAGTGTTGCTAGAACGACTTGAAGAGGGATGGCAAGCAACACTAAACCGCCGTGTGTGGAAGTGATTCGGTGGCCGGCAATATGGCGTTCATGGACCAAAAGTGAAAGTTGCCCGTGAGCTGAGGAAGCGTACTTTTCACGGGCTTTACGTCGAAGCCCAGCATCACCACTGCGACCAGTTAAGCGTAAAACTGCAAGCCAACCTCCACGTTCTATAATCCCTGGAGGACGGAAACCCCCACCGAAACTAAGCGCTAAGAACAGCGCTAACATGGCATAGATGAGGGAAGCTGTAAAAATCCAAGGCAGCATTTCACGTCGAAAATCCAAGTCCACCCCAGAACCATCAAAATTGAAATCCAAAAAGTAGGTGAACATAAACGCCAAAAACGGCGTGATGAGAACTTGCCCGATGGCCCTTAAGGTGAGGAACACCAAGCCAGAAAGGGATTTTCTCGGTTTGCCCCCCATGCGACTTCGTGGATTCATCCACACCTCAAAGATTGCCCTTCTTCACTGGGGTTCAAATTGATTTGAGAGGCGCCTTTTGTTGACCGTTCACTCTTCCTCGATTGGAGAGACCATTGGATAACCATCGCTGATCAACAGCCTCAGCATGCCCAAAAGACGTCCATCAGAGCGCTTTCGCCCTAAATCAGGACGAGGCATTCGTCGAAGGGTTTTGTTGCATGTGTCACAACGTACTTTGGTGATATCCCAAACGGGCACTGCCCAAGAGCAACATGCGGTTTCGCTTCTGCTTAGATTGATGATGCCCTGTAATTCTTCAGCCATTGCACGGGTCCAAGGCGGTTTTGGACCGCCAATCAACGATTGGAGGCGATTGAGAGCGAACCAACCTGCTGAGAGCCAGAGGCCGAAGCCAAAGGCAGAGTTTCCCCATCGAACTGAAATGATCCCTACACCAAGAGGAATGAGTGCAACAACGAGACCTAACCAGTAAAAGGTCCGCAGATGAAGCACTCTTTGGTTGAGGTGGGGTCCCAACGGCATTGGCTCAGGATGAGGCGGGAAGTGCAAGTTGAACCCTCGCCCCCGGCTCAGAAGTAAGACTGGGAAACGTGGAAGCACATGACCGATGAACGAGCCAAGAAGGAACAGGAGAATGGATTCGATCATTGTCTTCCCTCAAGCAATGTTAACCCAGCAACCGATTCAAAGTCGCTTCAACCTTGTCCATGCCCCTTGAGATATCCTCTTGGCTGATGGTGT
>VMHT01034870.1_pt1 | contig 10579 bp, 14 predicted proteins | sample 4693611 | NCBI WGS metagenome assembly VMHT01 (sample SAMN12280063, study PRJNA550983) | marine metagenome | isolation source: seawater sampled from same location over 5 years 0.02-0.2 micron viral filtrate | place: USA: collected off the coast of southern California halfway between the port... ...
ACCACCAGCTTGACCCATCCAATATACTACACCATTTACAGCAACTATTGCATGTTGTGATATTAAACCACAGTTAGCTCCTACTTGTTGAATACCAAATGTAAATGGAGGTCCAACAAATTGCATGGTATAAGCAGCTGTATCTGTAAGTATTAAAATAAAACTACCTGCATTTACAGCACCTACAATTTTTGTTCCGCTATCTATTCTAAAAGTTCCTGCTGTATTTACAGATGTTGGTGTGTAATCAGAAAAATTTTCTTGATCTGCAAAACGAATAAACATTTTATCTTGGGAATTTGTACCTATTGTGGTTTCTGTTCCAAGATGTATTAAGTGCCTATCTCTGTCGGAGACTACAGTCATTACACTTTGTATAGGTGCATTGGATATGACTGTAGCTCTCGTTGACAGAGCCGAGACACTGCTCGGATTCCATTCAAAAGATTTATTATTTTTTACAGTCGAAACTAAAATTTGACCAAAGTTATCTAATGACCAGTTACCTGGTTCTAAGGTTACCTCTCCTGTTGGAGAAGCTTCTCCCCATCCTGTAAAGCTTGAGGCTTCTTGTACTATAGTACCATCACTGTGAGCAGACCTAGTAGAGCCAGAAGCTCCTCTTACTATACCTGTAACAGTACTACCTGCTACTCCAGTATACGTAATTAATTCCTCTCCTACTTTAAATGTACCACCAGAACCACTAAAACCTGATACTGACGTTAAAGTAATTGTTGTGCCTGAACCTCCTGTTCCATTTGCATCATCTAATAAAGCACCATTCAAGGTTGTGCTTGTTATAGAAGCAGTAGTACCTCCGTATATACCAGTACCAAAACCATAACCTGTTACTTGTACTGCGTCACCAATTTTAAAATATGGAGATAAAGTTACACTACCTCCCGCACTAAAACCAGCACCTGATTCTACTTTTCCTGCTGTAACAGTAAAAGCATCTGATGTTCTTGAAACAACTTCAAAAGTATTTTGTGTAAAATCAGCACTTACAAAACCTGTTCCTGAACCAGGTAATGTAACACTTGCAAACAAAAATAAATCACCTACTTCTAATCCATGAGCTGCTTTATTAACAGTAACAGTTGCAGAATTATTTGTTGTAGTAAAAGTACAAGATGTAATATTTGTATCTAAAGGTGAAATATCATAAAAGGCACCATCATGATATAAAAACAAACCTTTGTTTGTCCCTATAGCTATATATCTTTTGCCAGTTAAATCAGTCCAAATATGTGTATCTCTTGCAACACCTGGTAATGTGTTTAATGTAGTTTGTTCCCAACCACCTATTTTTTCTGGATAACCATAACGAAAACGAACATTATCGCAGTCAATCCATTTTCCTTGAGCACCTGTTGGTGTTATCTGTTTGTTTATACCTCCAGCGATACGAATTTCACTAAGCATAATTTACACTTATTAACTAGGTTCTGATGGCCATGTAATCTTATCTGGATCAGATTGTGTTGTAACATCTCTTAAAGCTTGTCTGTATGTTTTCCACTCATCTAATTTAGATGTAACAGAACTAGGTGCATCAGAAACTAAAACGTAATCACATCTACGTAATCTATCGTTTCTATCATTTCTAACCATTGCCCATTTTTCATCTGTGGTAACAGTTGGTGCTACATAAGGTGTCACTTTTTGTGTGTACCATTTACCATCACTTTCAAAAGGATCAACATTCTCAACTTTATCTCTAGAATCTGTAAAATTGACTTCTGTAACAACAACTAACTTTTCGCTTGTAAGCCAATCAGAATTAGGTCCACCAGGAGGAAAAGATGTTGTTGAATATTCTGTCCTTATGTTGTTAATTGTTTTGGTAACTTTACCATCTTCTATTTTTAAGTATCTCATTTTTTTTTCCTATGCTAAATTTATTAATTGATAAGAACCTGCACCACCTTCAGGGCAAGGATAACTTGTATTATCACTATTGTCAGCAGCAGATATTATACCTCCATCTACATTAATTGTTCCACTATTACTTAAAGTACCAGCATAAGCACATATTATAGCTCCACCACCTGAACCTGAACCAGGAACTTGTTGCCCAGAAGATAATCTTGTGCCTCCACCTACTCCTTTAGCATATAGACCTCCACTAGCACCTATAGTTAAATTTCCACCAACTAATAAAATTAATAAACCTCCAGTGCCATCTCCACCTCTTCCAGAACCAAAACTATTTCCACCACCAGGATTTCCTGCACCACCAGCAGCAGCCCAGTCACCACCAGCTGCATTAGGTCCACCAGCACCACCAAAGTTAGTACCCTCAAAACCTGATCCAAAATAAGAACCACCACCACCAGGTCCTCCTGAAAAAACCGAACCTGCTACACCAGGTGTCGCACCAGTTCTATTTCTACCAGAACCACCTTCTCCAGTTTTACCAGCATCTGTTGGTCTTGCACCCCAAGAACCTGCAACTACCCAATTATCTCCTGACAAACCAAAAGAACCTTTCATATCTTGATCACTACCTGGTTCAATAGTTCTAGTACCATCGGCAGGCATACCTACTTTTGGTACAGTCAAAAAAGCACCAGGACCACTAACTGCATCATTAAAACTTGTTTCTAAGTTAGTTGCAGCAGTTCCCATGCCATCAAATATCGCACCACCTGATATATCTTCACCTAAAGCATTACCACTAATTTGATTTACTGGAACACGAATACCAGCAGCATTACCACCATGTGAATCTGGATCAGCTAAAGCACCTCTTGCTGTCATTGATATAGAACCATTTAAAGTGCAATCTCCTGTAACCATTATAAAAAGACCTCTACAAGGTTGATCAGTAGTTAATACATATCCAGAATTTATAGTTAGAGATGAAAATTGTTTAACAACAGCATCTCCATCATAAGAGCCATCTTTGTTTGGAACAGTATATTCATATACATTAGAACCTGCTAAAGGTGCTGGATAACCAGCTGGTGCAGCACCATCTATAGAATATAAACCATAAGAACTTGCTCCAGCAGAAATACCATCAGTAGTGCTACCAGAAAAAGTAACAGCACCATCTGATCCATCTCCAAAATATGTTCCTGTTTTACTACCACCTGCTTGTTTAAAACCAAATTTTCCTGAACCTATTGTAGTGCCCATTACTTACTATCCGTACTTGCTAAAATACCATGATAAAGTGTACCAGCATCTATGGTAGTAAACATTAAAATATCTGTACCTGATGTTGTTAAAGTTGGTGCAGAACCACCAGGAAAATCTACAGAAGCAGGAAAGTTTACTGTTTGTGATCCACCATTAGTCAATATTAACATAAAGGTACAAGCATTACCACTTGGGCTAGGGTTTGAAAAAGTTAAAGTTTGTGTACCTGTTGATACTGTTGCAGTAAAAACATTACCAAGAGATAAATCAATATCATCAGTACCACCACCTAAATCACCTAGTGCTACTCTTACTTCACCAGTATCTTTAAGTAAACTTCTTTGAATTATATTATCTGCAAAATTATTTGTTGCATTTAAAGCTGCTATATTAGCACCAGCTAAACTTGTTGATCCAGTTCCACCACCAGCTAAAGCTAGTGTCCCAAATTCTAATGCACTACCACCACTATTCATTTTTAATGCTTGGTTTGCAGAACCAGCTGATGTTAAACCTGTACCACCTTTTGTAACTGGTACTGTTGGTAAACTAGCTGACCCTACTGCACCACCTAAAGAATCAAGTGATACTTCTACGATATTAGTTCCGTTTGAATAGGCAAAATATATTTTTGCTTGGTCTGGAGAGAAGCCAGTACCACTTGCTGTTTTAATTGTTAAATTTGTTGGGTTAGTTACTGCGGATACATCGAAAATATACATTTTTTCAATGCTGTCAGGCACTGTTAAAACAGTGGCTCCTGATAGGGTTACAGTAGCCACTTTAACAACCATATTTCTTGCGTTAGAAACTGATCCATCTGACATTGCTAAAGCAACTGTTGCTCCATCACCAACTGTTACTTGCTCAAATCCACCAATAGCTTGTTGTACTAAATTTAAATTATTGTTTGTTTTTGTTCCCCATGTACCAGCGTTTTCACCAGTAGCCATGAGTTCCAGTTTTAAATCTGCTGAGTATGTTGAAGCCATATTTTATCCTTTTATGCTGCTGTTGTTATTTCTGTCCAAGTTACAGGAGTACCTGTATCTATCTCGTTCCATGCTATTATTATTACACTTCCAGTTGAGCTCGTCAATACCACTCCAGTAACATCATCTACTAATCCTGTGCCTGTAACTTCTGTTGGACTCCCCACTGCTGATGTTGCAGCAACTCCTGTAACATCGTATCCTGAAACAGGAACTATAGAACCTACAGATGATGTTGAAGAAACTCCTGTTACATCTAATGGACATGTAATTGTTATTGTGTTGCTACCCACAGAACTTGTCATGGCTACACCTGTAACATCTATTAATGTAATAGGTGCAACAATTGGTGTACCTACTGCTGATGTCATGGATATACCAGTTATTCCTACTGCTGCATCTCCATCAAAAGTAACTGTACCAAGTGAACCTGTTAAAGGTAAACCTGTTGGAGTAATTTCAACTCCTTGTGTGGTACTTACACTACCTATTGCAGAAGTTGTAGCTACACCTGTTACAGCAACAGTAACCGAAGTAGTTCCTATAGCAGCTCCAATAGATGTTGTTCCAACAACACCAGACACTGCTACCGAATAAGCAGCATCCCAAGCTCTATTACCCCAAGTTCCTCGACCCCAACCTTCTCCTATTTCTGCATCTATAGTTACAGTTCCAACTGTACTAGTGACACTTAATCCAGTTGGTGCTACTTCAGCTCCTCCTATATTTTGACCCCAGTTAAGTAAACCCCAAGTATTATTACCCCAACCTTCTCCTATTTCTGCATCTATAGTTACAGCCCCAATAGAAGTTGTTGTAGATACACCAGTTACATCTAGAGTTATATTATTTTGTGATCCCCAACTACCTTCATCCCAAGGTAATAAACCCCAAGTATTTGCAGCCTCGGTGTTAAGTTGACCACCCATATTTGGATGATATTGACAATAATAATATAGTGTTGGAGCAGAAGCAGCTACTTGTATAGTGGTTAAATAACTACTATCATCCTTTGTTACACCAGTAGTATATTCACTTCCACTATTATGAGTGCCATCAGAAGTTGTAGAAAATCTAAGTGGATGAGTAGTAGCCGCTGACCAATTAAATACATAAGTACCACCCTCAGCTAAAGTAAGTGTGTCTTGTTGAACACCATCAAGAAAATACTTATTATTACCACCAACATTTTGTACTGTGACAGTAATGGTTCTTGTAGTCACGGGTGCAAACTCCTATTTTTATGCTATTCTTATAATAGCATTTGACGCATCAGCAGTTGGAAACTGTATTGTAAATGTCCCTGAAGTAGCTGTTTTATCTCCACCAAAATCTAATACTGCAACTGCTGGATCACCAGAAGCTGTATCGTTATAAATTAAGGCACCTCTTGCTGTAAGTGATACACCTACAAAAGATAAATTAGCAAAGTCCACAACAGCAGTATCTGTACTTAAAGCTGGTGTAGTTGTTACTAATGCTTTACCAGTTGCACTATAACCAGATGGTGAACTTACTTCATTATCAGATGTGTAAGATGTTGTTGACTTACCAAGAGTTGCACTTGATGTATACATACTTAATTTAAAACTGTTTCCAGTTGGAGCAGCTGTAAAATTATGTACTGCTTTTAATACATCTGTTTTAAAAACATTACAAACTGCACTTGTTGTTATTGCCATTTTTTTTCTCCTTTAAAGTTATGGGGATGGTGATTGTACTGGCAACCTCATCACCCCGTCATCATAATCAGCACGTCTGCGTTTACCCATTTGAGTAAGCATAAATGCTTGTATCTCTTCATTATACTTGTCTTGATACAGTTTGTACATATCCATAGGACCTTTTAAGTAACTAAAAGATTCAACTAATACACCATACAACAATAAATTTTCTGCATGTTGTGATAAAAATGTACTTTGAGTTGAGGTAAAATGCTCAGGGTCTTTTATATAATTCATTTGTATTTCATATGCTTGATCAGGTATTGGTGCAAAGACAATATTTTTATCATCCCAGTTTGCATAATATTTAGGTAGTCCTGTAGAATCACCAGGATTAAATTCTGCTATGAAAGATGTATCTCTCTTTTCTAAAAAATCTCTTGTGCTACTACTAATTATTTGAACAGAACGAATACTTATACAATCATCTGGCACATTTAAATATCTTGCTGTACCTGAAACAGCAGTAACATATTTTCTTATATCATCATAATCTACTTTACTAGCTATATCTAATTCTGTGTTTCTAATAAATTGATCTAATATTGTATCTGATAAAACATTAGAATCAACTTCAGTATAGTTTCTTACTTGTGTTAAAAAAGCTGTATGAGTAATACTCATGAAATCACCACTGTAAAATTTGTTCCAACAGATACTGTTGCTTCAACGGCTGTAAGTTTCGTTCCTAAAATATTATCACTACTTGCAGGAGTCATACTAGCTCCACCTGTTATACCAGTATCTCTTGTTTCAGAAAAGAAACCATTACTTATATATAAAATAAAATCATTATTATCATCTTTTTGTCTTGGCCTAGCATTAGCTAAAGCTACTGGATCAGCTTTAACGTGTTTTCTTTTTATTTGAGGGTGCTTTGCTTCAAACTCAGAACGATGAACAAAAGAGCCGTTCCATTCTTTAACCATTTCATTATAAGGAAAGGCCATTCCTGATCGGTCTGATATTGCTTTTGCATATTTACCTTTTGCGTATGGCATCAATACACCTTAAATTTTCTTGGTTTGATAGAGGCACCAGCTCCTCTAACAACTCCACCTTTATTAAATTGATCTAACTTATCAAATATTTTTGGTCTTTTATCTTTATATCTTTTTTCTATTCTTTGTATTTTAAGACCTATTCTATCATAATCTTTATCTGATAGTTTTTCATAAGTTTCTGGTACTCCTTGTTTTTTAGCTATTTTTTTTATATCTGCACTAGTCACTTTATCTATTTTTGCTTCTTTCTTTTTATATCCTGGAGACCTTGTTTCTAATTTGTCTCCTAATTTTCTACCAGCTCTTTTAACATGATATCTTACAGTAGGATTGTTATATAAGTCTTTTAATAATCTAAGTCCTTTCATATTATGCTCCTTGTGGGTAGTAAGTTTGTGGAGTAATATATACAGAAGTTCTTTGACCATCTTCTGTTAATGCTCTTTGTAATTCATCTTCATACACTAATTTAGTAGTTTGTACTAATTGTGGTGCTCTTTTCATGGAAAGATAATATGCAAGACCTGCGACCATGCAGGGTATAAATCGAAATACCACGTCTGCTTGATTAGAATATGAACCTGCATCTTCAATCCTTTTTAAATAATAATACTTAACATATGTATATGTAGAAGCATCTGGTGTTTGATATAATGTTATTTTAGGTGTTGTTTGTCTGTCAATATAATATTGACTAGGTTGTCCTGTTGAACCTTTATTAGGTAATGCAGCATATTCGCTTCTACTTATTTTAGTTAAAGATACATCATTAGTTGATGATGTTGTACCTGTTGTTGTAGAGATATATGCTTCTAATATGTCATTTGCATTAGAGGGTGCATCATATGTTGATGTTCCAGCAGTAAGTTGTTGTTCTTTAAGTTCTACTTTCCATAAGTGAACACCTCTGTTCCCCCACTCAGAAAACAATATATTTAAACTTCTTCTTGCTGATTTTAAATCGTAGCCAGAGTTTGTACGAACACCACATCTCTCATAAGCTTCTTGTATGATATCGTCTATATTTAAATCAAAGGTAGTTGTCCCTGATGTAGCCAAAATTACCTCCTAAAACACACCTTTAAATTTTGTTCCTCTTACGGCTGATCCACCACCTCTTGCCATACCACCTTGTGACATACCTTGCGTTTCTTCACTTGATACACCTGAAACCTCTTTATTCATATCCATACCAGTATTATCTTTTTTAGGAGCAACTGTGCCTGATTTTTTATTTTGATCCATGTATTTTGCCATACCTGCTAAACCAAACATTGGTAGTAAAGCACCTTTACCTCTAAAAATACCTCCTAAAGATTTACCATCTATTTTCTTTTGTCTTGCTATAGTTGCACTAAGAGTCTTAGGTCCAGAGGTAGCATTTGGATCGTATCCAGCTTTTTTGAGTTGCTTTTTCATTCTTCTTTCATTTAACTTGGTTTTTATTTTCATACCAATTTTCTTAGCACCTTTTATTGCACCACCTATTCTTTTTTTCTGCACATCACTTTGCATTTCGTCAATTTTTATTTTCTTAACTCTTGTGTCTTTTGTATAAGTATTTTTACCTTTACTTCTAACCTTTTTGTACCCTAATCTTTTCATTGTTTTATCGTCACCTAGTACTGGCATTTTATGTCTCCTATGTTTTAGATATAGTTCTTGGGTCTTTACCAGGTCTCATTGCAGCTCTACCAAAACCACTTGCAGAACCACCACCAGACATTTTAAGCATACCACCACGTTTCTTGTAGCCCATTTTGTTTCTGACAGAAGTAGGTAATTTACGTAATCCTTTACCTTTGCTACCAGCTGGAGGTGTTTTTAACATACCACCTGCTTTTTTCTTAGGAAATACTTTTTTGCCTTTATCACGATACTCTTTAAGATAACCAGCCTCTTCTACTTCACCTTGTCTTCTTTTAATTTTTTTAAAACTATCCCCCATTCTTTTTCTTAATTCACCTTTTAATGCTGGTAATTTAATTTTACCCTCATCGAATTTTTTCACTAAATCATGTGCTTTTTCTGATAAAAAATCAGCTTTTGCTCCTTTTATTTTACTAAATAAAACATCAAAGGCATCTTTTGCTAACTTACCTTTAGCAGCTTTCATAACCTTACCACCTTTACCAAAATAACCCATAGTATCATAAGGAGGTAGGTTTTCTTTAAAAGTTTTTTTAACAGGTCTTTTTACATTTTTATTAGGTCCATCTAATCCTTTAGTTGTTGAACCTTTAGCTGTTTTACCTTGTTGTTTATTTAAATACTGTCTTAAAGTTAAACCTGATGCAGCTAACTCTTCTTTTGTAACAGCAGCAAGTTTTTTACCTTTTTTATTTATAAAAGTTTTTGATTTTCTTTTCTTAGCATCAGCTATATTTCTAGCTTCTCCTGAAAAAACAGTTCCTACTTTAGTATTACTTTTTGTTACATTGTCTGAATAACGTCTATTTCTTTTATTTGCTACTGGACTTTTTGCTTTTTTGTTTTTAGCAGCCAATGCAGCTTTTTCTTTTACAGATTTTCTTTGAGGCATTATTCTACCAGTTATTGTGCCTGAACTACCTTTACCTCTTTGATCTTGTGGAGGTGTACCACTTGCCGCAAATTTTTTAAATCTTTCAAATAAACTTTCTGACATATTATTCTCCTAGTTAATATTAATCATACCACCATAGTATTTCTTTGTAAACGTACTGACATTAGTAGGTTTACCCATAACGCCTTGTGCTTTTGATCGTTTTCTTTTCACAGCACTTTTTCTTTGTCCTTCACTCATTCTTCTAGCTTTTGCAAGTGGTACACATTTTGGATATTTTCTTTTTGCATCTGCTTTTTGTTTACTTCTTCCACATTTTGCATAACTACCATCTTTCTTTTTACTTCCGATGTCTACCCATTTTTCTTTAAACCACTTATCTAAACTCATTAGTCAAGCATACCTTTATAGTAAGCTTGTGCTGATGGGTTTGTAAAACTTTCATCACCATCTATGTCTTGTTTAAGATAAGAACCAGAAGCCATAGGTTTATCAGCAAAACCACCCATGTTCATACCCTCTGCTTCTTTATTATCCATATCTTCATTCATACCCATATTTTGTTTTTGTTGCATTTCACCTAGTTGAGCTTGTTTTCTTCCAGCTTTTTTACCTTCTTTTTTCATTTGATTCATTAACATTAATAAACCTAAACCTGCTTTTTGTACTTTCATAACGCCTCCTTTTTTGGCTGTTCTAACTCTTTTAGCTGCACTTGCTACTTTAGAGCCAGATGGTTTTGGTCCTTTAAAATCTTTTCTTCTTACACCACTTGGGTCTTTAGCTTTACCTGCACATATTTTTGAAGCATAAGCATTTGCATACGCACTGGGATATACTTTAAATTTTCTTTTAGCTGCTGCTTTTCCTCTTGGACATAATTTAGTCATAGTAACTCCTCTTATAATTATAAACTTTTGTTTGTCTTGTGTCTACTTACCTAACTCTTATATTCTTTTTTGCAAGTCTACCTTTATTGCCTTGAACAACTCTTACTCTTTTACCTTTACTATATAAACCAACCTTTTTTTTCATTGGCCCTTTAGTAATTTGTTTTCTCATACTTCCTCTATTCATCGCCATTTGTTTTTTATCCATCTATATGCAGCGTAAGTTGCCAATCCTAATACGATATAACATATACCATCAAACCATGATATGTTA
>VMHT01069529.1_pt1 | contig 10579 bp, 12 predicted proteins | sample 4693611 | NCBI WGS metagenome assembly VMHT01 (sample SAMN12280063, study PRJNA550983) | marine metagenome | isolation source: seawater sampled from same location over 5 years 0.02-0.2 micron viral filtrate | place: USA: collected off the coast of southern California halfway between the port... ...
GCGGATAACATTACTAGGTTGACCGTACTGTTGTGTATCTGCATCGTCTGCGTTTTCAGCAGTTCTGCGAAAGTCCTTCCAAGCCTCTGTAGTCATGAAGCTTAGGTTGCGCGAAACATAGGGGGCTGTTTCTCCGCTTACACCAACAGTCGTAATGTAAAAGTTATCCCAATCTATTGATCCGTAGTCCGTAGTAATATCAGAACTAGCGGGTTTTAATTCGTAGAAGCGTGTGCCTGCGGTTGTTTCGACATATACATTTCCGTACATCGGGTCTGTATCACCGCTTTCTGCAACAGCCAAGTAGGGCCATTGAGGTTCTTCATTAATAATGTCAAAGTATGCACGATTGAGTGAATCTTTGACATGTTGCTGTACGCCGACAGCGTTTGCAAAGGTAGCGGTTGTCAACGTAACTTCATTAAGCTCTCGTAACAATTCGTTAGTTAAATCAAGATAAGTTGATGACATATATTATTGCGCCTTTGTTTCTGTTTTAGTATTGGGCTTATTAAAAATTGCATCCCAGTTATCGTCAAATTTCTTTTTGTTCTCAGGCTTATACCAACTTCCGGTATCTCCTAGTATCTTTCCTCTTTTCTTGCCTTTAATCATGACAGGCTTTTCGTTACTTCCTACTATTGGCATATTGTCCTCTCAAAGATCAGAGGGGCTTTTACACCCCTCGTCTCTAATTACTTACTTAGTCGATACCGTAGAAAGCAGATACTAATGCTTCTGGGCGTAAAACTTTAGCGCCATATACATGCAAACCACGGCAGATGTCACCAAAGCTATCTGGGTCACGTAGGACTTCAGTGCTTGTGATGGTCTGTGCAGTTGCAGTGGAGCTAATGTGTCCACATACTAGCTGTCCTGCCGCGTTAGTTGTAGCGGCAATGTTGTTAGACTTGTACATGTCAAATCCACGTAGCTTGCCAGAAGATACCAATCCATTGCGGATAGAACCTTGTCCGGCGTTGAAGTCAACAGACATCAACTTAGAGCTTGCTTGAGAAAGTTGCTCATAGAAACTAGGTGGAGCTAAGAACCAACGACCTTCTTCTGGGATGTTCTGCTCGTCAAGAAGACGCGCCATGTGAGCCATCACATCAAGAGGATCATGTTCGCTAGAACCAGAACCAATGTCCAAGTTACCAGTGCCGTCAAAAGTTCCTGCGGCTAGGTCAGTAGCATTGTCGCTACCAAGGATGTGGTTAGGGCTTGCGGCTGAAACGCCTGCAATAATCTTAGCAATTACGCCTGCATCAAATGCGTCACGCAATGCGTAAGCGGCAGATGAAGATGCAACTTCTTTAAAGTTTACGTGAGACATAGCTGTTTCAATATCATCAACTTTGAATTTAAATGCGTTAGCCACATCTACGATCAAAGAAGTTTCAACGTCAGTCAACTTAGTCTGAGTTACGTCAGCGCCACGCTCATACTGATAAACAGTGATTTCTGGCTCTTTGATGATCTTTACAGAATCACCGAAACCTGAGATTTCACCTGCATAGTCAGTGTTGGTAATTGCTTCAGCTACCGATGCTTTTCGGAAGAAGTTAAGAACCTTCTTAGAAAAGATTGAGGGCATGAAGAAGCTGTTAGTTTGACCCGATACTGAGTTAGCAAAGTTACCGTTGGTGTCTGTGCTTTGCTCAAATAATTGGTCTGATTGGTTATAAGCCATGTTATGTTACTCCTAAAAAAGACAATTTAATTTAATCTACTATTCTGCCTTCCATTATGGCTTGATCAATCTCATTTTCATATTTGTCGAATTGAGCCATAGACAGTTTAGCAATTTCCCGTTGTGACCAAATCTTTGGTTCTTTAGCATCTATTTGTGTTGTCCGTGTGGACACCATATCTGCCGCTGAAGATTTGGGGGCTTGTGATTTCTTTGTCTTTCGCTCTGTTACAATCTTGATACCATTTTCCATTTTATAAAGATCAATAGCTTTAACTGCTAATGAAACATTATCTGGGTTTTCATAAATCCAACCTTGAATTGCTTCAGGTTGTTCTTTAGCCCAATCATGAAACTTTTCGTCTCCGCGTATATCCTCAAAATCAGGATGGCGTGAACGTAGTGTAGCTTCGGCTTCTTTACGTTGGATGGCGGCTTCTCGTTCTTCGATAACAGACATCTTAGTTTTTAAAGCTTCTAGTTGTTGTTCACTTTGTAAGTGTGCAACAGTTTCTACAGTTTCATACAGATCAGGGTATTGCTCTCTAAAGTTTTCAAGGTCTTCAGTTGACTTAGGCGGGGCATACGCAGGTTGCGTCTCTTGTGCCATCGCTGTAAGTTCTAATTCCTTTTGCTTAAAAGAAGCTATCTTCTGATCATAGTGTTTCTTTAGGTCATCGTATCGCTTTTTATAATTTGTTCTTCCTTTGGTTTCTTTCTCTTCTGGTTCAGGGGCCGCTTCTTCGCGGGTAGCCTGTGAGGGTTCTTCAAAGAAAAGCGTATCTGCTTTACCTCTATTGGGGGCATCTGGTGTGTGCCATTCCTTCTTAGAGTTATACGGATTCGCAGTTGGTTCTTCAAGTTGTTCAATTGCATTGGACATAATAATCACACTCCTTTTGGGGCTTGTCAGTCTTTCAAGGTGGCTGTGCTGTTCGCGTTTACAGTACAGGGTCTTGATACTTCAAGGTGGCCTCTAGGTTTTAAAAATGATAAGGGGTCTATAAATAGAGTGGCCTTATCGCTATCTCACACTTGGCATACGATTAGCGTCAATCATTTGTTTTTTGATTTCTTCTTCTTCGTCTGAATACATGCCCATTCGACTTTCATCGACTGAATCATCTACCATTCCGCCAAATGCTTTCTTCATTAAACCACCGTCATAGGCTTTCTCAGCATCGTCCATCATAGTTTGTAGCTGATCTGCACCTAATTGATCGGTGGCTTTCTTAGTGAAAACAAATTCACCGTCCGATAACCTTGCGGGAATCGAATCTGATACTCCTGTGCCAAGACCTTCTACTTCGCCTTCGCCGGAAAATTCTCCTGCAACATCCATAACCTTATCAAAGATGCCGCTTAGACGTTCGTCATTTTCTAGAACGCCCATTAAGTATTCTTGTTCTTCTACGTCTAGAGACTGCTCTAGTACATAGTCTGTGTAATCTTCTTCCATTTCATCATCTGGAAGCTGTGAAGCCTCTGCCGCTTCTTTCTCATCTTCTGGGATGTTGTCGTAAGTGTCAACTGGCATATCGTCTTCTAAGCCCATCTCAGGGGCTACAAGCATAGAGCCTTCGTTGTATTTAATTTTCATTGGGTTGTTTTTCATTTTCTTAATCCTCAATTCTTTGTTTAGCTTCACGCACTTGATCTTTTAGTTGTAGCAAATTAGCCAGAGAACTCACTTTCCCCTGCTTGCGGTACAGTTCCAGTTCCGATGTTGCCACCGCCAGTCCCTGTAGCTCCAAGTTCTTGAGGTTGTTGAGATGCTCCTTGAGCGCCTCCCATAGCTCCCTGTTGCTCGTCAGGGGTGACAGCTTCGCCGCCATTTGCTTGTCCAACATTTTGCGCTCCTATTATTTGTGCCATAATTGCGGCTTCTTCTGGATCGTTTAAAATTTCATCTGGATCAAGATCAAGGCTATAAGCCAATTCACTAACAATCTTAGAGATTTTAACAAACGGTGCAATAGCAGGATTCTGTGCAGTCTGAAGGAACATAGTCAATCGCTGACTACGTACTTCTTTTTGCATAAGGCTATTAGTTCCCATTGCATTTATTTCTAGATCGCCTTCAATAGCTAAATCGCCTTCAAAGAATTGCATGTTCCATTGGTAATATGACTTTCCTAGCGGTCTAAGCAGGAAGTCATCTATGTTCTTTACTACTGTTTTAATGTTTAAGGATGCCGCACCTAATAGCATAGACATACCTGATGCAGTACGAGTCATACTCTGTACGCCTGTTTGACCATGCGAGTAACTAGGAATACCTGTCTGCTCATCTGCAAGCTGACGGAACTTATCAAACATCATCATGTTTTCTTGAGAAGTATTCGGAAACTTAAGGCCATGAATTGCTTGACCTTGCATTCCTGCTTGTCGTCTGAACACTTTGCCGGGATATATTTCCATTGATTGTCCGCCAACCAAAGCTGACTCATCTACGTCAAAGACTAGTGAACCTGACAATGCTAAGTTGTCGATTGCCATTCTTGCGTGGCCGTTCATTATTTGCTGAGAGTCGTCCATATTTTCAGCAACGCCAATACCAAAGAAAGAATAAGGATTGCGCTCGTAAGGAAAGGCATTGTAGGGGAGTCGATACGGAGTGAATGGATTAACAACCCCACGTAAAAGCTTACCATTGCTAATCCAAGCATTAACTTGTACTTCATCTAAATCGTCTACCTCGTCTGGGAGTTCCATTCCGGCTTCGCGGGCATACTGTGCATCCATAACACCCCAATACTCTAAAACCTCGAAAAGTCCATCTCCGTATTCTTCTGTTTGTTGATCGTCTTTTAACTCTACTTCATAGTCTTTTTCGACATAATTAGAACCCATCTGCAAACATTCGCGGATTTGGTCTTTATTAAAGTGCGGAAGCTTTGCTAATCCGCGTAGCTGAGAACGATTCATTTTGTGGCGGTGGAACGTATACTCACAATCATCCATTGTTGTAGCATTAGGGTCAGGAAAGAAATCCCAGATGCTTACAAACTCAATACGCGGGACACGAACAAACAAAGGGTTATAACTTCTTTCGCCTGTCTCTTCGTCTTTTTCCCAACGGCTCAAAGTTTTATTGTAATTGAATGGGCCTTTAACAACTCCAGTTCCAAACAACGCAGACTCAAAAAGAGCGTTACGCAGTTCTGAAGAACCATTAGACTCTTCGATTTGATCGTGTATTAATTTCTGCATTAGTCTTGCGGCATCTTTAGCAGGAGAAACCTGTAAAGCTTGTGGATCAGGATTCGAGCCATCTTTAAATGTAAGGTCTGAGTTTTCAATAGCGTCTTCTAAAACTGATTCGCCTGCTGAGAAAGTAGCTCCTGCTTTTAAAACTTTACCATCGCCTGCATATCCAACATCAAAAGGATTTACTTTTTCTTCTTCTTCTTTTTCTTGTGCGGGGGTGCTTTCAATGCTAGGGGCGTTGTCTAGATGCTTGTATGTTGAAACACCTTCGGGGATATTAGTTTCTTTAACGCCTATTGGAAACTGTCCAGTACCAAACATAACATCTACTAGCTGACCAAATGCCGCAATGACTTTAGTCTTAGTTACTTTAATAAAGACTCTAGACTTTTCTGATTCGCGGAATCGTACATTCTTAGGATACAAGCCTCTGAAGTTGTGATAGGCTTGAAGCCAACGAGACTCGTCATGCTCTCTGGCTCTTTCAGCTTGCTCAAAACGATCTTCAACTAAACCTACAAATTTAAGGCGAACATCTTCTTCTAGAGTTAGGTCAAGACCACTCTCGCCTTCTACTGGCGCAAAATAAATCTCACCTGCGTTTCCGAATAACTCGTTCTCTTCACTCATATTTCTTTAGTATCCAAAGGTTGAGTCCACTGGAGCATAACTGCTTTCTCTGTGGAATTGTCTCATTTGACTTAACGTATCGTTTATACGTGGTCGAGACATAATCAAATAACGTAGTGCATCGTATGCGTGATCTGGTGCATGTGTATCTACATCTTCTGGGTTGCGTTTATCCAGAGGAATACTTTGTAGTTCGCGTATCAGGTTAGGGCATGTATTAAATAATTGTATTCTGGGCCTACCGCTTTGCATGACTTTTAAGTATTCGTGGATTTGTATTTTTCCTTGTATCCTATTCTTATCTGCTCTTCTAAGCTTGTGTCCTGCTCTTACAAGCGTTTCTCCGATTGTTGGGCCTGTAGTACCAGTTCGGCTCCAACACGCTGTATCAAGCACTCCTTGGACGCTAAAGGGGTCTGCTAGTTCCATCTCAGTTATTATATCTGCAAGCTCTGTTCCTAACAAGCCCTTTCGGTATAGTTCTCTATACACTATAAGGGTTCCATCGCTAGGGTCAACAGCCGCCCAAATACAGGCGCTTTCAGATGCATAACCGTAGTCAATGCCTTTAACCCTTTCCCAATGTACTGGTATTTCAAAAGGCGTAATAACATGTAACTGCGGGACAAACTCCGTAAATGCCGCACCTTCTGCAACATCCCAATTGCCTTCTAGGAGTTGCTGACGCTGTGTAGGCGGCAAAGCCTTTAGCATCTGTTCGTATCGTCCATCTGTTGCTAGGAAAGGATTGTCCTGTAGCCTAGCGGGTATAAACTTTCTTGTAAGTCCATCTTCACCCTTGAAAGACTCGTGAGCAGGTGCAGGGTCTATGTAACGCTTCTTAACCCATGTAGCTCCCGAACCGCCGGGATTCGCCGTACAACGCATGTAAGGCGTAATGGAACTGTCGGTCGTCCTTAACCGTGAAGCTAGGTAGTTCCAAGCAAACTCTGTCGGGAGGTGCGTGATTTCATCAAAACCTATCCAACTATATGCTTGGCCCTGATACCTATATACGTCTGCATCACGCTCCAAGAATCCAAACTCAATCTTTGCTCCACTTGGAAAGTTCCAAAGCTTCTCTACTTCCTTGTACTTACATCCCGGAAATGCTTTCGGGTACAACTCTCTACTCTTGTCTATAAGCTCTCGTAGTTCGGGCATCGAGCGTCTTATGATTAGACCCCTGTGAGCGGGTCTGTGGGCAAAACGTAATGGGTCTACAAGCATAGCGTAGGACTTACCACCCCCTGCGGCTCCACCGTACAGGACATCTGTCTCTCCTGCGGCGAGGAAGTCTTCCTGTGGGCCTTCGTTGGCCTTGAAGATAACATCCTCTTGAGCTTCAGTTGCTAAAGCTTTTGGAAGGTCTTCTAAATCTTCCGAACTTATAATCTTACTGGCCTTATCGTTGGCTAGTTGGATTAAAGTTTTGTTGGTTTTACTTATTGTTTTTTTATAACCATCAACTTTAGCTTGGGCCGCCTTTAATTTCTTTTTCTTTTCGCGGACTTTCTTTTCTGCGTCCATCTTTGCTTTAGTTTTTGAGTGGTAGGTATAACCTCTTCCCTTAGACCCTTTTGCTCTACCTGCCTTTTTGCGCGGTGTCCCATCCACTTTAAGTACGAAATTACCTTCTTCGTCTTTGAGATAGCCATCAGGATTAACATCCCAATCATTCTGCATGTCTTTCTGCTATCTTCTTTAAGCCCATGTGCGAGAGCTTACGGCCTGTAATGCTTTCGAGGTATAAACTTCCTTCGCGTAGACTTATTGTACGATCTTTAATCATAGGAAGTATCTTATTTAAAGCTTCAAGTTGGTCAGGGACGCTCTCTAACATTTCGTTATTAGACTCATCTAGCTTATAACCAAAAGGAATAGTGCTACTAGACCTCCTCATAATTACCTTCTATTACTGTTTCATTCTTAGCGGGGAGTATAAATAAACCACCACTAGTATTAACGGTCACATCAAGCCTATCTGTCTTACCTAGCCCCACTCTATCTAGGATGGTCTGTGCGGCCTGTATACGCATATTAGCTTGCGGGATAGGCTCTGCACTATCCATGATGTGTACAAGCTTCATAGCGGCTTTAGGGGCGCTCTGAGCCAGTATATTTGTAGCTAAGTCTAATATCTCAGTCTTTAAGCTCTTAACAACGCTATTAACGCTTGAAGGCGAATAGCCTGCCATTTCTCCGGCAAGCTTCGTGTCACCGTTGCAGGTTACTAAGCTATCTAAGAATGATTGTTGTTTAGTTGTTAGTTCTTTATTGTTTGTCATGTATACTATTATACTGCGATCTGAGCATTTGTCAAGTCTTTTATTACTTTTTAGTATAAATAAATATAAAATAAACCTTGACAAAACTCCAATATCACAGTATAATAGATATTAAGCCCTCCGGGGTTATATAGACATATCAGCCATACACTCCTTATTCATCTCCCCCCGCCTTTTAGGTTTAGATTTGTGTGTATATACGCACTCTAACACCGCATATATGCATAAATATAAACCGATGTATACACTTATATGTACATATTTCTGTACTTTGTGTACATTTATATGCACATACCTCCAACCTTTAAAGACTTAAAAGCCCCGCCGCTATCTGGTATACATGCTAAACCTTCCCAAAATGTATATGATTGTATATATATAGGGGGGAGGGGGTATGGTGACCTGCCCCACCTCTAAAGACTCTACAACCTCCAAAGCCCTACCACAAAAGCACTTCAAAGTCTACAAAGTCTTCAAAGATTCTATGACTCTATAGTCTTCTAAGTCTCTTGCAATCTGGTTAACGATGCTGTAAAGGCTTTGGAGTCTTTGAAGATTAGTAGCTCTAAAGACTCAACAACCTTACAAATCAACAAGATATAACATTCTTTTTTATTCTTTACTTGACAACCTCAAGAATCTATGAAACTGATCAATTTTTAACCAATAAAACTATTGACACAGTTACTGACAAATCCAATTAAAGCTATCTAGCGACCTCTCTAATCTATTTTATTTTAACTAATGCTATGACCTTTCTAAACTTAAAAGCTTTAAGGCCTTAAAATAAGCGCCTTCTCGATCATCCCGAACTCTTAAAAATAGCCCAAATTCACCCCTAAAAAAATTGGTGTATAGAAGGTAGTATGTTCTATTAACGACATCTTATCTATTAACGACATTAAGTTTTATTTAATGGGGGGTTGTACTCTGTTTTAAAATAGTGTTACAATCCGGCTAATGGCGAGAAAACTGGAAATTAAACTGTAAATAAGAATCATTATCATTTAACTAAAAAGGAAGTAATCATGGAAACAATTACCGTAAATGACTGGACAGGCGAAAATGTACTCAACAGAGAAGAGTTCCGCGAGAGATGGGTTGATGCTAGATTTACCGATGTCCAACGTCTTGCAATATTTGCAAAAAACTTTGATCAATCAGTATGCGAAGAGCTTGATCAATTAGAGGCGCGATTGAATGAAATTAAAAACAAGCTAGTGGATGATACCTTTAATGATTCACTACGCTTGCAGGAAGCGTTAGGCAACAAGTAGTTAAATCGGTAGCATTGGTTTAGATCAGTGCTACTTCTTGTAACTATTTAAATAACTAAGGATCAAAAGTATGCAAGCTATCAAACTTAAAGACGTAAAACGCGGGGAGTATGTAAGGCGTAAACCGGATGCTAATACTACGTTTATTCGAGGCGATTATATCCGAGATTTAAACTGGAACACTGGTAAACCTTATAATCAGTATGCATTATCTGATACTATGGATATTTGCAGAGAGATATATTTAAAAGGTTCAACCATTGTCTATATTGATTTTGAATACTAAAGAGAGGATTTTAAAAATGCAACCAATAACACTAGCTGAAATCAACGCTACAAAACTAATCAACACAAACGCAAAAAACTGGTGCGCGGATAATTTAGATTATCTCAATAAGCCCATTAAGTTTTTCGGGAGCAGTCTCAAAGTAGAGAAGGGCGCGGATAAATACGATACTTATATTATGTATCTGCAACCTGCCGATAAGGTATCTATAGAAACGCTATGCAAGTTTGCAGAATTGGCAGGATGTAAGGAACCGTGCTTAATATCTAGCGGACAATTGGGAATGAGTACCGGACAGAATGCCGCTACTAAACGCACCGTATTGATGATATTACGGCCTTTAGAGTTTAGCAGTACCCTCCTATCTGAAATAGATAAGGCGGAGCGTAAGGCGCTAAAAACGGGCATCCCTGCGCTGTTTAGACTTAACGGTACCAGTGATATAGATTTTAGCGAGATTATTGCACAACGTCCCGACTCTATGTTTTATGACTATAGCAAGATATTGAGTAAGGTACGTAAAAATTCACTATCGAATTATGATCTGACATTTTCGGGTAGTATGTACAGCCCGCAAAGTAAAGCGGCATTACGTAAAGCAGTAGCGTCAAAGCATCGAATCGCTATGGCGTACAATACTAAAGGTTTAGCGGATGATGGGTTGCAAATCAACCATAGTCTGAAATCATTTGATACTACAGACTTGCGACACTTAGATGGTAATGTAGTAGGCACATTGACGCGCAAAGGTAGCAACAAAAAAGAACGCGCAAGAGATAATCTTAAATCTAATTCATTTTTTGTGACTAGTGCAAATGTCGCAGAGTTTAATGACATCATAGCTATCGGAGGGTAACATGGAACGCAAATTATTCTGGACAATCGAGACTGACTCCAAAGGTCGGGATGTAGCGGTAACTTTGGGGATGTTAAACCAAGAGGGTACAGGGGCTTTTAGTATTTTAGTTGATGAAAATACAATTAAAATTTTAAAGTCTTCTGGTGATCGTGTATCAGATTTGAGAGGGTTAAAATAATTTTATTTATAGGTGATGACATTCAATTGAACAACAAGTTTTACGGTAGCAATTCGGAATGGTTGCGCGTGGATGACATAGAACCCTATGACATTTGCGTACTGTCAAACGGTGCGCGAGTCTGTGCATCAAACGAATACATACTACAGGCTAAATCC
>VMHT01165125.1_pt1 | contig 10579 bp, 9 predicted proteins | sample 4693611 | NCBI WGS metagenome assembly VMHT01 (sample SAMN12280063, study PRJNA550983) | marine metagenome | isolation source: seawater sampled from same location over 5 years 0.02-0.2 micron viral filtrate | place: USA: collected off the coast of southern California halfway between the port... ...
CTTGGTTACTAAAGTCATAGATGAACCCAATCCTGTAAGTTTGTCATGCAGAAAGTTTAGAATTCCTTTCTCTCCTTCTGACTGTACCCTTCTTACGCCCCTTGACCAACTATCTTCTAGTAAACCAAGAATCCAGTTATCCAATTCGAGTGCTAAAAAATCTATTTCTTCTTGGATTGAATTTGCTGCTTCTGCAACAGTTTTTTGCGGCGAGATTGGATTGCCTTCAATATCTGTAGAGGCTGCTGCGTCAACAACTTGTATCAAAGCATCACAGTTTGATAAATCCGCGAGGAAGGCATTTCCTCTTCCGCGTCCTTCACTTGCACCAGGAACTAGTCCTGCCACATCTACAAGGTAACACGGAACTAAGCGCTTGAATCCGACGCAACTGCCGGTTCTTGGTTCGCAAATGCTACCCCTTCTCGCATCGTCATCTTCAACAGCACCTAACCGACCATCGGATTCTAGTTTTTGACGCAACTCTTTGCACGGACAATCCAATCTAGCAGCGACAAAAGCAACACCTACATTTGGATCGATAGTACAAAATGGATAATTAGCAATGTCAACTTTTGCTAGCGTTGCGGATGAAAAGAATGTTGACTTCCCCACGTTAGGTTTGCCAACCAAGCCTATCTTCATACAGCATCTCCGATTATGCACCTAATATTGCTGCAACCAAATCACTCTTGGTTCCAGATGTTGCAACACCCATATCCTTGGCTATTGCAACTAATTCTGCTTTCTTGAGTTTGCTCAGTGAGCCTTCAGTATGGTCTGAATTAGTTTCTTCTGAAGAGTCTTCGGTTGCTTCCTCGCCTGCTTCGTCACCAGGTGTGCCGTAATTCGATGCGATTTGAGCAAGGGCAATACTTAATTCAGGAAGGTTTAGTTTTCCATCTTTATCTAAATCGACGGCTGCAACAAGGGCTTCAACTTCCCAAGGAGGATACTCACCAACATCGCTCTTGATTAATGCTTGTTGAAGTTCAAAACCGTCAATATTACCTGAATCGTCAAGGTCGATTGATTTGAAGAATTCAAATACGGATTGGCCGGTCTTGTTTAGATAATCGGCTAGCATAACAAGTTGCTTGTCTGGCCCCTTGAGCTCTTCTACAGCGTCTTCTTCTTCCTCTTCTGGGAATTCTGTGACTTCGTCGTTATGAAGAGATGCCGATACTGCAATGACAGTTGATCCACCATCGTCATCAACAGTATCACCGATGATTAGGGTTGTGTTTAGACCAACTCCTCTACCGATTAGTTGTTGGATTGTTGTGGTGGTGCCGTCGACCAAAGTATATGTCTCAACATCAGATTCAGCGGTAGTGAGTTCTTCCAATTTCTGAGAGGACGTTCCGGTTCTTATCAGCACTAGCGTAGCCATTACAACTGATATTGCTACAAGGTAGAACATCGCTGCAGCGGTTAGATAGAATCCCGATGTGGAGGCAACAACATCTTCTACACCTGAATCTAACACGGCTTTTTCTGTGAAATCTCCAATTAACATTGTGATTGTGGCGGTTAACCCTCCAAACATCATGAACCATGTTGCCATATTGCCTCGAGATATGTCTGCAAGTTTTCTACCAGCAGCGAGCGGGTAAGATGAAAAGATTGCTGAAAGCATCATTAAACCACCAACGGTAAACATAAATCCTTCATCAATTGTTGTTGACATTGTCAACATCTTGTCAGTCCCCGTCAAAGTATCCATGCCTGTGAAGTAGCTTCCAATAGCGAATACTGGCAGCAGGAACATAGCTAATGTTGCAGATAATGCTCCCGGATTTTTCAAGACATTGCCCGAATTTGCCGACGCTGTGGCAAGCAAATTTATCGAGCCAGCAAACAATGGCAGCATAGAGAATGTAAGCAGTAATGCTCCTAGGTTCTGTAATAACTCTCCAGCATTGGATTCAGTCATGAAGAACGGCGGTACTGTAACAAACAGCAAGACCATGTTTGCGTTCAAAAGTGATCCAGACCATACAGGTGCTTTCGCTGCGTGAGGGATAACGTGGTATGCAAGAGCAAACATTAACGCAAGTGGAACCCAGCCTTCCAACACTCTCTCGGAAAGCCAGACCATCTGTGAGTTATCAGTTGCCTCTCCGATTACATGGTATAGGGAGCCTACTAATCTGGCAACGATTGCCATGATTAAAAACCAGGCCGTGATAGAAGAGGTCCCTTCTCCTCTGGTTGAGTAGGTTGCTAAAACATTCATCAGTAGCGCAGTAAACAAAAGGCTTGAGACAACATAGGTAGTCATCAGTGTGATTAAATCCCTTACACTTTGCTCATCGGTAATGTCAACAAATCTGAATATGATTGGGATTAGAATTAGGCTAAGAGCCATCGACGCGGTGTATAATACTGCAACCATTGAAGCATTAGCCTCGCTGGCTAAGCGGTTATTAGCCGCCCTTGATACTGCAACAAGACAACCACCAACTAACAGATATGTGAAGGCAATTCCCATAACTGATGATGTGAAATCTGATAGTGCAGAGCCATCATCATACGACCAACCAATACTTGCGAGTGAGTCTAGTGCAGTTGGATCATACTTGTGCCAAATACCAAGGAATCCACAAATTGCGGCTAGCAGAAACCAACCAGTTCCATACTTAATCCAGGTTTTACTACCGCTACCTGGTTCGTCCTTGAAGAGGTCAACAAGGCCGACTGGTGCTTTATTCATCAAGAATAACGCCAACTGGCGCATTGGTGCACCCATTGTTCCAATCCCGTTGGTTACATAGTACGAGACAATAACCAAAATCGTAAGAAGAATTGCTGCTGAAATGAATACTGGCTCCATGACAAATCCTCCGTCTATTCGACGACTACCTCGCCAATTAGAGTGGCAACAATAACGCCAATTCCGATTAGTAGGCCAACCAAATAATACCAAATTCCGCTACCGCCAAGGTTGCCGATAAATGGGACTAAGTCGCCAAGAATTGGCATAGAATCCCAACCGAAAATATTAGCAAAAAGCGCAAATAAGCCAAACACGCCAACAAACATTAGTGTGAGTGCTACTCGTCCCATTGACGGTTGTCCTGAACCAACAGTTACATCTGGCAGTATTGAGTTATTCATTTGTTCTCCCCCATTTGACCCCAAAGGGGTCAATCCAACCCACCGGTAGAGTGGTCATAAACATTCAGTAAGGTAAATCTCAAAATTGTATCATAGAGAGCGCAGATTCTCTACTCGATTACCTCGCCTTGGTTGAGATATTCCTAGCGGAACGGGTAATGCTGATTCCAATGCTAACTCTGCTTGCCAAATTGCTTGACAATCACAGGATAATCCCTCAAATTCTCGAAGATCGCCGCTTACTGCATACCTTTCTATCGCAGCAACAACAAACTTATCACAACTGCCACAATTGTGTGCGCCACGGATCTTACCACCTGCGGTTGGATGAATGATGAGCCGGCAAATCTGGTCAGGTGAGCCATTTACGCCACCCTCAGGGTAGATATATGGATGAGCCTGCTTAATCATCTCAACTAGCGACCATAGCCACGGTGGTCGGTACTCATTATGTCGATGTAATCTGTCAATTATCGTACCCCTTTGAATATTCATTGGGTTTACTGAAATCTCATCGCTTCTCGAGGCGACGTCTTTTATCCACCTGACCCCGTGGTCAAGAGCATCCTTTTCAGACATAAACGGTGGTTTGAACATTAGGTAGGTCTTGACTCTGAGATTGTATTTTCGTAAATTTTCTACTGCTTTATCCCATGACTTGGTCGAAAAACCCTTGTTAACATGGAACCTCAAAACTTCATCATCATAGGCTTCAAGACCAATCGCTACAGTGAAGGATGGGTTTAGGGAAGTTGCCCAGGCCAGTTTCTCTTCACTCAATTGCTCGCAGCGACTTTCTACAATCAACTCTTTGCCCATCTCATGGCATTCTCGGAGTACTGTTTCTTGAAATTCAATTGGAATTTCTCTGTCTTCTAAAAGCGAGCCTGAAGTGTAAATTTTGACCATTTGTTGGCCTGTGAAATTTTCATACTTTTCTTTAGCAGAGTTCCACTGAGCATGAAGATTTTCGTTGGTTACATCATCTCTGGTATCATTGAAGTATCCACAAAAGGTACAGCCACTAGACCACCACCAATGGCAGCCTTTGGTACGTAAAATCACGGTTACGGCACTACACGGGGTCCCATCTGGCAAAGTTTCTGGGGTAACGTAAACTGTTGCAGGTTTGTTAGCATCCCAAGACTGTTGTCTCTCTCTTGCCCAAGGTGTATTAGCTGGCGCTTTTACCAAATCATGGATTTTAGCGGGTTTGGCATTGTTGCCAACGAGGGTAAGGGAGATTTTTTTGCTCATATCTACCACCTACTTGCGTTTGAATAATATTGACGAGCCAGCTTGTACAAATTGCCCTTTCGGCAGGTCCGGATTACCGGACTCAGCAGATTCTACAATTGGGGTGAATAAGTCAGCAGGTGCACGAACATCAACCCTTGAGCCTAAACGAATCATACCATATCTTTGTCCGCGTCTTAATTCGTCACCAACGGTTGTCCACGGCACTATGGTTCTTGCAAGTGCACCAGAAATCTGGCATACCTCGATTCTTAGATCATCCTCACACAGTAGTACAGTTCTAACTCTCTCATTGTGTTCGCTTTCCTTTTTCATTGCGGGTAAAAAAGGACCTCTACGACGACCATGCCCGGTACGATGTTCCATCCTTTCGATGGTCGCTGTACATGGTGAGCGATTAACATGAACATCGAGCGGTGACATAAATATCGCAATTCTAAACACGTCTGTTGATGATTCCTCTCCTTTAGGAACTGATTCAAATCTTTGTTCGGTAGCGAAAGAAAGAGGATCTTGGATTGCTTCTGGATACCAAGGCCCAGTTAACTTATCTGATTCAATTAATTCAGAATCTAATTCCTCTTTGTTTGGTCTTCTTCCGGTAGCACGCTCTCTTCTGACAAACATAACATGTCCATCAGCAGGGGATACCAATACGCCCTCGTCTTGAGGAATCTTTCGGTCCGGGTCACGCCAAAAATTAGCAAAGAAGGCTGATAGCATCCAACATAATACGCCAAAAAGGTGCATTAGACCATTAATTGAATCAATTGTGACTCCGATTATGATGGCACTAGTGCCCATCATGAAGGTAATCAAGACTGGAGCGTGACCGCCCCTTGCAAGGCCGCCCATGATACCACCTAGTTGTCAGCCCAAGGGTCTTCATCGTCGCCCCAAGTTGGTGCAGGTGCAGATGCCGGTGCCGCCTCTTCTGCTGAGGCTTCTTCGACCGGAGGCTCCTCCGCAGGCTCAGTAGTTTCTTCTGCCACTTCTTCTGCTGCAGTTTCGATTGCTTCCTCGACTTCTTCATCATTGTAGTCTTTTTCAGCTGTATCATCTGCCTTAGAATTAATTTCTTCGGCCTCTTCAACAGTCATTTCTGCTGCTCTAGCTTCAACCATTTCATCGACTCTTTCTTCGAATGCTCTAGCCATGTGTTGTGATTTGCGCTCAGATTCTACCGCCCGTTCAATCATCTCATATCTTTCCTTAATCGCCTTGTTCAAGTCTTCAAACAAGGTCATGTGAGATACATACCAATCGTCTCTGGCTTTCATTTCAGTGACTGCGAGTTTCAAGTCATCGTCTAATTCTGTTGCAATGTTGAAAATCTTTCCTAGACGGTCTTTTTCTCTCGAATACTTTTCTTCCATTTTTTCGAGTTCCGGCTCGAGGTGTTCGACACGCTTGTCGGCCTTCGTAGCCTTCATCTCCAAATCGCGAATTCTGAAATCTTTTTCAGCGATTAGAGATTCTTGAGCCTCTTTTTCGATTTCTCTCTCAATAATCTCTTTCTCTAGTACTTCGATTTCGGCTCTGGAATCTAAGAGGTCTTTTTCTTGCCCCTCGTACGCCGCGAATAGTTTCTGAAGCCTTTCGGTTTCAGTAGCAAGTGCTTCTTCGAGTTCACTAATTCGAATCTCTGGAGTTATTGTTCCCTCATCCGCCATACAATCACCTAGAGTCTATCCTCTTCAATAAGCCCACTCATACACCCCATATCAAAGGAACGCTTCATTAGGTCAAGATTGTTAAATTAATTTTCGATTATATTGCATTGGTGGCACTTACCAATTCCCTTGCAATACTTACTTCACCCATTGAGTGTCCAGCATCTGGTACAATTATGAGGTTACTTTTTGGCAACTGCTTATGCAATTCCCAAGCGCTAATTGTTGGGCAAACCATGTCATAGCGACCTTGTACAATGGTTGTAGGAATATTTTGAATCTTATCGCAGTTGTGTAAGATATGTCCATCTTCAACAAAGATCCCATTGATGAAGTAGTGACATTCAATTCTGGCAAATGCTACTGCAAAGTCTAAATCTTCTGCTTTGTCAAGATATTCTGGGTCTGGAAACAAACGACTTGTAGCCATTTCCCAGCGTGTCCACTCCTTAGCTGCAGCCCTTCTAATCTCAACATCTTCGCTAGTTAATCTCGAATAATATGCTGCAATTAGATCATGTTGCTCTGCTGATGGAATATGATTTTGATATGGCTCAAACGCATCTGGGAAGACGTGGCTTGCGCCCTGTTGATAGAACCAATGTAGTTCGCTTTTCCGACACATGAAAATACCTCGAAGTGTTAGGCTGAGGGCTCTATCGGGATGGTTTTGTGCGTAAATTAACGACAATGTTGAGCCCCAAGAACCACCAAACACATGCCATTTATCGATGCCGAAATGTTCTCTCAAGACTTCAATATCGGAGACTGAATTTTGTGTATTGTTCTCTGTTAATTCGGCATATGGTGTAGACTTTCCACAACCCCTTTGATCAAATTGAATTATGTCGAACTTTACTGGGTCAAAATACTGTCTGTAACCAGGCTGTGAACCGCCTCCAGGCCCGCCATGAATTACGATGACTGGTTGTCCATCTGGGTTGCCTGCACGCTCCCAAAAAATGGTATGCAAATCTGAAACTTGAAGCATGCCTGTGCTATATGGTTCGATTTTTGGGTAAAGTACACTATCAATTTCAGGGCCTTCTGCCATGAGGGGTGGTTTGGTTGATGGTTGGTAATATTTCGCTCTCGGGGAAAAGCCCATGTGTTCAAAGGGTAGGCAATGAAAAGACCCACTGCAACCCCTTTGATTTGTCAATATTTGACCAATGGGTATTCGGATACACCCTCTGAATATACCGAAATGAATTAAGTTTGCAATTAATTTTATACATCGGCCAAGTTAGTAACATTTGTGATAACTTGTCCGAAGTGTGGAAGTGACGAATCATCTAAAGTACGAATGTCATTTTGGGGGATAGCAGGTCCTTTATGGCTTAAGTCGAAAGAGTGTAATGACTGTAGTATTCATTTTAGTGAGAAAACCGGAAAAATTGTCAATCAGTGGGATTATGCTAAGGTTTCATTAAAGGGAACAGCAATTGTGATTATTGGGATGTTAGTAATTTTATTGCCAATGAAATTAATTGGAATTACTTGAATTTCAAAGGGGGTCCCTTTACGTAGCAGTGTTGAAATATTATGTTTCTAATTTTTATTTATGGCGAATTGCGGGGTTTGCGCAAGGGAGATTGAGGGAAGAGAGGCTAGAAAATTCCCAATAAAAAATGCAACAGTCCAATTTGCTTGATTTGCGACCCATTGGAAACTAAAACATCTAAAGCTTTAGGTGGCGCAAAAACGTTGACTAAATTGGCTACCGGAAACATCTTTGGCATTGTTTCAGACTACTTGAGCAAAAGAGTCAGGTGCAATTCATGCAGGGGCAAAGATAAGAATCAAGATCGTTGGATAATCGCCACTGTAGTTGGACTATTTGCAGGAATGTATTCCATCATTTGGTTTTCAGAAACATTAGAAGATTTACTCAATATGGACATAGGCGGATTTACAATTTTTCCGGTTTTTGCATAGCATTGAGCCCAGTTGTGTCCTTGACGACCGCATCGACTACAAGTGTATGTGGTGGCTTTTTTTCCTTTCCGAAGTTGATGATTTCGATTTCCTCTGAAAAGTTTTATTAATGGGATTACTTATCAAAGTCTATGAATAAAAAGATAGCTATGTTACTATGCTTTACAATTATGTTTGCTGGATGCACTGACCTCGCTGAAGAATCTACAGAATCTGATGTTTTTACAACGCAGGATTTGGATGGAATTTTCGTCAACATATTTATTGGTCTCGAAGTTGAAATGAATGCTGATGATACCTATGAAATTTCATTATTAGAAGCTGGAGACTGTTATGAAACAAGCGAAATGGCAGAATCAGCAAAGACTGATCTTGAAAATATGGCAGATGACTACTATGCCAACGGAGAATTAATCATATCTGATAACTGTGTATTTCTTAAATACCCAATGAGTGAGGAAGAAGATGTTACATTCAATACCTCCCTAATATCACAAACCGAAGTTCCATACATCGAGATAATTGCTACAGCAATGGTTTACGAAGGAGAATTTACTTGTGATGATGGCGAAACAATACCTGCTGACTGGGTTGAGGATGGCGAAGCTGATTGTTCAGGTGGAGAAGACGAGGTTGAAGGGGTTGCAGATTCTCTTGAAGGCAATGTTTCAGAAATAGCGACAATCTATCTCTGGGCTGACGGTTTCGGTTATATGAACTATGCAGAAGGTGTACTTGATGATGAAGTAACATGCATCCCAATGAGTCCGCCTAATGTATTGCAAATACTAAATCAGGGTTATGATATTATAGAAGATTTGTCTGATTTAGAGCAAGAAGAATTCGATGAAAGTAACTCCTTGACGTATCCTGACAGTTTAACCAACTTATTCAACTCAACAAATCAAAACTACGGGGAGAGCCAAGCTTATTCATCAGCAACGACAGTGTGCGGTGATTTGGCCACTTATCCTATGATGACACAATGGTTGAGTTATTCTTACTTCGGGTTGGCAGAAAGCAATACAGACGGTTCTCTTGCGTTGTACACCTTTAGTGGCGCAGACGCACCAGATTCAGACGGTGGTGTAATAATGACCATGGAAAGCGGCCAAGACATAGAATGGGCGGTTATAACGATCAGAGCAAGTGTCGATGGGGGTTCAGCAAATAATATTCCTATGTGTTCAGAAGGTGAATCCACAGATTGTTGGTCAACAAGTGACTCAGGAGATACAACCTATTGGAATGTCGGAGAAGCAATTACAGTTGATACTCCTTGCGTGGGCACATGCGATGTAACAATAACCATATTGAATAATCGAGAGGGTACAACTCTCGATACAACTAATGTTATGGTTGAATAAAACAAATTCTGCATCACATTAATTGAAACAAGATTATGTTTCCTTACATTGAGATTTATCTATTTTTAATAGACAACTCTCTGGATTAGAATGGCGTCAATCACCGTGAAATATATTGCTAATCGTAATAAGATATTCTGAACAAATAATTATAAAATTAGAGGGCAAAAATCCCTTAACTAACCAGAGGTGCCCTCTGATTACCCATTACGTCAATGGGTAGCGTCTGACAAGACCCATTGGTACCCCATAAATCTGTCAATAATTGAGCAATAAGTATTCTGACATACCCATTGATTATATCCGATTTGGTTTTGGAAAGGAAAACTAATTTTGTTTTTTAAATCTAAACCGATTCTCTTCGAGATGTAACTTACAATACAATTTTCCGGGTAATTGGTTTTTGGAACAATAACCCTCTCCACTCTTCTTTTTGGCCATACACTTTCCAGAGAGAACATGTTCCGAGGTCACTTTTTGGAATACCACAAAAAACATAATTGATGTAAGGCTAATCCAAAATAAAAATACCACAATTAAATCTATATCACCATTTTCGTCGAAGAAAATATTGTTCACTACTGTTGGTCCATTATAATTTTCGCATTGGGCTTTGTTTTGTTGACTGTAGTCATAATCTTTACATGGGCTATCAGTACTGTCAGTATAACTCAAGTAAGTTTCACCCTTGCTTATGGCTAACACCGTTATGAACGTAATAAATATGAAAATTAAAGAAAATTTTTTTACGAGTTCCTTTCTATTAACTCTCTTCAATTTCTCTGTGAGTCTAATTATAGCACAACCAGTTAACGGTAAATACGATGTTTCTTTAATCTAATTACGCATTAATCAATTAAGGAGAAAATTAGTGGGTTTTTGCCTAATTCCATTAGTTTGTAGAGACTGAAATTATCGAATATCTATCTGTCTTTTCCAATGCATAGCATTTGATAAGGGCGACTGCAAGCCTTTGATTTGATAACTTCTGATCAGAGGGGCCCCCTTTGCTCTGACGGGTAAGCAAAGGGTAGCGTTTTTATCGACCCACTGAATCCCCTTTGTATCGGGAAATAAAATGCAAAGGGGTTTCGGATAACCCCTTGCAACTTATCCGGATAGATTAGTTGCTACATTCATGAAAATAGAATTTCATTCATCTTTTAATTATCTCAATAATTTTATCTTTTGAGGAATCCAAACAAAAATGATTTTCTTCAAGCA
>VMHT01029926.1_pt1 | contig 10578 bp, 9 predicted proteins | sample 4693611 | NCBI WGS metagenome assembly VMHT01 (sample SAMN12280063, study PRJNA550983) | marine metagenome | isolation source: seawater sampled from same location over 5 years 0.02-0.2 micron viral filtrate | place: USA: collected off the coast of southern California halfway between the port... ...
AGGTTATGATGGGCCGATGTCTGGGTTTAATCAATTCTTAGAATCTGATCAATCTAAAAAGGCTATATATAATAATGCCATTACTCAAATAGATCAAAAGATGGCAGTTAAAATGCAGTCAGGGGGTGATGTACCTGCAACAGCTACTGCGGAACAAATACAAGCTATAGGAAAAGAAAAGTTAGGTAGAGACTTTAAACAAAAAGGTGTAGATTTCTACAAAGATTATACTCCCGATCAAGTAAAAGCAATGGTAGGTTCTTCTGAGGAAGCAATTGCTTATGATAAAAAACAAAGAGGAATACCTACAACACCAGAGCCACAGACAGTAGAAACTTCTAAAGTAGAATATGATCCTAGTCAAGATATAAAGTTTGACCCTGTTAAAGATACAGTTACAGCAACAGGAAAAAAAGCTAAACCTGCTGAAGTTGCTACTTCAGTAGACCCAAGAGAAGCTGCTAAAATAGACCCCACTAAAGTAGAAACTAAAGTTTCTGAAGAGGCTGAAAAACTTAAAGCTGTTCAAGGTGAAATTTCTAACGAAGCAATAGCACAAGCTCAAACTGTAAATGCTACTGAGACTGCTATAAAAGATGCACAGGCATCTAAGATTGCTCAAGCAGTACAGATAAACAATGTACCTAAGAGACAAGTACAAGCAGAAGAAATGATTGATGGGCCATCAGTTAAGATGGCTAGGGTTGAAGAGCAAATAGATAAAGTTAAAGCTGCACAAGCAGGAGTAGACCCTAAAGCTACGGTACAAGGTCAGTTAAATGAGTTGTATCAAAACTTTGAAGCAGGTAATCCTCCTGCATGGGCTGCGGCTAGTATGCGAAATGTTACAGCTATACTTAATCAAAGAGGTATAGGTGCATCTAGTATGGCAGGACAAGCAATAATACAAGCACAAATGGAAGTTGCTTTACCTATTGCACAACAAGATGCACAAACAATAGCTAATTTAAATATACAGAATCTTAGTAACAGACAACAGGTTGCTATAATAAGTGCTGAACAAAGAGCAAAGTTTTTAGGTCTTGAGTTTGATCAAGCATTTCAAACTAAAGTAGCTAATGCTTCTAGGATTGCTGACATAGCCAATCAAAACTTTAGTGCTGAAGTTCAAGTTACTTTAGAAAATGCTAAGATGGCACAGACTGTAGACTTAGCTAATTTAAATAATGATCAAGCTGTAACTATGGCAAAAGTATCTCAGATAGCTAATCTTGAGACTACTAACTTAAATAATAGACAACAAGCTGCAGTTGAAAATGCAAAATCATTTTTGCAAATGGACTTAACTAACTTTGGTTTTGAGCAACAAACTAATATGTTTAAGTCTGAAAAAGTAATACAAGGTATGTTGTCAGATCAAGCTGCTGAAAATACAGCTAAACAAATTAATGCTTCTAGTGAAAATCAAGTTAATCAATTCTATGATAATTTAACTACTCAAATAGCAACATTTAATGTTGAACAAAAAAATGCTCAAGAAAGATTTAACACACAACAATTAAATGCTGTAGAAGAATTTAATGCAAATCAAATAAATAGTATGAATAAATTTAATGCTCAAAACTCCTTGGCAGTAAGTCAGTCTAATGCAGAGTGGAGAAGGCAAATAGCTACTTCAGATACTGCTATGCAGAATCAGGTAAATATGTTTAATGCTACTAGTGCTTTAAATGTTTCAGTAAAAGAATACGAAAATGAATGGCAAAATAGGAGAGATCAAATGGCATATGCATGGCAGACTGCTGACAATGAAGCAGACAGATATGCTAAGTTAGCCACACAAATAGTTTCAGGTGAACAAGATTTAAAAGCCTCAAAGTATACTCAGAAAAAACAAAATGAAGCAAATACGGCAAGACTTGCTGTTGATATATTCAAAATGTTTTATCCATAATTTTTATATTTAGGAATATAGTATGAAAAGTTATTTAAAAAAGCTAGAAAAAGCAATTGAAAAAGAATTAAAAAAAACTACTAAAAAAGAAAAAAAAGTAGAGGCTAAAGGTTTTATGTCTCCTATGAGAGATAAAAAAGTAATTACCGAAGAAAGTAAACAAGAGGATATTGTTGAGACAGTAGCTAGATATATTGTTGATATTCGTAAACGTAGAATGGAATTAAAAAATGGAAACACAACTCAATCCTAATCTTTTAACAGGGCCAATACCTGGAATGTCTTTAACATCAGAACCAGGTGCTTATCCTTGGGAAAATCCTTCTCAATTAAATACACTAGATGAGGCTGTAGAGTATTACTCTGAAAAAATACTACAACCAGAAGTTGAAGACAAAGTTCTTATTGCATTAGATGACGGAACATCTGCTGAAAAGTTAGCAGAAATGTTGGCTATATCTGGAACTATGAATGGTATTCACAGCTTAGATATAGCTTATATTATAATGCCATATATAAAAGAATTAGCAATGTACTTAGCCGACCTTTATCAAACTGATTATATTGAATCTTATTCAACACATAATAAAGAAAGAATACCTTATGGTGTAGCTAGAAATGTAATTGTAGAAGTGTTAAAAGAAAATCCAGAAGAAAGTGCTGTTATGCCACAAGAAGAAATGACTATACCTTCTACAGGATTAATGTCTAGACCTCCTACGGAGTTAGGAGAACTTGGAGATGAACTTCCTCCATCTGAAGAGGAGATAGTATAATGGGTATTAATATTGGAGACTATGGTGGTGCTGTAGCAGGAGCTATTTCTGAAGAGCTTAGAACACAAAGAGAAAAAAGAGAAGCTAGACAACAAAAACAATTAGATGAACATTCAGAAGCTGTAAACATAGCAAAGAAAAAACTAAAACCTGTTTTTGTAAAAGATTTAGAAATTAAAACTAAAAATATAACAGACGAATTTAATTCGTTAAATATTCCTATTTCTAAAACAACTGTGTATAAAATAGCTACAGACGGATATAAAGAGTTTGAAACTTTGAAACAAAATAGTCCTGCTAAACTACAACAGTTTGCAGGATCTGCTTCAGATGACCCATCTTTTGATTTACAACAAGCTATAGAATTAGCTGCAGAAGAAAAAGCTACTAAGGATATAACACCCTTTATGCCTCCTGAAGAAAAAAGTTTCCTTGGGTTTAAAGTAAGTAGTGGGGAAAGAAAGATAGAAAGAGAAGCTAAACGATTAGGTATGACTGCAGAAGAGTATAAAGAATTTGGTTCTGGTGCTATATCTGCTCCTCAAGTAGATGTTGCTTTAGATAAAACAGTGCTGAGTAAAGTAACTGCTGAAGAAAGACAAGAACAAGATGCCTCAAATATAGCTGCTATGTTACAACTTCCTGATAGTCCTAGAAAAGAAAAAGCACTAGCATTAGCAAGACAACGATTAGCTAGTTTACCAAAACAAGCAGGTAAAGTTACAGAATCTAGTGTAGTGACTAATTTAAAATTTGCTCTTGCAGGAGCAGAAAAAACATTTGAAGCAATGGGTTCTATGCAATTTGTTCCAGGAAAAGGTCGAGTTTTTATAGGCGATATTAGTAAAGAAGATGCAGCAAAAATAGGACAAGCAATACAAGATAGAGTCAGACCTTTATTAAATGAATATTTAGAATCTAATAATTTACAAATTACAGGGGATATAGAAAAAGACATAGATTCATTACCTGGAAATATAAAAAGACCTTTCCTAGCAGCTATGGGAGTTTTTGATCAAAGAACCTTAAGTGCTTTAGTAGAAGGCAAAGGAAGTCAGAAAAGTCTTATAGGTATATATGATAACAAACAAAAGAATTTTAGTATAAATAACAAACAAGGTATAAAAGTTAGATATTCTGACAATTAAGTATGAATACATATACAATAGATGGTTTTGAAATAACTTCTCCTGACCCTTTAACAGAAGAAGAGCAAAGACAAGTTCTTGAGATGTACAAAAAAGATGAGGAGTCATCGAGTCAACCTGATATTAATCGTAAAGATTCTGTTTTAAAAGCAAACGAATATGACTCTTTATTTGAAGAGGTGGGTAAAAAACATGATATCAATCCTCAAATATTAAAAGCAATAGCTCAACAAGAATCTAACTTTGATCCTTTAGCAGAAGGTGCAGATGGTGAAATAGGTATGATGCAATTAATGCCTATCATTCGTAATGAGTATGGTGTTAAAGACCCAACTGACCCTAGACAAAATGTTGTAGGTGCTGCTAGATTTTTAGATGACTTACTAAAAAAATATGATAATGATTTAAATAAAACTTTAGAAGCATACAATGGTGGTGAAACTTTAGTAGACAAACAAGGTGGCTCTGTACAGACAAGAGACTACAGAGATTCTGTAATATCAATTATTACTAATAATACTACTCCCTCTTTACAAACTCCAAAAGAACGAATAGAAGGTATATCAAATTTACCTGAGTCTGCTAATATTGTTCCAGATGAAGAACTCACATTAAAGTATGATGAGCTTTATGAAAATGATGAATACTTTGCTCATGTAGAAGATTTTATGATTGCAAGGTTTGGAAAACAAGGAAACTTAGAAGCAAATGAAACCAGAAAAGATTATATTCGTAGGTTTGCAAATCACATGCGACATGTAGAATATAACAATATTGATCTTGCTCAAGAGTTATTATGGACTAATAGTGCAAGTGAAGAAGATAGAACCCGTGCAGGATATGCTTTTACTTTATGGGATTCTATTCCTATATTTGATGGTGGGTATAATAAGTTTGAAGCATTTGCTGATTTTGGACAGGCTTTAGTTACAGATGCAACTACTTACTTTGGTTTAGGTGCAGGTAAAGTAGCATCTATGGTTGCTGCTAAAGGAGCTTTAAACAGAGCTAAAGCTATACTTAAAGAAGAAGCTGTTTCAAAAAAACTTAAAGATGGTTTTACATCTACTCCAAAAAGTCGTGCTCTTAAAAAAGAAAGTAAAAAGAATATTGATAGTCTAAAAAAAGATTTAGATTTATATAAAAATCGAGTAAAAAGAAGAGCAATGTATGCAGGTGCGGCAATAGAAGGAACTATTGGTGCTTACTCAGGAGGAATGAAAGAAAATTTAGCTATACTACAATACAGAAAAGAAACTTTTGACTACACTAATGTGGCATTAGAAGGTGCAGTAGGTACATTATTTGGTGGACTCTCTACAAGATTTGATGTTGCTGATTCTATAACATCAATACCTGGAGTTGATAAGCTAACTGATAAAAAACAAATTGGATTTTTAAGTAAGTTAGATAAAAAATTTACATTTAAAGAATTAGATCAAAGTGAAAAAATTATAAAAGACTTTGAGTCTAAATTAAAAGCAGGTAAAAGTCCTAACATTTCAAAAACATTATCTAAAGAAGAAAGGGCTGTATCAGAACTACTAAGTAAATCAGATAAAGAACTATCTGAATTTTACGAATATACAGACGAAGCTAAACAAATCTTTGAAAAATATTCTCCTCAACAAAAAGAGATATTTGAAACACAAGTTAGAACTAAATTGTACCCAATAGCAGTAAAAATTGGTGGTCATATTATGCTCAATAATATTAAAGAGTTTGGCCCACAAATGCAAATGAGATTCAGAGTTCTGAAAAAAGGAGGCAAAAAATCATTTGGCACTTTTGCAAACAGGGGAGATGCAGAACAATTTATAAGAGGTAGAGGAGAAAAAGATTTTTTTATACAGACGGATTCTGTGCAAGAAGGAATAGGACAAGCTGTAAATAGAGTAATAAAAAATTTAATGGAAAATAAAATTGATGCACTTGATATTGAGCAAGCTGCAACACAAGCAGGAATTAGTGCAGATGAATATGCAAAAAGAGTTCAGACAGATTTAATAGATGCATTAAAACAATACGATATAAAACCTGAAGATATGGAAAAACTAATGGGTGCTTCCTTATCTGATAGTGCAAAAAAAATGCAACCTTATTCTTATGTATCTAAGATATATAACAATATGGTAGGTAAAGATCCAGAGTCTATGAAGTTTATAGAAACTTTAACAAAAAGAGAATACCATCCTGGATTTCAATCTAGAATAGGACAGGGATTTTTAAACTTAGAAAGAGAATCTAAAGTATGGGTTACTTCAGCTTTATCGACTACTACGGCTAACATACAAGGTACTTTATCTCAAGCAACCTTTGGTACAGCAGCAAGAGGTTTTGAGTTAATGTTTAATAAATTTATGAGAGGCATAGGAACAACTCTAGGAGCAGACCCTAAAGTTATGAGTATTCCTGAAGTTACAAACGTAGGAGATGTTTTTAAAGAGTGGGTAAAAATGGTTGACTACGGAATGACTAGCTTAGAAGTAGACGAAATTTTAAAATTTAATCCATCTATTAGAGATACTCTAACTAACACTCTTATTACTGGCCCTGTAGATAAAAGTCAGATAAGTAGATTTGGTAGATTTCTTAGTACCCTAAACATTGCTGTAGATTCATTTAGTAGAAAAAGTTTTTTTGCTGCCTCTGTAGAAAGACAATTAAACTCAGTTGGTAAAAATTTACATACAGATTTTTTAGACAAGGGAGTTCCAATACCTAAAGATATATTAAAAAAAGCTACTGATGATGCTATGAGAGCAACCTTTACATACCAATTTAAAAATTTAGGATTTAAAAATGGAAAAAATTTTAGTTTTGAAACAGCAGGTAATACTATAGCTCATGTACTTGTAAAAGGTATAGAAAATTTACCTACAGGAAGTATTATAGGAACTCCATTTCCTAGATTTATAGCAAGTGGATTAAATAGTTTGTATAGATATTCACCTGTTGGTGGTGTATCAGGTATACAAGACATGACAACTGCTTTAACTAAAAAAAATATGGATCTTGCTAAAAGACAAGCATTGTATAACAATGGTTTAAGAGCATTTTCTCAAGGTATGGTTGGATTTTCTATAATTGCAGCTTTTGGATTACAAAGAAAATTTGATAGAGAGGCAGCTTTAGATGAAATGACTAATGAAGAAGGTGATGTTTTTAAAATTACTAATGTATTTCCAATGGCACAGTACAGTGCTTTAGGAGAGTTATTTTATATTTCTTTTATGAGAGATGAAAAAGAAAAAGTACCAAGTAGATCGACACTAGATCAGACAATAAAACTCCTTACTGCGATAGAACCACAAAGATATGGTGGTTATCCTATTCTTGGTAATTTTGCAAGACTTCTTGAAGAGGGAATGACAACAGAAGAAGTAACAAAAATACTTGCTAGAGGTGCGGCAGATTTTTTAGGTAGATTTCCACAACCTATTAAACCAGTAAAAGAATTTTTTGAAGGCATGAGTGCTGAAGGATTTATATCTCGTGACCCTAAAGATATTCCTTTTGATGTATTGCTAGACTCTGATACGAATTTATTAGCAAAACATTTAAATAATCAATTTAAAAATAAATTGCCCCCTCATTTACTAGGCAACATGTATGGTAAAGAACAGTTAGAAGAAGCTGTCCAATACTTTAAGTATGGGCCACCGTCAACAGCAGGTGGATTTTTAACAAACTTTTTAGGTGTAAAATTATCTGCTCCAAAAAGTAAAATTGAAAAAGAAATAATAAGACTTGGTATGCAACCTTGGCAAGAGTATACTCCTACTGGAATTAAAACTTACGATAATTTAATTATTTCAAACTCAATGGCATATATTGATAGACAACTCTTACCCATTATTGAAAGTGACCGATATAAAAATTCAAGTACCGAACAGCAAATAAACAACCTAAAAAGAGCCATATCTGATTTATTTAGAATGACCAAAGAAAATTTTAAAAGAACTGGAGTAGATTTAAGAACAGGGGAACGAGTTTCTAAAAATATAATACGAACTATGGACTATATAGCTTTTAGACAATTAGGTAAAAGAGACAGAACAATAATTGCAAATGCGTATGAAGATAAGTATGGTGAGTCATTAGACGATACCAAAGAATACGAAAAAGCATTAATAGAATTTAGAGGACTTACAAAGCCTGGATATATATTTGAAACACCTAATTAATAAATATCCAAGCTGTATAAGCACACCAAAACCACATAGGGTTAATAGCTAAGAAAAAAAATAGTACTATAAACAGTGAAAATTTAATCAAGTATTATTACCTCTTTGCTTCTTTTAAATACTCAGCTAAGTTATGTATATCTATATCTGATAAAGGTCTAGCCATCATTATCATTAATGCAGAGTTCGGGCCAACCTCAATACCATCTCTATAAGTTTTTAATCTATCTATCGTGTAATCAATATCATTACCAGATACCTTTGGGTAACTAGCCATGCCCATACCTGCAGGGCCATGACATTGCTTACAGTTCTGCATAAACTTTGCCTCACCCAGTACTGCATCACCTGCAAATACTGGGTTAAAAAGTAAGGCTAGTAGTAAGGTTATTATCATGCAGCTATCCTTTCTTTAGTTGTAGACCACCCCCAATCACCTACCATTCCAGAGGCATTGTAGTCCGTCACAACACCCTCAAAGAAGTTCTTAAGGGTATCACCCCCAACAATCCAATCAAGCCATTCTAGGGGGTTCTCCTTGACTTTAAAGTTACCTTTCAATCCTAGCTGTATCAATCTCCTGTCAGCTATGTATCGAATGTACTGCTTTACGTCATCTGCTGATAACCCTTCTACTGCTCCCATCTCAAATGCTGTATCTACAACAGCATCTTCTAAGGCTACCCCATCCCTGAACATCTGATATATATCTTTCTTGAACTCATCAGTAACTATTCTAGGATGTTCCTTACAGTATTCCCTGAATAACTTGACCATGCCTTCACAGTGCATTGTCTCATCTCTTACAGACCACTCTACAATCTCACACATACCTTTCATCTTACCGTATCTCTGGTAGTTTAATAGCATAACAAAGGCTGAGAACAAGGACATACCCTCATTCATTACAGACCTAGCAATACCTTTGCCTAAACCTGTAACTGAGTTTGTATCTAGGTCTGTCATAAACTCTATCTTTTCTTTCATCTGCTCGTACTCTAAGAAAGCAGAGTATTCTTCTTCAGGTAATCCTAAAGTATCATTGAGTAGTGCATAGCTACGTTGATGTACAAACTCTCTGTTTGTAAAGCTAGTCAGCATAGCTCTGATTTCATTGTTCTTAAATTTCTGTATGTAATGCTCTAGATAATTTGTACCTACAGCTACATCACTTTGAGTGAACAACCTAAGTATTTGAGTAATATGATTTTTCTCTGCTTCATTTAACTTGCCTGACTGCCATTGAGCTACATCATCTTGTAGCTTTGCTTCCCACTCACCCCAGTGAGCCTTCTCAGACTTAACAGCAAACTCAACTGCCCAAGGATATTTAAATGGTTTATATACTGTGGAACTAGACGTAAGACTCATATGCACTCCTCTAATTGTAAGGGAAAAAAAAGGGGTACTGGACGTACCCCAAACTTAGGAAAAACATGTCACTTAAAGTATACTCTGTTTTACACAGAAATAATACTAATTCAAGACTTTTTTTTGTACTTCTTTTTAGATTGTTTCTCTTCCTCGTATTCGACTAAGAAATTACCACCCACTGTGTACCAATCCAGTACAGGTTGTAGGGCTTTTTGTATCTTTATAAGTTGTATTAAATCTTCCTGCTGTACTTCTGTAAGAGGAATCCTATAACCTTTTTTATATTCTTGGATCTCTCTTTCTACATCCTCATACGTTTGTTTTAAAGTTTGTTTTGTAATCTTAGCCGATAGAACTTCATCTATCTCGATTAACATCTTCAGTATTCCTTTCAGCAATATTAATTTTTTTTCTACTCTTTATCCACCCCTTAGGAATATTCATTCTACCATTGCTCTCTGGTTCAGCCCATGTAGTAGCTATCATTACAGCTTCTTTATTTTCTGCAATCAAAAATCCTACAGATAATACATCAGCTAACTCAGCTTCTCTTGTATCACTCCAACCGTGGTCAGACAAAGCATCTTTCCACCGTATGACTTCTACAGAATTAGTATCTACCTTATCACTCTTCTGGGTTTTATTCTTGGTTGTCTTTATCATTTAGGTCTATCAACTTTAGTTTATTTAAAGGTATTTGAAAGAAAAATTCTCCCTTGGGTACAAACTTATTAGGTACTTCTACTACTGGCGATGCAGCCACATCTTCACCTTTGATATAAAAGGCATACTCTTGTTCATTATTAATGATGAAAAAATGTGTCGGCTTATCGTACTTATCTTTGTCCAGATACTTAGCTTTTCTGTGTGGTATCTGGCATGTTCTATACTTAAATTCTTTACCTTTCCAAGCACGTTTGATTTCAACTTCACAATAATATTCTCCATCAATTAATAAGTCAGGGCCATACCTATCTGGATTATCTATAACAGTTCTACCTTTTGATTCCCAGTAGGCTTTACCCACATCCCTAGCTAATTTATCGTTCTGTTTGAACAATTCATAATCAAATTTTTTTCTTCTATCCATGGCAGCTTATACACTCCTCTGAATCTTTCAGTGCTTCTCGTTGAATTTGTGTACCAACTTTCTCAGCTTGATTGCCTGAAGAGGTACG
>VMHT01040667.1_pt1 | contig 10578 bp, 11 predicted proteins | sample 4693611 | NCBI WGS metagenome assembly VMHT01 (sample SAMN12280063, study PRJNA550983) | marine metagenome | isolation source: seawater sampled from same location over 5 years 0.02-0.2 micron viral filtrate | place: USA: collected off the coast of southern California halfway between the port... ...
CAAAGATGACCAAGTTTTAAGGGCAAATGCCGGGTTAGCGGCTATCTGACGGAAACCTACGGTTTCGAGGGTGCCACAGGATTCAAAACCGTAGGTTTTCGTTCAAATGCCCCCGCTGGTCCTATTTGGCGCACCAATTTTTGTTACAATGAACTCCTTATTCTTACCTTGCAATGCAGCTTCAACTTGTTCTGGGCTTGTATAACCAGAAGGAACGGATGAACAAGAACTTAGAAACAAAAAAACAACAAAAAAAGAAATTAATTTCATACTTTCTCCAAGAAACATAGCAGGTCATTGCCCAGAGTTCATAGTAACATCCGCTTCACCTGAAAAACTATATTCTGTATTTCATGGGAAAAGTTAAATGCGTACATCACGTACCGAGCTGCCCTACTGCGAGTACTGACTGGCATCAAAAGACAAATAGCAGACGGTCAATGTCGAGATGTCGAACCACCGATTTGTGTCAAAATCGGACATTCAAAAATGTTAAGAAAATGCTAATCTATTTAGTAAGTTAAGATATCAGATTGATTCCAATTAGCTTGAGAATAAGTGCAAGTCCCCCAAAACACACTACTGTTATCCCAGCACTCATCGCTAATGCCGGCCAAAAGCCAAAGCGATGAAGGAGTGATGGAAAGATCAGAAACATTGGTAATGTAGGCACAACGTACCAGAAAGTATACCAAGCATGGTTGGCTATCTTTTCCATCGGTTGCTTTTCAACGTACAGCCAAATCATTGCCAGAATGGTCACTATAGGAAGTGCGACTATCAATGCACCAAGCTTATCACTGCGCTTCGCAATTTCAGTTGCAGCTACAACGACCGCAGCAGTCACTAAATATTTTACGATTATCCAACCCATTATTTTCTCCGAATGAACAAAAAACCGATTGCCTGTCGGTTTTTATTCTGTCACTATAGTTCTCAATGTTGAAAAAGAGAAGTGGTATGCAGTTAGGTGAATTAGAAAAACAGGTACTACATTACTTGTGGAACACGACTGAAGCTGACGCAAAACAAGTACATGCGGTGCTTGGATTGTCTCGTGGAAACTCACTTAATACTATACAGAGTACGCTAGATCGTCTGTTTAAAAAGGGTTTGTTAAGCCGAACTAAACAGGGGCATGCTTACTGTTATCGGGCAAAAGTAGACAGAGAAGCACTGATAGCGACGCTCATTACCAATGTAACCAGCGACTTTGTTGAAGACGGTGAGCATAGCTTAATTGCAGCATTTAGTTCAGCTTCAGCAAATCTTGATGATGCCGAACTCGATAAGCTGGAACAGTTGATAGAACAACAACGCAAGTTGCGCAAAGGGAACTAACTAACATGTTGGTGGGAAATCTGGCAATAACACTGAATTTATTAAGCATTGCTGTGCTGGCATTTGCTATAAGTGTGGTTTTTATTGCCGTTATATCACCATTCACTCTTCACCGAATAGCACTATTCACCTTTGGGATTCGCAAAGTCATCTTGTGGTCATTAGTAACTGCGCCATGGTGGATTGCAATCAGTTGCATAGTTTTTTTCTGGCCGAGGCAGCAAGACATCTCCCCGGTAGCTTGGCTAAACGACTTTGCTCACTGGCACCACGTAGATCTTTTTAGTTTCACCAGTTGGCATGCAGTTACCTTATTCTCGGCCTCTGCGTATTTGCTTTGGTCAATGGCAAACACTGTTTATATTCGTAGAAAACAATCATCAGCAATTGCAGATTTGATAGGCTTATCTGATATTAAATTCAAGCAAACCAACGGTAAGCAGGGTTATTATTCACTGCCTCTATCAATATCAGGAGCCTTTACCACTGGGTTACTTTCTCCAAAAATCTATGTCACTACCGCGCTTGAAGAGCGGGTTAATAAGCACGAGTTAGATATAATCATCTGCCATGAAATAGCGCATGTTGAATCGCGCGATCCTTTACTCAAAGTTGCTTTTGCAACATTTGCAGTTTTTTTTCCCGCTACTGTTAAGCGAAAACTGATACAACAATTTACGTTATTGACTGAGCAGGTAGCTGATAGTGCAGTGACCAAGAAATATGACAACCTAGATGTTGCTCAAACCCTAATCAATGTCGCGCGTATGCAGCGAAGCATAGACTCTGTGCAAAACAACTGCTGCGATGGCTTGCAAACAAGCTACTTTGGCAATGACCAAACCACTGTGCGCGTGCAATGCCTCATTAACCCGGTGACATCACCATCCCGACTAGCAGTGGGCTTTGCAATCATATTGTTTGCTTCTGCGCCTCTGTTAACCGCTTCTACGGTTGATAGTCTCCACCACATTATCGAAACCTTTTTCACCCATTAAGTAAGGACTGGGAATGAAAGAAATCCTTTGTAAACGCAAGAGTAAAAAACCGATTGGCTATCGGTTTTTTGCTGTACTTGCCGGAGTTGGTTTACTCTTATCAGCGACAGCTGCATCAGAGGAAACTTCTCAGGTTATCAGCCTACCTGAAGCCGTGATGATGACCTTAAATTATCACCCAGAATTGAAGGCTTTACTGTCACAGGAGCAGGTTTGGCAGGGGCGTATTCAGCAAGCTGGTGTCGGTGAACGTCCCCAAATTGGGCTGATGATTGAAGATGCGATGGGTACGGGTGAACATAGTGCGCTAAAAAGCACGCAATCAACACTGACGTATACGTGGTTGTTACAGCAGGAACAAATCGATAGTAGGGTGAATGCCGCAAAAAGCGAAGCCGCAAAACTGGTACTTGAAAAGCAGGTTAAAGCACTCGATTTGTCTGCATTGGTGGCCAAGCACTATATCGATATTCTGGTTAAGCAAGAGCGTCTTAAGCTCAATCAGATGGCTGCAACTCAGGCAGAAGAAGTGGTAGATGCTATAACCAAGCGAGTGAAAGCCGGTAAGAGTTCAAGTGTTGAGGTACAACTGGCAAAAGCAGAGCTGATACGCCGGGAATTGGCCGTAGAAGACGTAGAACATGAACTCAAGGCCAGTCAGTATCAACTGGCCTCGCTGTGGGGTAACCCTGCTCAGAACTATTATCTGAACGGCAATTTGCTCAGCGTACCGGCTGTTCCATCGGTTGAAAGCCAACTGGCACTGCTCAAGCAAAATCCTCGCTTACAACAGTTTGTTAGCGCCCAGCGTATCGCCCAGTCGCAAATGGAACTGGCACGAATAGAAGCTAAACCCCAATGGCAGTTCACAGCCGGACTACGCCGCTATGAAGCGACCGATGATTTTGGTTTGGTTGCCGGAATTTCCATTCCGTGGGGAGACAGCAACCGCAATGCTGGGATGATTGCAGCTCTGCAAGCCCAGCAGGATGTACTCGCCAGCGAACAAAGTGCGTTGATGCAATCATTGGACGCACAGCTTTATGTCCTGCTACAGGAAATGGCGCATTCAAAGCACGTGATACAAACCATGCAAACAGACATTGTGCCCACGTTGGAAACTGCTTTATCTGAAGCAAATAATGCGTTTGAGAGAGGCCAACTCAGTTACAACCAATACAGCGGCGTGCGCCGGGAATTACTTAGCGCACAAACACAGTTGCTTGAAGCGTTTGAAAGCCTGCATTTGCAGCATATTGAAATTCAACGCCTGACCGGTACATCCCTATCTCAGTGAGACAAATTATGAAAAACAATAAAATCCTTTCGTCATTGAGTTTGGCGATGTTATTAAACCTCAGCTTAGACTTAGTCAGCCTTCCGGTAATGGCAGCATCTGCGCCTGCTGCTGAACAGCCTGAACCAGAAAAAGGTCCACATCGGGGACGTATGTTACGTGATGGTGATTTCGCTTTGGAGTTGTCAATTTTCGAAACGGGCGTTCCTCCTGAATTTCGTGTTTGGCTCACCAAAGAAGGCCAACCTATCGATCCAAAGTCAGTAGATTTGAACGTTAAATTGACCCGCTTGGGTAATGTTGTTGATGACATTAATTTCTATGTTCAAGGTGATTTCCTGCGCGGTGACATGGAAATCTATGAACCCCATTCTTTTGTGGTCACCATCGAAGCTAAGCATCAGGGTAAATCTTACCGCTGGCAATATGACAACTTCGAAGGGCGTACCATTATTGAGCAAGCTGTGGCAGAGGCAATGGATATTCAAACGGCTATCGCAGGACCTGCGACCCTGCATCAAACTATCCCTGCCTACGGCACATTGGCACTGCCTGTGGGGGCGCAACGTTCTGTTTCGGCTCGATTTGATGGGGAAATTACCAAATTGCATGTGGGTTTCGGTGAAGAGGTGAAGAAAGGGCAAACGCTGTTAACGGTAGAAAGTAATGAGAGCCTGAAGCCTTATCAAGTTAAAGCGCCGTCGGATGGCGTTATCACAGAGCAGTTTGCGAATGCGGGAGAACAAACTGCCAGCCGAACCTTACTGAGCATAACAGATAGCAGCCAATACATTGCCAAGCTGGCTGTGTATCCAAGTGACTATCAAAAAGTCCGCATAGGATCAGTAGTGAACTTACAGGTTGAAGGTGTGGATAAAAACTACCAAGGCAACATTTCGTTTATCGAACCAAAGGTGCGGGATGATCAGGCTCGCATCGTGTGGGTAAACTTACCTAACGAAAAGAGTGAATTGACCACAGGCAGCTTTGTTCAGGCACAAATTGAGGTTGCGACCTTTGACGTGCCGCTTGCGGTTAAACGTGTTGGTTTACAAGGCTTTCGCGATTTTACGGTGGTTTATGCCAAAGTCGGTGAACAGTATGAAGTACGTATGCTGGAGTTAGGGCGTGAAGGCGGAGAATGGGTTGAAGTGCTCGGCGGATTAAATCCAGGCACCGAGTATGTCACCGAGAACAGTTACATCTTAAAAGCCGACATTGAAAAGTCCGGCGCATCACACGACCACTAGGAGCGTAAAACATGTTGGAGTCGATTTTACGCTTTTCGATAAAGCGAAGTTTTCTCGTACTGGTAATGGTATTAGCGATTGCCGGACTGGGGGTATGGAATTTCACTAAGCTGCCTATCGATGCGGTGCCAGATATTACCAATGTACAGGTGATTATCAACACTGAAGCAGCCGGTTATACACCGCTTGAGATAGAGCAACGGGTCACATTTCCTTTGGAAACGGCGCTAGCAGGCTTGCCGGGGCTGACCTATACCCGCTCTGTCTCGCGCTATGGGTTATCTCAGGTAGTCGCCATATTCAGTGACGAGACGGATGTATACTTTGCTCGCCAGTTGGTGAATGAACGATTATCCGCCGCCCGTTCTGAACTGCCGACAGGATTGGAGCCTCAGCTTGGCCCTATTGCTACGGGCTTGGGTGAAATATTCATGTTTACCGTTGATGCCGAACCTGATGCCACCCATGCAGATGGTTCGCCCATCACACCAATGGATTTACGCACTGTTCATGACTGGACTATCAGGCCACAGTTAATGCGGGTTCCCGGCGTTGTTGAGGTTAACCCTATAGGTGGGTTTGAACGTGAAATACTGATTGCCTTCAAACCTGAAAAGCTGCTGGCCTTTGGTTTAACCCAAGCGGATGTGGTCGATGCCATTGCCAGCAAAAACCAGAATCGAGGCGCAGGGTTTATTGAACAAAACGGTGCGCAGTGGCTGCTAAGAATCCCCGGACAGGCCGAAGATATTGCGGCAATAGGCCGTATTCCACTGAAATCGATTAATGGTTCTGCGCTGACCATTCAGGATGTTGCGGATGTCGAAAATGGCCAAGGATTACGTACTGGTGCGGCGACTCAAAACGGCCGCGAAGTGGTTATGAGTACTGTCTTCATGTTGATTGGCGAGAACAGTCGAACCGTGGCGCAGGCCGTTGGCGAGAAGCTGAAAGAAATCAACGCCAGTCTGCCTGAAGGTATTGTGGCTACCGCTGTGTATGACCGCACCAAGTTGGTGGATAAGACCTTAGAGACAGTCCAAACCAACCTATTGGAAGGTGCGCTTCTGGTCATTGTGGTGCTGTTTGTTCTTTTAGGTAACTTCCGGGCAGCCTTTTTAACCGCGCTGGTGATCCCCTTTGCCATGTTAATGACCATTACTGGCATGGTTCAGACCCGCGTAAGTGCTAATCTGATGAGCCTTGGCGCACTCGATTTCGGCTTGTTGGTTGATGGTGCGATTATTATTGTTGAGAACTGTTTGCGCAGGCTCAGCCAAAGTGCTCCATCTTCGGACCAAGAGCACGCCCCATTACCACTTAGAGAGCGCATGGAGTTGGTGTTTGATGCTACCCGTGAAGTGATCCGCCCGGCATTGTTTGGTGTGTTTATCATTACAGCTGTATACCTGCCCATTTTTGCGCTGGAAGGCGTGGAAGGCAAAATGTTCCATCCGATGGCGATTACTGTCGTCATAGCTTTATTAAGTGCGATGTTGCTTTCTGTCACCTTTGTTCCCGCCATCATTGCATTATTGTTTAAAAAGCCAGTCAAAGAAAAACACAGCCCACTGATTCGTGGAGCCGAGGCCTTATACCGCCCGGGGTTAAGCTGGGTGTTGAAAGGTCGCTGGATAGTTGTATTCGTTGCGTCACTATTGGTGGTGGTATTTGGCTATCAGGCAACCAAACTAGGAAGCGAATTTGCCCCCAATCTGGATGAAGGGGATATTGCTATGCACGCTCTGCGCATTCCGGGCACGTCACTGAGTCAGGCTATTGCACTACAGGAAACGCTGGAAGACAAAATTAAGCAGATGCCGGAAGTAGAGCGGGTGTTTGCCAAAATCGGTACCGCTGATGTGGCTACCGATGCGGTTCCACCTAGTGTGGCGGATAACTTCATTATTTTAAAACCCCGTGAGCAGTGGCCTGATCCTGACAAGAGGAAAGAGAAAATTGTCGAAGAACTCGCTGCTCTGGTTGCGCCCATACCCGGCAACCGCTACGAATTTCTGCAACCCATTCAGATGCGCTTTAACGAGCTACTGGCTGGCGTTCGGGCAGAGCTGGCCATCAAGGTATTTGGAGACGACTTCGATACTCTCACAGGTTTAGGCGCTGAAATTGAATCTGCTATTTCTCAAGTAGAAGGCATTGCCGATATTCAGGTTGAACAGACGACCGGCTTACCCATGCTGAATATTGTTTCTGACCATCAAAAACTCATGCAGCACGGTATCAGTATTGGTGATGTGCAATCGCAAGTGGCTACCGCTATGGGCGGCGCAGTTGCTGGTAAGTTTTATCAGGGCGATGTGCGCTCAGACATTGTTGTGCGCTTAGGCGAATCACGCCGACAGGATATTGATGCGCTTAATTACCTGCCCATAACGTTGCCCGATGGTCATAGCATTCCGCTACAAGAATTGGTGTCGCTGGAGCTGGTGTCCGGGGCCAACCAGATAAACCGGGAAAATGGCAAACGCCGAGTGGTGGTCACCGCCAATGTGCGTGGACGTGATTTAGGTAGCTTTGTGGCTGATATTCAGCAAGCTGTGGCGGAAGAAGTCGAAATTCCGGCCGGTTACTGGGTAGAGTACGGTGGCACTTACCAGAAGCTACAGTCGGCCTCCAAGCGCCTTAGTATTGTTGTGCCGGTTACCTTGCTAATGATCATCGGTTTGCTGATTCTGGCACTGAACTCGTTTAAAGACGCGATGATCATCTTCACGGGTGTGCCACTGGCATTAACGGGCGGAATTGCTGCGCTGTTATTACGTGATATCCCATTTTCCATCTCGGCGGCGGTGGGTTTTATCGCCTTGTCTGGTATCGCCATTTTGAATGGTCTGGTAATGGTGTCTTTTATCCGTGAATTACGCAAAGAAGGCGTGAATCTGAATCAGGCCATTTTTGACGGTGCGTTAACGAGATTGCGCCCGGTATTAACGACCGCATTGGTGGCATCACTGGGATTCATCCCGATGGCGCTCAATACCGGCATTGGCTCTGAAGTTCAGCGTCCATTGGCTACGGTGGTGATAGGCGGGATCATTTCATCCACCTTGCTTACCCTGTTCGTTATTCCGGCCTTATATCGCATTTTACACAAAGAAAAGGAGTCACTTTTGACTGACACAGAAGTATTGGAGTCGTCTGATGCCAAATAGTCTTATTAAACTCAGCTTAACTCTGCTGCTGGGCGCATTAGCCTTGATCAGCATTGATGTATTCGCACATGGGGTGGACGATAATACCCGCGCATTTCTGGAACAAAACCAAGGTGTGCAGTTTATTCCGTTTTTGTACATCGGGGCTAAGCATATGATCACCGGCTATGACCATTTGCTGTTCTTGGTGGGTGTGATCTTCTTTCTGTACCGCAGCAAGGAAGTACTGCTATACGTGACCATGTTTACTATTGGTCACAGCACGACCTTACTGTTTGGTGTGCTGAGCGATATTCAGGTTAACGCCTATTTGATTGACGCTGTCATAGGTTTATCTGTCGTTTACAAAGGCTTTGATAACTTAGGTGGTTTCAAACGCTGTTTTAACTGGCAACCCAACACGCAATGGGCGGTACTGATCTTTGGCTTATTTCACGGTTTTGGATTGGCAACCAAATTACAGGAATTCCATTTACCGGAAGAGGGGCTTATTACTAATCTAGTTGCCTTTAACATCGGAGTTGAACTGGGCCAGTTTGCAGCACTCGTGTTTATCCTGATCGCCATCAACGCTTGGCGAAAACTGCCTTCGTTCCAGCGGTTCTCAACCGTGACCAACACGGCGCTGATGAGTGCTGGTGTCATGTTGATGGGATATCAGCTTACCGGCTACATCGTTAATTAAACTTATAACAAGAGAATATTATGCAACACACTGTTAGTACAAAAACCTTAGTCAAAGCCAGTATCACCGCAACAGTTGTGGCGGCAATTGCGTTGGTGACTTTTATTCTTCCAGCGGAATACAACATCGACCCAACAGGAATCGGGCAAAAACTAGGGCTGACGACCCTTGCACAAGCGACTGAATCTGATGTTGTTGTTTCTACCAACAATGCTGATACCGATACTTCAGGCAGTCAGGAATTTCAGACCATTGAAGTCGTCGTGCCAGCCGGACGCGGTGTCGAATACAAATTTGCCATGCAGCAATATGCAAAAATGACGTATGAGTGGCTGACCGATGGTGAAGCCTTGTACTTCGATTTACACGGTGAACCGGAAGGTGATACCACCGGGTATTTCGAGAGCTATACCATTGCGACCTCTAATGAAATGAAAGGCAGCTTTACTGCTCCCTTCGCCGGTTCGCATGGGTGGTATTGGAAAAACAAATCGGACAAGCCTATTGCCGTTCAACTGTTGGTAAAAGGTCAATATGAAGTAATTGGCTTGAAACAGTAATTCAACTTACTAAAACTGGAGAATGTAATGAAAAAAACTTTATCAGCAGCAGTACTTCTTTGCGCTTTAATCAGTGGCAATGCGCTAGCACACGGCGATCATGGTGTCATTAGCGGCCAGCAGGCCACGCGTATTGCAGCTAAATCTGTAAAGCAAATGACCTTCAAAGATTTTGGCTTTGAAGTGGGTAAACTGGATGAATCGTGGAAAGACTTGACGCCTGAAAAGTTCAGTGTCGTTAGTGTTGAAGAAGAGTTCTATGTGGTAAGTGCCTCAAATTCTGATGCTGCCAAGCAAGTCTTTTTCAAGATAGCCAACAATGGTCAGGTACTGGATGTAAAAGCTAAGAACGACTTTTAAAGACGAGGATGTAGGTGGGCACTGAGAGTTGACGCCCAGTGTCTATCCATCATTTCTAGCAATATAGGTGTATCCCTTTTTGCAGACTGCTTCAATGAAAAGCGTTTACCCCAAACTTCCGCTTTCACTCATTGCCGTCATTAGAATCTCAATCTTCCAGCGACCGCTTTACGTACAATGCAGCCCCTCATACTTTAGCTTCCAACCAACTGAGCCTTTTCATTGCCTTGGCAGAAAAGCTGATTTCCAACCTTAGAATGCAAATAGCCGTTATTTTCACCTGGCCATTGGGCAAAGATATTGTCCAGGAGTGGCTCAATAACATCGCCATGGGCAAATAAGAACGGTACCGAAATAGACATTTGGTACAGCAGAAAAATGGCTGGTCACCTCCTAAGCTTTAAACAACAAAGGAGATGACCATGCAAACTAAATCAGAAGCTATAAAAGCACTATTTGAGAATCTGGAAGCGCCCTGGCTGGTCTGTTATGACGGCATAGAAGTCATTGAATTCGAACCCGGCGAGGAAGGTTGGCTCGAACTTTCCATGGGCTACTGCATTCCGATGGGATGGGCCAGCTTAGTAGACCTCGCTATCGTTCATGAACATATTATCGATATGCCATAGCTGTTATGTTAAGACTTATTCCCTACTCTTGGGTTTTGGGCAATACTACAAATTTGAACACCTTCATAGATTCCCAAGTAAATGACATCGGACAATTAGGGGACTTATCCGGTTCAATCTCAAACCCTATCTGTCCTATTTTAGAAATCACGCCCTTTGTAACCCCCTGTGTCAGGATAGTTGTCGCCTCAGTTTTTCATAGTATTAGACAGGGTGCGGAAGTTAGGCATGAGTGAGACATTATCCAGAAGAACATAAAAAGGCAGTGGTTAGTAAGTTGATTGA
>VMHT01168992.1_pt1 | contig 10577 bp, 12 predicted proteins | sample 4693611 | NCBI WGS metagenome assembly VMHT01 (sample SAMN12280063, study PRJNA550983) | marine metagenome | isolation source: seawater sampled from same location over 5 years 0.02-0.2 micron viral filtrate | place: USA: collected off the coast of southern California halfway between the port... ...
TGGCGGTGGTTTAGAACTAGATGATGTTGGATCAAGTTTTACTGCTGTAAGATTAAATCAAGGAGGAACAGGCGATTTCTATATGGCTGTCAACACAGGTGCAGCATATCTTTGGGGCAAAGCAAATAGCCCTACAGTATTTGGTACTAACAACACAGAGGCAATCCGAATTGATGAAAGTCAAAGCATATTTATAAATACTACAAGCGGATATGAAACGCCCGGATATTCAAATATGTGGATTCAGCATTCTTCTGGCAGGCAGAGAGGAATAGCATTTAAAGCGACCAGCACAAGTTCAACAGATACCCCATGTCAATTTTTTAATGGGGGTGCTGGTGTTGCAGGTCAAATTACTTATACTTATTCAGCTACAACATATAGCACTTCATCAGACTATCGTTTAAAAGAAAATGTTGTTTATGACTGGGATGCAACTACAAGGCTTAAACAATTAAAACCTTGTAGGTTTAATTGGATAGCAGATGAAACAAACACTGCAATTGATGGTTTTATAGCCCACGAAGCCGCAGAAGTCGTACCAAATTCTGTGGTTGGAGAAAAAGATGCAACCAAAGATGCCTTTTTAGATGACGATGGAAACGAAATAGCAGGCAGCACTATAGATGCTCAAACAATGGATCATGCAAAACTCGTACCGCTATTAGTAAAAACAATACAAGAACTAGAAGCTAGAATAACAACACTGGAGAGCAGTTAATGGCAAACACTAAGATCACATCAAGAGTTATAGCAGACGATGCAGTAACCACTGCTGCAATTGCGGATGATGCCGTTGGTGCTGCACAGATTGCTGCTAATGCTTTGGGTATAAATGATCTTAGCAATGCAACCATTTCTAGTTCCGACCCTGCAATTGACACTAACCCATCAGGCGGTGTGGGTACACTTTGGATAAATTCTACGAGTGGCGAAGTTTATGTATGCACCAGTGCTACTACAGATGCTAATGATTGGTTTAATGTTGGAGAAGGTACTGGAAATATATTTGCTCCATATACAATGTCATATCTCGTTGTTGCAGGTGGGGGAGCAGGTGCAGGACAATATAATACTGGTAATGGTGGCGGTGGTGCAGGTGGTATGCTTACAGGTACACACTCAACCGCTGCAGGCATACAATTTACAGCAACAGTTGGAGCAGGTGGTGCAGGTCAATATAATGCACAAGAAAACGCAGGAAATGATTCATCACTAGCAGGGTCAGGATTAACAACAGTAACAGCAACAAAAGGCGGAGCAGGTGGAAGTGCTTATGCTAATTCGCCAGTTAATGGTGGTTCAGGCGGTGGCGAAGGAAATCAAAGTGGACCCGGCACTGGGGTTGCAGGACAAGGAAATGCAGGTGGTGCAAAAAATTCTGTAGCGGGTGGCGGTGGTGGTGGAAAAGGTGCCGCAGGCAGTGCTGCAGCTAGTAACACTGCTCCGGGCAATGGTGGTGATGGTGGTCAATCCTCCATAACTGGAACTGCTACATATTATGCTGGCGGTGGTGGTGGGGGACTAGAGAGAAATGGTTCGTACACGCAAGCACAAGGTGGTCAAGGCGGTGGTGGAAATGGTGGAATTCCAACTAATTCTGGTAACAATGTTCCTGCAGGTGGTTCTGGGGATGTAGGACAAGCAGGAAGAAATGGAACGGCTAACACTGGCGGTGGTGGCGGTGGAGGCTCAAAAGCAGCAGGTGGAAGTCCTTATGGTGGTAGCGGGGGCAGTGGTGTTGTTATATTAAGAGTACCAACCTCAAATTATTCAGGAACAGTATCAGGCTCACCAACCGTTACAACAGATGGAAGCTTTACAGTAATTAAATTTACAGGTTCAGGAACATATACGAGTTAAATATGGCACATTTTGCAAAAATAGAAAACAATAAAGTAATAGAAGTAGCAGTAGTTGAGAACGCTGTAATACGAAATATCAGTGGAGATGAGCAAGAGTCTTTAGGGCAAGACTTTCTAAGAAAAATTAAAAATGAGCCTAATGCAGTATGGCTACAATGTTCTTATAATCAAAAAATAAGAAATGTATTTCCCTCTCCGCAATGGGACTATAACCCATCTGAAGATAAATTTTATCCACCTAGTCCTTATCCAAGTTGGGTGTGGAATGAAGAAATAAAATCATGGTTATCTCCCATAGGAGAACCAACAGACGAATCAAAAACAACATGGAACGAAGATAACGGAGAGTGGCAATGATTGAATTTTTATTAATAACATTAGTAATTTTTAATTTAGTAACAATAAATTCAGACATAGATGCTTCTGAATGGATAAGGTTTAAATAATATGGCAAATACAAAAATACCAAGTGAACTAATAGCAGATGACGCTATTGCTACGGCTAAGATTGCGGATGATGCGGTTAGCGCAGACAAGCTAGCATCTAATGCGGTAGTAACAGCATCTATAGTTGACGATGCGGTAACAGGGGCAAAAATAGAAAACGCTGTTACGATTGCTACATCAGTTACAAGCCCATTAGTAGATGGACAGAATTTTAAGATCAATGGTGGACAGGGTTCTGACGGACAACTTCTAACATCTACTGGTAGCGGAGTAGCTTGGGAAGATGCACCTGCTGGTGGACCTACATTCAAGACCTTTGGCACATCTTCCATAATGATTGGAGATGATGCAACAGGCACTATTGATGCAGCGAATTACAATACTGGATTGGGTATAGATGTATTTGCGGCTTTGACTAGTGGTGATAGCAACACAGCAGTTGGTACTTTTGCATTAACCGCTAATACAACAGCTTCAAACAATACTGGTTTAGGTTATGGAACATTATATGCTACAAGCACAGGACAGAACAATACAGCAGTTGGTTCTGGTGCAGGTTTAGCAAACAGTACGGCAAGTAATAATGTTGCAGTTGGTTACCAAGCACTTAACACAAATGCTACTAAATCTTGGAATGTTGCTGTAGGTACTCAAGCATTACAAAATGAAGCAACTTCAGGTTCCAATACCGCAGTTGGGGGTCTTGCAATGATGACCTCTAATGGAGCATCAAATTGTACTGCTATAGGAAAACAAACGGGTTATCTTCATACAACTGGGGATTACAATGTTTGGGTTGGTTCAAATGCAGGATTTAATTCAACAACAGGAAGTGGTAATTGTTATATGGGGTATGTAGCAGGTTATAGCTGTGTTACTGGCAATAATAATGTTGCAATCGGAAAAGAAGCACTATATGCAAATACAGGAACAGAAAATACTGCTATAGGCTTATTATCTGGGCGTTATCAAGGTGGGAATAATTACAACACCTTTTATGGTTCAAGAGCAGGTTATGCAGCTACTTCAAGCGAAAATGTCTGTATTGGTGCTTATGGAGGAAGTTCATTTACCTCCAGTTACCATAATGTAATTATTGGCTATAACGCACAAACAAATCACGCAAGTAATGGGAATACTGAAAATGTTATAGGGCATGGAGTAACAGGAATAGGTAGTGGTTATAATACACTTGGAGGTAACGCTAACAGAACTTATAACCAACAAGGTAGTTCATCTTGGTCAGGAACTTCAGACGAAAGACTTAAAACAGATGTCGTAAATGAGCCTTTGGGTTTATCGTTTATTAATGATTTAAGACCAGTCAAATTTAAGTGGAAGAAAAAGAAGGATGTTGATTCTTCTACATTCCCTACTATTTATGAAGAAGGCTCAGAAGAAAGAGTACAGCCTACGGAACATGGTGTAGACAAACATGGATTTTTGGCCCAAGAGTTGGAATCAACTTTGGCGAACTACTCAGATGCAGGAGACAAAGGACACGAAATATTTAAAGAAACAACAGATGGAGTATATACTGCTTCACCATCAGCACTCATACCAATGCTAGTAAAAGCTATACAAGAACTTTCAGCAGAAGTTGAAAAATTAAAAGGAGAATAAAATGGCACAAACAGTAGCAGAAATATTGACAGCAGGAATGCATAGCGTAACGCTTATTAATGAAGTAAAAGACGGCACATATGCTGTACGCATGACACAAACAGAGATAAACGATATGGTGCAAAGAAATGTGGATCACCTTGAATTAATACTTGGATATACAGACCCTGATGTCAAAGGCTCATCTAATAGTAAAAAAACAGACTGCACGACAGCAATTGCAACTGGCAAAGCGTACATCGCAGCTAACTAAACTAGGTTAATATGAAAATAACAAAATTTAACAACTGGACACATGAAAAAATTAACATATTTAATACCACTTCTTTTTATTAACTTCTCCCAAGCGGATCCGGTGGGTGACTGTACTGCAGGAACACAATATTGTGAGGACAACGGGTTAACAACAATTAACACTACGGTGACGACAAACACTAATACCAACACCAATAACAACACCAATACAAATAACAACACTAACGTCAATACAAATAATAACACCAACGTATCGACGAACACTAACAACAACACCAACGTATCGACGAATACAAACAACAACAATAATGTTAGTAACTCGACGTCGAACAATACTAATACGAACAATAATATCAATACTTCAACTTCTAATTCAACGGTTAATTCTACGGTAAATCAAAATGTCAATAATACGAGCACTTCTAGCAACACTAACGTCAACACTTCGACTAACACAAATATCAATTCATCTACGTCAGACTCAAATGTTACTACTAATAACAAAAATATTAACGAAAATAACACAAAAACTGACAACACGAATAGAAACATCAACGAATCGAATAGCACGCAAACTATCAACCAAAATGTAAAAAGCAAAGCACCCCCTGCTTCTGCTATAGCACCTAGTATTATGTCTTACTCACAAGACCTCTGTACTGTAGGTCGTTCTGGTGCATTTCAAGGGCAAGTATTTGGGTTCTCTACAGGAGCAACTGTAACTGACGAGAACTGTGAACGCTTAAAACTTTCCAAGTATCTATATGATACCGGCATGAAAGTGGCTTCCGTATCTATACTTTGTCAAGACCCGAGAGTATTTAAGGCTATGGAAATGGCTGGTACTCCTTGCCCTTACCAAGGTCAGATAGGTAAGGAAGCGACAAAAGCTTGGGCAGAAAACAAATCTAAAAGGCCTGATGCTAAAGAACAAGAAAAGTTATTTATAAAAAAATGCACACATGAATATAACCCCAATAGAAACAAAATAAATAAAGATGTTGTGGGGCTAGTCAAAAAAACCTACACAAGAAAAACTAAAACTGATAGACAATGCAAAAAAGAATTTTATGCTACGCAGTAGCTTGTCTTTTAAGTGTTAATCTTTTTAGTCAGTATATCTACGAAAGCAATCAGTCTTTAATAGACCTTACAAACGAATCGGGCACTACTAATCTTAATGTTGGTGATGACCAGCTTTCATCTGCTTTTACTTTAGATTTTACGTTTACTTTTTACGACAAACAATTTACCTCCGCTCGTATGGCTACGAATGGTTGCCTTCACTTTGGATTAGGTACAGGTAATGTAAACTACAATAATTACTGTGGTGATTATACACCTGACCCACTTCCACAATACAACTACACATTGTTTCCGTTTTGGACTGACCTTATTAGAGATAACAACTCTAAGATGTTAGCTAAGAATTTTAGCGATAAGACAGTCTTTGGCTGGTATGACCTGAAAGAATACAACCGTGCATCTGATAACAGTTTTGAAGTTATACTTTGGACTAACTCTACATTTGATTTTAGATATGGTGCGTTAGATATTATTCAACACGATGTTCTTATTGGACAACAAAAAGATTCAGATACTTATTATCAATATTTATTTCACGATGAATGTAATACAGGTACAACTAACACTAGCTCGTGTGTAAGTAAAAACTGGAATGACACAACAGCAAATAATTTATTAGAGGGAGGCGGTTCCTTGTATGGTACAAGTGTAACGATTGATTGTAGTAATCCTTTAAATGATACAAGTTGTGCAGGTTATTGGGATGCTTATGATGACCTACAGTGTGATTTAGACCCCCAGTATGGTCCTTTTTGTCCTGGATATACGCAAGAAATGGACATCGGTTATTATCAAGAAGAAGAATACTTTGATTATGGGTACGAAGAAGAAATGTTTGATTTTGGTTATGAAGAGTATGACGTTTTTTCTGAAGAATTAGAGATATTTGAAGAATACATATTTGAACCCGAATATGAGCTTTTTGAAGAACCTGAGTTTGTTTTTGAAGAAGAAATAATCTTTGAAGAGTTTCAACCTATTGATGATTTTATTGAACCACTGCCTTTTATCCTAGAGGAAGAAGTCTTTATACCTATTGAAGATTTGATGGTTGAAGAGTTTGTATTTCAAGAAACATTTATTGAAGAAGTGGAGGAGTGGTTTGAGGAAGAGACAATTGTGGAAGAAGAACTTGCGTACGCAGAGGAACAGGAGGAAGAGTTTATTGAAGAACTCATCGGAGAAGAAGATGAAGTTATAGAAGATGAAGTTATAGAAGATGAAAAAAGTTCTATAAGTAAAGAAACTGCACTAAAAGTTGTTTCTTCAACTATAACGACAGCTAAGAAAAGTGTAAGCGGGACTAATTCTGGTAGTTCTATACACGCACAGGGCGGAACATCAACAGCTTCGAGTATAAACAGTTCTTCTGGGGGTATAAGCACTAGTAGTTCTCCAAGTATTTCAGACCAATTTGCATCCTCTACTGCACAAAATAACCAGGTATTAGATATGAGTGCAACTGTTTCGTCTTCAACCGGAGCGCAGACAGATACTATAGAAACAACCAGTGTCGCGGTTGATACCACTAGTACACAAACCATACAAAGCCAGATAGATATATCTATGCCCACAAATTCTACAGATACCGAAACAGAACAGTTAGTAGAAGATGTTATTGCACAAAACATGCAGGCTGCACAAGAAGATGTAATAGCAAAACAAGAAGAAACAGGAGAATATGGATCTGAAGACCTTGTAATTTCATATATAGGGTTTGTACCAGGATTTAACACTTATAGAGCAGTATCAATACCAGAAAAAGAATTTTGGTATGAGCCAAAAAACATTTATACTAGTAACAGACTCTTAGATAATACTGCAGCTTTTTATGAGCTTGCAGGTCAAAGTATTACAACTTTGACTAATTTAAAAGAAATGCAACCAAATTTATAGGAGGTTTTATGAATTGGTTTCAAAATAAAACAACACAGGTAATTGCTTTAGTAGGAATTGTCTCTACTCTTGCTGGGTTTGGTTACACAGGAGCTACCTATGTAAACCGCATAACAAACCTAGAAACTAAGATTGGTGGTATAGGTGATACAAAACAAGCACAAAAAGCTATTGAAGAACGATTTGCATCTATCGAAACATCTGTACAATTTTTAGAAAAAAATATTGATGGTATAGCTGTTCCAGATGTTACTGAAATTAAAACTGATATAGCTACAATTAAAGCTGACATTCAATCTCTTAATAAAGAAGTAGATAAGATAGAAGCAAAGATGAATGATAAAAATCCATTAGCGGGGTAATTATGAAATTTGGTGCAATAAAAAATTTAGTTGGGGCCTTGGCTCCTACATTAGGGTCTGCTTTAGGCGGTCCTTTGGGTGGTCAAGCAGCTTCTATTGTTGCTGATGTTTTGGGGTGTGCTCCAGAACCAAAAGCAATTAACCAAGCTATACAACAAGCAACCCCGGAGCAAATGCTTCAACTTAAAAAAGCAGAGCAAAACTTTGAAGTTCAAATGAAAGAACTTGAGGTAGATATCTTTGCCCTCGAAGTACAGGATAAACAACAAGCAAGAAGTAGTTTTTCAAGAGATTGGACAGCGAGAATTATGGGAACTGCTGTAGTTGGTGGTTTTCTTGGGTATATTTTCTTAGTTACCTTACAACCACCAGAACAAAACTCTGAAGCTTTAATTAACTTAGTTCTTGGATACCTTGGCGGACTAGCTAGTGCTGTGATATCATTTTATTTTGGGGCATCAAACACGCCTGACAAAAAAGAAGATTAAATTAAGGAGTAATTTATGGCTGACAATGATCTAAAAACGGTTAATTTCGATGGTTTTGAATATAAAATTGAAGATTTAACCCCAAGAGCAATAGAAGGTTTTAATATGCTTGTTAAGTTACAACAAGCGATTGCTGATATTTCTTATGATTTGCGTATTAATCAAGCAGCACAAAAACTAATATCGGAGGAACTTAAAACAATCCTTAAGGAAGATAAAATTAAGTATGTGGAGAAAGAAAAAGAATAACTGGAAGTACTTTACTGAGGATGAAGTAAAGTGTAAACATACAGGTTTGTGTGAAATGGATGATGACTTCATGCATAAACTTGATACAATACGAGAAGAGGTAGGGGTACCTTTTGTTATTACTAGCGGGTATAGAGATAAGACCCATCCTATAGAAGCTAAAAAATCCAAGCCAGGAGCCCACGCATCGGGCAAGGCGATAGACATACTTATACGAGGAAAGGATGCCTTAAAACTTATTGAGGTAGCCCTTAAACACGGTATAACGGGTCTAGGTGTAAAACAACATGGTGATAGCAGATTTATTCATCTCGACACGCTCGAAGCAGAACCAATGCGTCCACGCCCACATATATGGAGTTACAAGTGAGCGATCCAATAACGCATAGACTAGAAACATTAGAAACTAAAATTGACAAGCTATCAGACGCTGTCATTGCAATTGCAAGAATAGAGGAAAGGGTAACTACTGTATTGAAACAAAACGATCGATTTATAGCTAGAATGGACAGGCTTGAAGATAGAGTAGAAATCGTTGAACAAAAAGCCATAGTAAATTCAAAAGGAATTGGTATGTTTGAGCGGGCGTTCTGGATTATCTTATCAGGGATAGTTAGCATAATCGTGTATAATTTAAGATGACAAAAAATTTTAATATATGGCGTACTTTAAACTTATCACGTTTGGCGGATTGGCTCCTCAGGTCTCACCTAGACTACTAAAAGACAATTTAGCCCAAACAGCAATTGACGTAAACTTAGACAGCGGCAGGCTTGTCCCTATTACTCAAGATTCACAAACACTAGTATTAAGTAGTTCAGATAGAACCAGCATTTTTAAATATACAGATTCACCCGAACGGTGGTTACAGTTTGATGAGGACGTGGATGTAGTTCCAGGTCCCATAGCTGGTGATACAAATGATACAGTTTATTGGTCAGGACAGTCTTACCCACGTATGGGTAGAAGTGATGTTATTGTTGGATCTGCCCCTTTTCCAAGTAATTTTTACAGGTTAGGTATACCAGCACCAACAGCAGCACCGACCGTGGCCCTTGTAGCGCCAACCTCTATTGATGCTACGATAACTACAACAATTAATTCTTCCACGATTACAGTTACTACAGCGAGTAATCACGGTGCGTCTGTAGGCGATTATGTAACATTATCTAGTTTTGGTGGTGGTAGTGGGCTTGCAACAAATGGTATACCAGCTACAGATATAAACTTAGATCATAAAATTGTATCTGCACCTAGTGCAACAACTCTAACCGTTGAAGTAAATAGTGCAGCTACCTCATCAGGTACATCTAGTTCTGTTACAAATGGTGCAACATTTAACGATGATTCTAGTGCTCTGACAGATTTTAGTACTTCTTATGTGTATACATTTGTTAGTGCTTATGGGGAAGAAGGACCACCATCAGCAGCTTCTACAGTTATAACTACGGATGATAATAGAAGCGTAACGATATCAGGCCTTGAAACAAGTACCTCGGGCACCGGTCGAACGAACACTAATCTAAGTAAAAAGCGTATATACAGATCTAATACTGGCTCAAATACAACAGCTTTTCAGTTTGTTGGTGAAGTTACTTTAGCTACCACAACGTTTACAGATACTTCTAAAAACTCGGCTTTACAAGAAATTATTCCTTCTACTTATTGGATTGGCCCGCCGAATGAAGATACAAGTTTGTATCCCGATGGTCCTATGAAAGGTTTAACTGCTTTACCTAATGGAGTATTTGCTGGTTTTACAGGAAAACGTATTTGTTTTTCAGAACCTTTCTTACCGCATGCTTGGCCCGTCACGTACAGAATTACTTTAGAAGATAATATTGTTGCTATTGGTGCCGCAGGCAATGGTTTGATTGTAACTACAGAGGGTAGACCTTATTTAATATCGGGTACTGACCCACAATCCATGACTGCTTATCGTATGGAAGCAGCACAGTCTTGTTCGAGTAAGAAATCTCTAGTAGATATGGGCGCATTTGTTTTGTACGCAGGCCCCGAGGGGCTAATTGCTGCAGCGGGTACAGAAGTTAGAGTTGTTACCGAAGGTATTATTAGTCCAGATCAATGGCAATCAAACTATTACCCAGCAACAATAAAAGGTTTTTTGTGGGAAGGTAGATATGTTGGTTTTTATCATACAGGCTCTGCTTATGGTGGCTTTATATTTGACACTAGGGGCGGAGAGCCTCTCTTTACCGAGTTAAGTGAATCAAATGCTGTGCCTGGTGGTTTTACTGATCCCGATGATAATGAACTTTACATTATCATTGATAATGATATTAAAA